>ENA-OUOG01001077-OUOG01001077.1-marine-metagenome-genome-assembly--contig:-NODE-1077-length-32992-cov-4.051557_pt1 | contig 32992 bp, 30 predicted proteins | sample MGYA00248635_ERZ508505 | MGnify/ENA primary metagenome ERZ508505 (study PRJEB26176, sample SAMN06267871) | marine metagenome | isolation source: Saanich Inlet, British Columbia, Canada | place: Pacific... | reverse complement strand
TTCATCTAGACAATCTCCTTCAAGTGGTAATTTACCACTCAGTGGACTGTCCGGATTTAGTGAACCACTACAAAGTTGCCCCGAAATAAGCTCCGCATAAACAAAAACAAAACTGCAAAAAGAAACCCTATACATCCCAAGAACAACCACAATGGAATGGGTGGTGGAGTTTTCTGCATATCAGCGAGAAATATAAGTCTACCTGTTTCAGAACGTATCCATTCACGCAGCAATTTTTCCAAATGCTTATCGTTGGCGTAACGGAAACCAGCTTGGTCTAAATAATCACGGATTAAAAACTGTCTAACGATCTTTTGGGAAGGTAACGCAAAAAGAGGGATGTGTTGTTCAGAGGGAGGTACATTTGCTCCAAGAAGACCTACGCACTGATTGGCTTTCTCAAAAATCGTCGATTTATAGAAGTCCAAAAATCGTATGACTTCCGGCTGAAATAAGTCTCTCTCGTGACGAGTCGTTAAGCCAAGTTCTATTATAAACCTGTCATCAGAAATAGATCGAACCTTATTACTCTCAATAAGCTTTAAAATAGTGAGTCTTAGATCTTCACTTTCAATTGATGGCAAGAAGCTAACCAAAGCCACTTTCGTGTCCCAACCACGAAAGCACCCAGGACTTGCGACAATATCTAAGAGTCTTCGGTCAAATGAACTAGCGGGATAAACAAGGATTTTTAATTTTTTTATCTCGTAAGTGCGCTCTATGACCAATCCGAGACTAGTCATGGCCGTAATAAGTAAAAAAATAACCCTAAACTCCCGTACGAACAGAATAAGCAGACCTCTCAGTGTAAGAGGCCTCGGATCACCAGTTCCCGTAACATTTACCACAAAAAACTAATCCAACATCAAAGGACGCAAAGAATTAAGCCAAGTTTTCATGACTACTTCCCGGCTAAATAATTGATGGTAGACCTGACTGCATTTCATCTGCATTTGTTTTCGCTCCTCAGCAGACAATATCAGCGAACAAAAAAAATCAGCGACCGCGGCGGGATTGCTACTATCACCACAAACGATCCCACAACCGCTAGTCACAATCATCTTGCCTATGTCACACCCCGGCTCAATTAGAGCCGCCAACGGCAGGTTCGCGGCCAAATAGCCGCTAATTTTTCCAGGATAAGCGAACCTGTAAATCTCGGGAGCCAAACTCACCAGACCAAAATCTGCATTTTGCATTAGCGAATGAGCTTGTGCAGCGTCAGTTGATGGGAGAACAGAAATTAAAGTTGGCCGTAATTTTTGAGCACTCTTTAGTGATTCTGCAGAGATCCCTGTACCCAAAAATGTAAAATGAATGGGGGTATTTTGCGGGATTTGTAACATTGCATCTATTATCAGGTCGAGATTCTGGAATCGACCGAAATTACCCGCAAATATGACCTCCGTAGTCGCGCACTTTTCTCGTCGAGCAATCGCAACAGAGTCTATTTCAATCGGCGAGCCATGCTTTACCAACTTTATATTGTTAAAACGCCCACCTCTCTCTTTTAAAGAGTTCGCCATATCTGACGAATGAGCCATCAGCAGATCGCATGACCGAGCCGTATACATATCCAAAGTCATTAAAATCTTGCTTAATATCCCATCTCTTATCTCTCCCACTGAAACTGCAATCTCAGGATGTATATCCATACATGCGTATACAGTTTTAGCGCCAAATATTTTACCTATGAGATTGATAATTAGCGCCAAAATAACTGGCGGAGATGTAGAAAAAATCAGGACCCGGGGCTTCTCTTTACAGCATACAAAAAAACACAGCGCACCCAATATTAAAGCATTCGTCACGATACTAGTTTTTAAATTACGCTTACTCAACGTGGGAGCAGAATAGACTTGAAGTAATGGGTTTTGATCAATTTTTAGCTTGGATTTCTTAAGTGGGCCAGGACTCTTAGAGCTGATAGCTATAGTTTTAATATGTTTGGATGTCAAATACGCCGCTAGATCGTATAGTGCTCGACCACAATTCTCACTGTCGGGGCCGAAGGCGCTATGAACAATAGCCACTTTCACCCCTCGAAATTCAAAGGCGTTTCTATTCATAATCACGCGTCAAACAGCCGCGCTTGTCACGCATCCCTCTATCAACCCATAGCGCACTGTGTGGATCCTCTACCACCACTTGATTTCTCGATCGAGGCTCATGAGTATAATAGTACAACAATATTGATTGACGGCGGACTTCCTCAGGACAATTTATGGGCGGAGAATTGAAGCCATGAAAGCTCTTGTCATGGGTCTCAAATGCGATCAATCGGTTAGGAATCGGCGCCACTTCTTTAATACAAGTTGTCCCATTTTCTCCAAACAACCCGAAGTGCCCGAACCATTCATTCTTCCATTCAGGATGTATGAACAGAATCACATTCAAACGCCTAGTCAAACCAGTCGCGTCATGATAGTTCCCGTCTACATGGACACCTAGATGTCCCCCACGACTCATTTGGTTCAATCCCCCCCCAGTATAATAGGGGTCAGGAATTAGCTTAGGTATTGAAAAAACCGCGCTCAAAGCTCTAAGCATCGGAGCCGAATTCAATATTCTAAAAATATCAATCAACCCATCTGGAATATCAAACTCAGATGACCAATTGGAGCGCTGTTTTATTTCTATATCATCATCATTCGTATTTTCCCAACTCGGGTCGCAAGGTAATGGAAAGCTCTGACGCGCATTCTCTAAATAGCTTAAGTTGAACGCATTATCCAAGACAAGGTGTTTAAAAGGCTCCTTTCCGAACTCGCTACCGCATCCCGCTGTTGCAATTCGTTGCGACAAATACACAGCTTGCTCACCTAACTCCTTTTGCATGTGGTAATTCATCTCTACTCCTTAGACCAAACAACACGGTTAATTAAAGCTAAGCTGCTCAATAAAAGTCGAGAAAACTTCTTGGAGAAATTTTGGCAGTCATAATCTGGAGCAGTTGAGAAAAAGTCACGACCAGAGAGATTGAATTCATCGACCATCTCAATCGCTGTTTTGATTTTTTCATATTCAAGACCAGTTAAGATAACACCACCGTTTTCAAGACCTTCTCCTCGCTCCGTGACATCCCGAAGCCCTATAGCTGAAAACCCAGCAATAGACGCTTCTTCCACGAGGGTCCCACTGTCAGAGAGAACACAGCGAGCATCAATCTGCAGCCGCATGTAATCGCTATAACAAAATGGTTTAGACGTTATCACTCGATCTAGAAATTCTAAGCCACTGCTCAAAACTCTATCTCTAGTGCGAGGATGCATCGATATAACTACTGGCACGTCAAAATCTAAGACAAGTTGATTGCAAATCGTAACAACTTTGTTCAATGATGTCGGATTATCTACGTTCTCTTCTCGGTGAAAACTCATTAAAAAAAAACGTCCGGCTTCAAGGCCGAGCAAATCAATGATTTTCGACCGTCGAATTTTGTTTTGTTGTCCCTGTAAAACCTCGCGCATCGGGCTTCCGAGAGCCACCAAACGCTGCGGATCAAACCCCTCACCCAGGAGGTTCGATTTAGCTAGTTTTGAATAGGTAATATTCACATCTGAAATACTATCCACTATCCTTCTGTTGATTTCTTCGGGGACTCTGAAATCGAAACATCTATTCCCCGCCTCAATGTGAAAAATCGGGATTTGATACCGTTTAGCTACTATTGCTGACAAGGCACTATTGGTATCGCCAAGAATTACGACGGCGTCTGGATTTTCTTCTATAAGTATTTTTTCCACCTTCACTAAGATATTTGATATCGTCTCGATAGCGCTCTTTCCCGCACTATTCAAGTAGATATCTGGCTTTCTAATATTTAGATCCTCATAAAAAATTTCATTAAGTTCACGATCATAGTTTTGACCAGTATGAATCATGATGTGCTCAAAAAAACGATCCAATTCACCTATTGTGCTTGATAATCTGATCAGCTCTGGCCGAGTACCTATTATCGTGGCCACTTTATACATTGAAGGCCACCTTAACTGCATTTACCTTTAACAGAAGATTGATGGTTTGGTCTAAGGTTAAAGGCTCCTGACTGTTGGATGCATATTCAACTGAACCGAAGATGCTAGAGCCGCCCTCTGAAAAATATCCTTCATACTCTAAGCTGGTGCTCTCAGGGCCTATCCTAAAAAATAAACCATCTTCTCGGGTACGACCCATCTCTTCCTTTGACACGAGCACCTCGTTAAGTTTTTCTGACTTCCGTATCCCAATTATTTCGACTTGTGATCGCGAAGAACCCGAAATTTTCAATAGAGCCTGTGCTACAGTACCTATCGTTGCAGAGGGAGCCTTGTGAACTAAGATTTCCCCTTGCTTTCCGTCAGCGAAAGCCCTAAGCACAAGATCAACCGACTCATCTAAAGACATCAAAAATCGTGTCATAGATGGATCAGTAACAGTAAGAGGGCGCCCCCCGAGAATGGCATCTATAAAGAGCGGAATGACTGAGCCTCTAGAACCCATGACATTTCCATACCTAGTCGCTGTATAAGTAACTCCACCAGGTTGCAATGCAGCGCCTCTAGCAATCATCAGCTTCTCCATCAGCGCTTTAGACTGGCCCATTGCATTTATTGGTGCCACTGCTTTATCAGTACTTAAAAAAATAACTTTTTTAACGCTGAAATCTTCAGCCGCTTCAATCAAATTATGACTTCCCAAAATATTTGTTTTTACAGCCTCAATCGGAAAAAATTCACAAGAAGGTACTTGTTTGAGTGCAGCAGCATGAAAAATGAAATCGACATCTCGTACACTATCTTTAAGGCTTTGGGGGTCTCGAATATCACCCAAAAAAAACTTGGCTCTTGGGTTATCGAGTGAGACTCTCAAGTCGTTTTGTTTTTTTTCATCTCGACTAAAAACTCTTACTTCTTTCGCGCCATAATCAAGAAGACGCTTGACTACTGCCACACCAAAAGAACCAGTCCCCCCAGTCACGAGGATTTTTTTTTGCTGAAAGCCTATCATCTACTGAGATATCCCTTTTTCATTAATTCAAGTAACGCATCCCAATCGGAAAGGATCGGGCTCTTCGGCACTACCGCGCTGAGTTTGGTGTCGACCAGAGAGCGGTCACAGGACTCGTCGAAACTTGGCACTACAATTTGATCCAACCCATACAGGGCCTGCACTTTTTTTAATAAGTCAAACTTACTTATCTTCGGGCCTGCAAGGTGAAAGATGCCCGTTAGGTCATTATTGAAAGCCACATGTTGTAGGACATACTGAGCCACCAAATCCGTAGGAAGTCCCGTAAAATACACATTTTTATACCCTTGAATATAACCGGTTTGCCTACAGGCCCAATCCATTAGGCCGACTCCTGATTCAGGGTCAACCGCATGGCCAATCAGTGAAGTCCGCAATGTCACAGAGTTATCCGTTAAAACTTCACCCAATAATTTACTCCTGCCATATAGATCTATAGGAGTCGGAATGTCATCTTCAGAGTAATTTCCACGTTTACCATCAAAAACACAATCAGTACTAATATGGATCAGTCTTGCACCGTAACACCTGGACAAACTATTTAGGCGATGAGGCAGCCATGAATTGATCAGAACACTGTTTTCCGATTCTTCACTCCTCTCCCAACTCAATACTTTCTGTTTGATTAAACCGGCGCAATTAATGATGACTTGGGGGCGCACATCCTGAAAAAGCTGATCAATCAACCCTGGCAAAGTCAAATCCCCAGACGAAATTTGGCGCGTTAATGAACCACTCGTAATTTTCTTTTCTGTGCGAGTGTGAATAAATGCTTCTAGATCAGATCGAGAACAAATTTCTTTAACGAATGAGTAGCCAAGCATGCCGCTACCACCCAAAATCAAAACCCGAGGCTTTAAATCAGGATTACTTTTCATTCAGAACGTCCATTAAAAACTCAAAAGTAAGTTGCGCCGAGTTGTTCCACGAGAAACATTTACTTAAATCGATCCCAAAATTAACAGTTTCGAAACGATATCGATCATTTGTGATAAGTTGCTTCAATGCGTCTTTCGCCTCAACAGCTGATCTTGAATTAAAGTATTTTAATTTCCCATGAGTAAGCTCTACAGCAGCAGGTGATTCGGCAACAGCAACTGGAAGCCCAACCGCCATCATTTCGAGAAGAACCATTCCAAAAGTCTCACAAGAAGATGCCCAAATTCCGACGTCATAACTTCCCAACACCATTTCAAAATCATGATAGCTTGCCTCACCAACATAATTAACCCAACACTGAGAAGGATCATATTTCGCTATCGCATCTACCATCGCTGCATAGCCTAATCTCGTCGATGGACCTATCAAATAAAGATCAGCGTCCACTCCCTCTTTCCGCAACAGGGAAACTGCTTCTATGACAACGTCTTGATTTTTATATAGATCAAGAGTCGACGGATAAACCACTCTAATCTTATGAGTGGAAGGACTAAATTCTCTGCGCTTCGCAACATTCTTGAAACGAGAGTTGAGCCCATGTGAAACGATTTTCACAAAATCTGGTAACACTACACCAGAGCTGGCGACTAACCGCCTAGCTGCATCTGTTAAAAAGATGACGCCATTTGACCGCCTTATGGAGTTAAGTTGAATATGCTTTAGAACCAAATACTTCACATAAAGCGCGGAACCAGAATATCGCGATAAACATATTTCATCGAATGGTAATAGATTTTGATTCACGACAACGAAGGGCCTAAAAGCTCCTACGTAGAAACCACCCGTCACAAACAACAAATTGCACTTCACGCGCCTGAGAACAAAGAACGAACAGAATAGCTGCCAGGCTACCCTATAAAAGACACCGCCCTCAAACAATTCACTGCGATATTTTTCGAGCCTAGTATGAGAAGGGAGTTCACTTAAAAGCGTACGCGGACCAAATACAACTAGTTTAAAATTTGACTGTTCCAAACTTAACCAGTTTTTCAATAATTCGATACAATATACTCGACCACCGCCAAATGTCGCACTGGAAGCATCAATGCCGATGACCATCATCTTGAGTCCAAATATTTCATTCGATCATTACGCATGGCCCATGAAAAAATCACCAGACAACTCAGGAAGAAAATCCGTCCTCCATACCAAATATCAATACCCACACCTACTAATCCGAAAAACAGTAATAAATGAGGCCGTAGATTGACCGCAAGTAACCAAAAAACAATCGGCATTCCTAGAATACCAACAGAAAAAATAACGCGAAATATTGCGCTCTCATAGTAATTCATGTGAGTAAGACCGACTCCGAACAAAAAGGTAAAAGGTGAAGTTAGAAAGTGTTCCATCATAGATGACAAGAGCGAAACCCTTATTGCAATAGACGTGACTTCGAGGTCGAACGAAAAAAGACCGCCAAAAATATGGAAAATCGAAACCACTCTCGAATACAAGTTAGGATCAAAAAATATAAACGTTACCGTTCCCATCAGAACAACCGAAGACAATAAAAGCCTAACCCAAGGTCTGCCACTACCTGAGAATCCACTCTGCAAAAAAAGGAACAGCATGACAACGACATGAGCGAATATAACTGAACGTGTTCCGCTAATTAAAACCATCCACAGGACCATTAAATGGAGCACAATATTAGACAACCCAAAACGCTCATGCGCCACAAGTATCAATCCCAAACATGACATGAGAAAAGAGAGCTCCCATGGCCCACCGTAAAGGCCCCAAGGCCTATCTAGCCAGCTATGGCCAGCCTCATAAAACCGGCTATTATATACTCCGCCTAAGATATCAAAGTACTGAAGCGTAGCAGCCAAGAAGTTTATGATGATTCCAAGTTTTGAAAAGACTAGTATAACTTTAACTTCTTTGAGCAGAAAAAAAGCAATAACTATATAAAGATAATTTTCACAAATCTTGAGAAGTACAAAAATATCGAGGGAAGCATTATAAAAATACCAAGAACTAAGGGAAGCTACGACTAACCAGATGGCAAAAAACAGATAAGAGGGAACTAAAAAAAACTCCTTAAAACCCCGCCCGCTGTAGAATAAATTGATACAAAATAATATCAAAAGTAAATGCTCTGTGCGAATGCCAATTTGGCCCTGTGACACATCGTATAAAAAAATTTTTGGCATAAAAATAATGCAAAATAAGAACAATATACTTAATTTATTTAGTAACTTAAATTCTTTGCTAGAATCTAATTGCAATATACTCACCGATTAACGTGATTAATTTTGGGCCAAGTCCTGCCTTGAATTTAGCGATGCCTTTTGTTTTAACGAAATCAATTCCCCCAAGATCAAATATACGAATGTTACACCTCTTGTATTCTTCGATTGCCCGCCAGAGAAGCAGAGACGTCGCTTGGCATTTGCGTCCCTCTTTTCCCGACACCCCGATCAAATAAGTTGCGACGTCACCGCTTTTTACGGCGACAATCGTGGCTAAAGGATAATCTGCAGACGATTCTGAACTATATGCACTAAACTTTCTAACTTCCAACCCCCAGTCAGAATACCGACATAGGTTTCGAACCAAACTCGTAGATACCCCAGTAAATCCAGAACTCTCTTGAAATTTGCGATATAACTCATAGAATCTGTGGTCATCCGGAGATAAAATCTCAGATTTTAAATATAAGTTTGCCTTTTGAGCTTTTTTAAGGCCATTTCTCCAACTTCCGGAGCAGTTAGATAAAAGCTCCCCAAGAGGTTTGCGAAGATCCAATTTCCCTGTTGTCCAACCAGATACCGCGCTTACATGAAATCCGCAAGCCGACATAAATTCGGATGCTACTTGAGATCTGACCACATCGGGCGCAATCAACCAGATCTTCAGGCGGGTACTTCTCAGTTGATTTAGCAGCGTGAACAGCGATTTGATCTTATTCGAGTCATCGATCACACAAGACTCGTTTTTGCTTGAACCTAAAAGAATCGGCCCCCTATTTAAGCGAATGACTTCTAAAAGACCAGCATAAACTACTGATCTCAATGAACAAATCGCGACTGGATCGCCATCCTGGTCCAATATTAGATAATAAAAGTTTGTGGTGTTCGCGACTTTTTTGGATTCCGCATAACCTGGGTGCTGCACCAATTGACCACCAAAGACCGAGGCTTCGTAATCTAGCCACTCTTCTATCTTGATTGATTTAACTGACCACCCAATCGTCCCAAAATCCAGCAAATGACGTGCAATCGCTTTTTTCCTGAATCGCCAATTTTGGGACGAGAGCGAGGCATATAGATAATTATCCTTTTTTTCAAGACGCGAGGAACATGGAATAGAGATCTCAGTTTTTTTTGGCGAATCGGGCCAATCAATGAGAGGAAGATAACCGGACATCGAATCAAAAAATGTTTTAACAAAAGCTTTATCTGGATGGCTCATTGGAAGTAAGTAGGTTGCGTCGATTCCCTCGCTTAGATCCACCTCCATACCGCAAATGATGGCCGCCCAAACCATAAACTCGCGCTCATTAGCAAGAGCGGTATCGTTTTTTTCGGGTTGATACTGATTTTCTAACAACCACCTTGCAAAAAGAGACTGCACCCTAAATCGCACACCCTCCTTCTGTTTTTGCTGCATACCATTATTCTTTTTCGCAATGGAGAGACGAAAAAAACCGAGTCTCTGAATCAGCCTTTTAAAAAACCAGATAACATCATATATCGTAACGCTTTTTATTTCGCCTCTAAAATGATCAGCGGATTTAATGACTTTTTCCAAAGTCATGTCTAGCTTTTCCAGCAATCTCTGATCGACGATTAAAAGAGCTCCAGAGGGTGTGGCGAAGTGCTTATGCAGACTGTATAAAGTAGCGTCGGCATTTAAACTATTTTTCTTGTCTATTGAGCGACAGTGAACGGCATCACTAACCACAATAAACTGCTTCCGCGAACCAAATTCTGAAAGCCATTTTGGCATTTGACGAGGGAGCCCAAAATAGTGCACAAACACGAAAATAACAAACTCAAAACTGTTTATATCCTCGCTACAGGCAATTGGATTTAAGCGCTCGTCAAGCGAGTAATATTGAATAAAAAAACCCAGCTCCCTCAGCTCACTTAAGACTGAGTCGCAAAAGAAATCAGGAACCATCACACAAACGTTTTCATGCTTCAGCGAACACATATGTGCCAAAAACGTAAGTGATACCGAACTCCTTGAGAACAGAAGCGTGCAGGCTCCGAAACTAGCGCAATCCATATTTATTGGCCCAGCACCGCGAAGAAGGCTTCCGAAAATACGCCTTAACCTGATCGAAGGGGCTAAGCTAAGGCCTCCGAACTTGATTTGCATCCCCTTCATTTTCCCCAAGAATCACAAGTAAACAATCGTGGTCGGTAAATCCAATCAAACCCACCTAGCAAATAAAATTCTGTCAAGAACCAAGAATCATTTACAGAAATACTGTCTCTGGCAATAACTCGGCCGCTATCCCTACAGGCATTATTACCCCGAAAACCACTAAATACGTAGCGATAAGCCGAGAATGCGATGCTTAAAGATTTCTGGTCGATACATTCTAAAGTGCCAAAAGGCCAGCAAAAAAACAAACAATCAATATTAAACCGCTCTTCCAACTCAAGCTTTGCGCCAACAATTTCTTTTTCGGTAGTATTACTCAACGACAGCGAAGCCAAATTTTCGTGTGAGGCAGTATGGCAACCTATTGAGTGGCCGGCCGCAATAATCTCAGATGCATCATTCGAACTCAGCATCGGTGGAGCCGCCTCCAAATTCAATTTATCAGCAACCACCGCAGAACTAACGCGCATCGCATCATCAAAACCGACAAAATCTGAACAAACAAAAAAAATCGCTTTCAATCCGAGCGGATTTAGAACCTTCTTAGCCGCAAGAGCTGCAGAAGCGAATCCGTCGTCAAAAGTTATCAGAAGAAATCTTCCCTCCAGTGAGACCTCGCCTCGCATGTACTGGTCGAAAGTCTGCGGATCTATAAATTCCCATGTTTCCCCCAATCTCAATATCTGCTTCCGCAAGCCCTCGATCTGATGATCGTCTATATGGTGATAAGTTAATACCCGAACAGAAGTCCTAGAAGGAAAAAATAAATAACAAAGCTTTAAAAAAGGTAGTAGAAATAGAGTCGAATATTTGAAAAACCGATTAAGTATGATGGACATTTTTTATTCCATTTGAAAATTTAAAAGCAAAAACTCTAGCGACCCGCTTCATACGCACAAAAATATAAAAAACAATTCCTCTAAAAATCCACTCAATTTTTTTAGAGCAAGCAATACTTTTATAAGCATTTAAATCATCCCGACGGAATCCTTCGCACTTAATCGTCAAAAGGTATGCCAGCCATCGCAGATTTTCGCGCTCGCCACAATACTTTATATGTCGTCGCAACATATTATTTAGATTTTTTGATGCCGCTTCTAGATTACATGAAATACCTCCTTCGATCACATAATTACCAAGCACTTCGTCTACGAATCTAAATTTCGCCCCTTCTCTTGCGAGCTTGAGCCAAAAATCGAAATCTTCCACGATGCGAATACCTTTGGCTTCGTCAAATCGAAGATCAAAATCATTTATGAATGATCTACGTACGGTAGTAGCAGAGGTCGAAAGTCTGTTGCCAGAAACGAGCATTGTCTGGTAAAACATCGGGTTACACGGGCCGTAGATAGCAGTTCCTATCTTACGCTCCTCACGGTCTACTCGGTTTTCGTTATGACACAAAACATCTATCGATGGACTAGAGAATGAATTTATTGTTGACAGCTTTAAAGGAGACCACCAGTCATCTGAATCTAAAAAACAGACCCAGGTCCCTTTAGCCAGATCTAATGCTGTATTTCTTGGTAATGCGGGTCCACCAGAATTTCGTCTCAGACTTACCAGTCTTATCCTAGGGTCTTCAAATTTTTTTATTAATGAGACAGATTTATCTGAAGAACCATCATCAACGACGATAACCTCAAAATCTAAAAATACTTGCGACAGAACACTTTTCAAACATCTTTCTATAGTATCGGCCGAATTATACGAAGTTATTAAAACTGAAAAGGTTGGACTCACTTATAGTTTCCATCAATAAAATACTCGAGCAAGTGAAACAAAATATAGCACTTGCAAAAGCTGAACTACTGAGGAATATTTCAGAAAATACCCTTGGTTCGTTATCCTTTCGGTTGCAACGTGCCGGTAAAATTCGCTAAAGGAATCCCATTTTTTATTAGAAAATTCCGCGACTCCTCAAGCGCAGGTCCTAGGAAATTAAATAGATTCGCTGTAGCAACTGCGTCCACATGGGGATGAACTAAGCCTAGGTAAAGATGCTCAGCTAGACCAGCACCTCCAGCAATGATCACAGGTAATGACACCAATTCTGCCAGACTAAATAGGCACTCATCAAGACCTTGCCCAGTTCCATCTTTCAGGACTGATGTAAGGTATAATTCGCCGCAATAACCGCCTCGGTCAAGCCTAGCCAAAAACTCAGAAACATCGAAACGAGAATCACCCGTGCTATGGTTTGTCCGTAATACTGGACGCTCGCCATCTTTGGTGACGACATCCAATGAGGCAACGATACTCTGCCGCCCATATTTCGATACGATACGCTCAACTAAATCTAAATCATCGGTGAATGAGTAGTTTAGACAAACCTTGTCTGCACCTGAAGTAAACAACTCATCAGCATGGTCTAGGCGTCGGATACCACCACCTGCCGTAACTGGTACAAAGCAGTTTTTGCTCAGATGGCCGACAGCCTCTATGAAAGAGGCTTTCTGGTCATCAGTGCTCCCGACGTTTATGATCATTAACTCGTCGATACATTGCGATGACAAACCAAAATTATAATTCTCCATCAACCACTGCATGTCGCCCACTTTCTGCAGTTGGAAGTTCCTACTGAGATAAAAATACCCTTGCTTAAAAAATAGGGTAAATATGAGCCTTTTCTTTTTCACGCTCGATCCTAAATCGTGGCAAAGTTTGCTAGCAGCTTTAGTCCGTTAGATTGAGACTTTTCCGGATGAAACTGAACACTCGCAATCTGGTCTTTAACATATGCTGAAACGAAATCGCACCCGTATGAGGTAATGCCAGAATTGGCATGCCCAAAGCGCGACGGCAAAAAGTAAGAGTGGGTAAAATAAAAGTCGGCATCTTGCGCCAGATTTGCAAATATACCTGATTCATTATGCCTCACAGAATTAAATCCCACATGGGGAACTCTGAGGCCGTCAGTCACGCTCGCCAACGAATTAAAAACCCCGTCAAAGAGTCCAAATCCAAGCATTTCGCGACTCTCGTCACTCCCCTCGAAAAGAACTTGCATACCAACGCAAATCCCTAATAACGGTCTTTGACGTAATACCGTATGTTCTAACACGTAGTCACAAAATCCGTTACTTCTCAATTTATTAATGGCAGCACCAAAATTACCTACCCCGGGTAGCAATATCCGATCCGCACATTTACGCGGAACAGCCCTAGCTACGCTTACGTCATATCCGACGAACTCCAAGGCAGATATAAGAGAACCGAAGTTTCCTATCCCCGCATCGATAAGAGTAATGCAAGGCCTCATCGTATCTCAAACTTAGCCAACCATCGGCCATTTACTTTTTTAAACAAGTCTCTGTTTGCCCAACGATCAAATACTTCTAAGAGGTCCTCGCGACCAATCCCATAATACTGACACCAAGATTCGAAGTACTCCTCTGGGTAGAAATCATCGTACATTTTGACAAGCTGAACCGCTTGCGCACGACTCATCGCACCCCTTCTGACATCAATCCCAGCATCTTGTGTCGCTCTGCCGAATCCGTACTTAAGGTACATAAGATACACATGAAGCGGATAAAGGTCCTGATCTGTCTGGGCAAAGTTGGTAAAAGTCCCTACATTCGACTCATCGGACTCCTGTAGACCGCAATGTTCTTTGGCAACTAAATAGTTTCTGTAGGGATCCCAAGACTCAAAGAAGCCCCAGTGAGTGACTTTGAGGTCTATTTTATCCAAGTCGGCTTGATTCGGCATTGTAAACCAGTATAGCTGGCTATCTGACAATCCCGAATTTCGCAGCACTCGATCATATCCTGCCTCCATGTACCGGCTCAGCATGTAATCAACCCCGTATATGCCATTGTCTTTCAACTGCATATCCCCCCCGTACTCACACTCGCCATCCTCCGAATAAAATACTAGCGGGATAGAGAACTGTAATGCGACTTTCAAGACTGCTGAATGTATCGCTATTAGCCACCCATAATAACTAAATCCCATCTCTGAAAGACCTATTCTGTTAAGCGTTTTCATAGCCTCAGGGTCGGGGGATATCAAAATATTGGCAAAACCGGAGTCTACGAATCTAGAAAGATTTTTCTGGCCCAGATACGTTTCCATAGCGGGCCGCACTGTTACAGTTAGGGGATTCATGTTGAGTCGCTTTTTAAGGTTGTAGGATACATAAGACCCATCTTTGCCGCCACTCACTGCAACAATACAGTCATAGGAATCTTTATTACGGTGCCCATGACATAGTGATTCAAGACTCGACCATCTAGCCATCCAATCAATTTGTTTTTCTTTATATTCTCTCCATTGACATGCGGAACAACGGCCGCTGCTGTCAAACTGTATTCGAGGACGTGTCGACATGGTAACGCAAGTCGAACACCAAAAAGGGTCTTCTAACATTTAGTTAACTCCTTACAAGGACTACTCAATTATGAATTGTCAAGATTGAAGGCTATATCGAAAAACTCAGTTTTACGAGCACACCCTAATTTATCTTTTAATAATGCGATTATTTCCAAGGTATTTAGTCCTCTGACATAGCCCTGGATATCTTCAGACATCAAACCTTTCTCAAACCTGCCGAATGCCTCCAGCATTTCATGGGCAGTCAATACATCATGAATCAAATTGCTCTTTATTCTTCCAGTCTGCCGAGGACCAAAATTAATAGCCCGGCATCCTAGTGTAGGCGCCTCGTAAATCCCGCTAGATGAGTTACCAATCACGCATTTTGCTAATTTTAGCATTGCGCGATACCGCAAATGACCAAAAGAATAAACCAATCTGAAATTTGAATGAGTGCTTTCAAGCTTTTTTAAATTCTCGACTATCAAACTGTTCTGATCATCATGATTTGGGTACGACGCGATGAAAAGATGGTCACTATTATTCGCGACTAAACAAACTAAACCGCGAAAAAATTCAAGGCAGGATTCTTTAAAATCTGGGTTCGCAGTCTCTGGATGATAAGCCACTAAACATATATTTTCGGGAAATTTGAGCCCAACAAATCTTTCCAAATCACCAACACTTAAACTTTCCTTCGATTGACTTCCAACTAAACCAAGTGAAGAAACCAAATGTACCGTACTTGGCAACTCACCAAGCTGGATCACACGCCTCCTGTATTCTTCCGCGGTCACAAAATGTATTGATGACAGCTTAGTCAAACAATGTCGCATTTGATCATCAATCGACCCAACCGTTACTTCCCCACCACTATAGTGAGCTATTTTAAATCCTCGCAAAAATGCTGTGATTGCGATCGCAAGCATCTCTGTTCTGTCGCCGACGAGGAATACCCAGTCAAAATTTCCACGCGCCCAAATACAATTGAATTGTTCAACAACTTCTTTAAATATCGCGGATGAGCTAGCTATGGGGTTAGCCAGACATTCCAACTTAACTCTTCGAGTAATTGAAATTCGCGATTCCAATATTTCTTGAACAGTTAAGCCCCAATGCTCCTCCAAGTGCGTTCCGGTGACAAAAAATGACAGATCAACAGAAGGATCTGCCTGCAATTCCTGCAATAGAGCGATTTGTAGGCCAAAGTCAGCGCGGGTAGAAGAAACTAGAGCTATCCTCAACCGAAATCGATCCTTATTCAAATTCTTCTGCCGCTAAAATGGGCATGCCGGCCGAATACCTTTTAGACGAGTGTCTGCCAACTAATTCATCCCAAAATTGCGCAGGCACAGCTTTTCCAACAGGGCGCATTGTTATCATGTTTGCTTCAGTAAACTGTTCTCCGGGCTCAATAGGCACTTTTGCATAAATACCTCTTCTCACAACGTTCTTGTTTTGAGACTCCGCTAGCGCTACATCCTTTGAATAAGTGCCCAAAAACGAACTCACTTCACGTACCCGCTCAACAAACGACTTGAATGTTTCAGGATCTAAGCTCGAACCGTGATCCGGGCCAACCATGTTCCGATCCAAGGTAAAGTGCTTCTCTATAACACATCCCCCCAATCCAACGACCAAGTCTATCAGTGCCTTACCTGAGCTATGATCCGAGAATCCGACCTTACATTTAAAATAGTCTTGAAGATATCTTATTGACATTAAATTCGAATCCTGCAGAGGAGCCGGGTACTGGCTGACACAGTGCAACAGTACCAAATCATCTAGATCAAATCCTTGTTCAAACAGCACAGCAACAGCTGTGCTGATTTCTTCGACAACTGACATTCCGGTTGAAACGATCAACGATGGGAATTTCGATTTTGCAGCATCAGGTTTTTGTAACTTTCGAAGAAGTGGCAAATTCGTTATCTCTCCGGATGCAATTTTAAGAAACCTGTGTTCCCATCCTTTGATCTTGCTCGCACTTTCTTCATCAAAAACCGACACCCCCCAAGTGATACCTTCATTAGAGCAAAAATAAGCAAGCGCTTCGTAATCAGGCATCGATAGATGAAGGCCCTTCAGCATTTCAAGCTGAGTCAACCACATTCCCGCCTTAGCTTGATAAGGTGCCAAATCGCAATCAGATGCAACCACCAGCTCCGGAACAGCAACTTGAAATTTCACCGCATCTGCACCGCTTTCAATCGCCGTAACAATCGACCTTTTAGCTAGATCCAAATTGCCGTTATGATTAACTCCAATTTCAGCAATTACAAAGCATCTATCTTTACTCATTGACATTCCAGTTCGCACTCTACTAACTCGCTGAGGCTATCTGAAAAGCTTTCTATCGGAAACCAGTTGGGCAATACAACCTCGCTCGACGGCAGCTGACGCGGATCAAAACGACGTCGCAGGGTATCAGACGAGAAGGACGCCGGGGGGACAGACCCAGAATTCTTGGCCACACAAAGCAAATTTCTTATATCTTCAAAACTTATCATTCCAGCACCAAAAATACAGAAGGCCCCATCTAATTTGTTTTTCAATGCGAAGTGGATGGAACGCGCCACGTCTCTAGCATGAACATAATTAACGGCAAGCAGTGGCAATGTCATCGTTGACAGCTTACTAGGGGAAACGTGAGCCATCCTAATCATTTTTCTTATAAGGCAATCGTCCCTCATGCCTAACCCATAGATAGAAGAGGGTTTAAGTACGATGTCACCATCTTTTAGTGAGCCAACAACTAAGTCGGTCGCTTGACGTTTCGACTTTACATACAGATTGTTTTTGAATTCAAAATAATAGGGTTCAACCGTAGATAGCCCCGAAATAAAAACAAATCGGACATTATTAGCATTGCACCAATTCTGAATAGACGCAGTAGCTCTAACATTCACATCAAAGTATCGACGATAGTCTACCTCTACCGGACTTGTTAATGCAGCGCAATGAACTAGCGAATCGACCCCTCCGAAACGCTTATCTAATAACTCACCTGAAATCCAACTCTCAAAGTTGGTGCGTTCACTTGCTTCGTTAAATTGAACCGTTTCAATTTTATGCTTAGAAAATTCGGCGACTATTGACCTTCCTAACAGACCGGAAGAGCCGGTTAGCCCCACCTTTCTCAATACCACCGATTAATAACCCCTGCTCCTAATGTTTCTGATACCCCTGATTCAATAAAAACCTCTTCAATATATCTCGAACAGCGACCCAACCTTATATTAGGCTGAGTTAACTCTTCATCCAACAAATAGCTTCTCAAATAAAAATCAGGTTCATTGAAGCCAAAGTGAGCACGCACTGCGGTGGTTCCAGAAAATCTCGAATTCAACTCGATCACATAGTAATCACCATCTCTCTCTATGAGCTGGATGTTCAGGGAGCCCTCGAACGACAGCCTTACCCCAATAGCAACGAGAATATTCTCCAAGGTCGGGTTCTTTACAACCTCTATCTCCCAAGAACTACCACCCCTTAACGTCCTAGAGGCGCAAAATGGACCGAGGATATTGCCGGTTCGAGTCATAAAAACACTGCACGTATACTCTTTACCATCTATGAAGGCTTGGCATATCTGGTCGCTCGATGAACTAAACGCAGCCCTCAATTCATCGCAATTTGAACAAACAATAACCCCCTTCGCTGAGGTACCTTTTCTAGGTTTAACAATACAAGGAAATCCTACTTGAGATGACACCTCTTCTGCTTCCCAGGGTGCAGAAAACTCGATAGTTAACGGCGTTCGAAAACCATGAGACTGCATCCAATGCGCAGTTTGCAACTTATCATTGGCAACCTTCATTAGTTCGATCGAGACTCTAGGGGTAAAAATCCCCGCTTCTATTAATGAGTCACGATTCAACTGAGCAAAATCTATCTCGTATTCAGATCCAACCAGCCAACAAACGATCTCGTTTTCCCTGAGCCTTGCCAGCATTTCGCTCGGATCGCCCTCCATAGTCTCTAACTTGGGAATCAAAAAACTATTTTTATTTCTCAACAATCCCGAGCTCAGAGGAGTCACGTCTGCGGCAAAAACCTTTATGTCAAGCTCGGATAAACTTAGAGCCTTTAAAATCCCTTGGCCGACGCCGCCTCCAACCCCAGTAACTAAAACATTCACGTTTGCCCACCAAATAGATCAGAGAGTTCTTGGATCATCCCAATCGTTGAGCCAACATTCTCGAGCGTGTGCGCATTTGAGCCGAAAGTTATTTGCGCACCCGCCGACCGACAAACGTCAAAAATCATGGCCGCATTAGTGTGATATCCGCTATTCAATTCTATCGCCACACTATTCTCGGTTGCGCAAATAACAACATCCTCTACGACTGATCTTGGAACATCCAGCCCAAAACGTTTCAAAGACATACCGAACATATGTCCCAAAATCTGAAACCTATCACCGCTTTGCTCAATCGCGGCAATCGACAACGCCTTTTCGATATCTAACACATCTCTACGGGCCATTTCGTCGAATTGCCTTATTACGCCGCGCTTATCGACCATTCTATGCACACTTACCATCACATAATCGCACAGTGCCTCAATCTCTGGGGCCAAATCAATATTTCCGAAGTTATCTAAAACCTTAACTTCCGTCCCGACATTGACAGACACACCTAATCCTGAACAGCGCCTAACCTCTTCAGCAAATTTCGGAAACCACGACACACTTGATTGACGGCTATGCTCACTAAAGAGGATCTCGTCAAGTCCCAACAGAGATGATCGGCGATATATTTGATCAACCGTTGGCTCACCGTCTGTGTAGGCCGTATGAAGATGACAGTCAACTTTGACACCCCGAAAATCTATATTTTTACAATCAAATATCAATCCACTCACAAGATGACCTTATGCAAAATTCAACACCCAAAACACTCACAAGCTTTCTCGCCAAAAAAACTCACCCAAACTCACTGAAATATAAACTATATATGGCGCAAGCAAACGACGCTACGAATCGCCCCGAAAGCCACCAATTCAACTTAAAACATCTCGGATATAACACTCCCAACTGGAAAGATTTTGAACCTCATTCAAACGACTTTTAAGTGTTTCAGCTTGCAGTCTCGACCTACAAGCCGGATATTCTGCATCCAATAGACCACTTAAAATTTCAAAAAATTCATCCACAGAAGCTCCTAAAAAAATATTGCAATCGAGCTCTTCGTCGTAAAAAGGGAGACGACCCTGAGGTCGAATTATGACGGTGGGGACCCCGATCAAAATCGCATGCCGTGCAACCGAGCTCGAATCACTAACAATAGCAATATCGGCGCTCCGCAATAGCTCGTTAGCCACCCCATCTGTCTCGAAATTCCTTAAAAAGCTTGCCTTATCACTACTCCGTGTTGAAGGGTGGTATTTGCATAGCAAATCAATTTCACTTCCAAACTCATGAATAAGCTTACAAATACAATTCACCATCAAGCTCAATCGATCAGCCTCGAGGTCAAAAAACACAAGCACACGCGGCAACGTGCGCAAGCTACTCGATTTTTCTTCAAGGTCAGCTGTTACCAACCCAGAACCCTCATCTCTCCTTAATGATTCGACCTCCCGTATCTTCGAACGGTAGGACCTACTCCCTTTAAAAACCTTATATTCAGCAGAGGACTTGCATAACAAATCGTCCGGTAATATCGATTCATCGTGGTCCTTGTTTAAATAGAGGCCATACCAGTATCGAAGATCCCAGAATCTGACTTCTGAATGTAGCACTGCCGAAAGTCGGCATCCTCTCACTGTAGCAATTTTACAAAGTAGTCGTTCCCAACCCTGATTCTCACATAAATAAATAATACGCTTCTCGACAAGCAAATGGGCCTTAAATAATATTCGATATTTAATAAAAAACCTAAAACAAGACGAGCCGTGAAGAGTATCTGATATGTGTGGATAGAATAATCGGAAGCAATCAAAACCAAACAGATCTGTACATCCTAGGTTTAATTGACTAACACTTACCGAGAGGTTTGATACACTTACCTGAACGCTACGTTTAAGCGCCCAAAAGCAATCGGAAATTGTAATTTGGTCATCAAAATAATAAATATATTTTGATTTTGCACCATGGTACGCTCGAACATCCCAAACAAAAAACTTGAATTTGATGTTCATCGACCTCAAGAGCGGGGGCAGACCGCCCCAAAATCGACTTCGATCAGCCTGAAGATAATGTTCGGGCTCAGAGTATCCGACTAAAGCGATCTCACATGAAGATTTATCCCCTTTGCTACCACCTCTTACTAGAGAACCAATAAAACAACGACAAAAAGAAAAAAGGATACCGATAAAGCCACGAGTAAGCTTGCGATTAAAAGTGTTCAAAAAAAGCCCAGCATTCATATTATAATTATTTGTGCTAGGGCCATTATATATAACTGTCGAACAAACCGATTTGACACACTCCAAAAATACTTTATCTTCATCGAGTATGTGAATTGAGACGACCTCAAGATCACGTGCTTGCACAAGATGTAAGAACGCGGCGCATCTTACTAAGTCGTCCAGAAAAAACAATTCATCATAATTACAAAGATCTTTGATGTTCGAGTAATCGAAAATATTTACGTTTGAATCAATATCTGCCAAATAAATATCTGAAGCTGTATTTGTTTTTAAAAAGTCTATAAAGTTCTGCATCGTCAATAGAAAACTTTCTCGCAACGTATTTTTATTGGCTGCAATAACATCATCTAAGCTTATCTCGTAGTGGAAGCTCCCAGCTTCGGATGCCACGACAAATTTAGATAATTTTTTCTCTAGAAAGCGGATATTTACTCTAGGCAAAATAAAATTCTCACGTTCCAACTTGGTTATTCAACCAATGCAGCATACACTGCTTGTGCGTCCCAAACGTCACAATAGTAATCGAGCCGAGAGTCGGCCATTATGACCCCCGATCGCATATCAGAAAGACAACTTGTCAAGTCGCGATATACACATCGATCCACAGCACGACCCTGAGGAAATAATTCCACCGCATAATGAGGCAACCCCAAAATTAACGTTTCAGCTTCAGCGCCACTGCCAGAGGGGCCGATTACTAAATCGTAATTGACCAACAGACTACCGAGTGGCTCGAGCTTAAATACTCGAGCGGAGATACCCAAATTTGCCAAAACCTTCTCATAGTAATCGACCTTATGAACCCCAGGATGTAACTTGAGATCAAAACTCTCAACACCTTCTTCTTTAAGCGCCCTTGAGATCTCCAAGATGTATGCATACTGATTTAGATTCAATCCACATACATCGTCATTACGAGGAGTATATTGCAGAACCAAGACACTAATTTCCTTGAATGATTTTCTAGACGACAACTTTCGTCTATCTAAATTCGCGACGACCGGAGTCGAATAAAAAGGACAACCAGACCTATGCGCCCGACCGGAAAATCCAGACAATCTTAAAACATCTATAGTTTGGGACCCCCAAGCCAATACGTCGGTCACAAAGCCTCTTGTTGAGTCTAGATTAGGGTGTGCTTTTATAGGTGTGTAAACGCAATGGGGAATATAGAACACACGCAATCGATTGATTTTGGCCAATTGACCAAGAATATTAGCCTTCTGAGATCTATAGCTATCAAGCACAACTGAATTGATATTATTTCGTCTTAAAAGAACCGAAAAATAATCAATATCAGCGAGTATACTCTCCAATAAAGAGGTATCTAACAGGGTTTTAACATACCTAGCAAGAATCCCATCCAGTCCCCTTGGAAATTCAATATTAGTTATTGACCGCCTTAGACTATTCGCTTCATCGACGTGCCTAGTCTTAACAGTTCCATCAACCCCAATAAAATAAGCCCAAGGACGCTTAAGGAAATCAAAGCAGACCCGAGGAGTCTTCTTCAACATTACAAATGGAAAAATGAAATTATCTAATGACCGAAACTCTTGATATAACTTAAAACTCATCCGATTACCGGCAAAAATAAAGTACTTAGATTTCGTAAAGCGGGTCTTGCCGGAAACCCCGCGATAAATATCTAAAAATCGATAAATTATCCGCTTAACATCAACCGTGTTTTGCTGTTTATTTTTTTTATTTATATAACCTAATCCATAGGTCAGTTCTTGACTTGTCTTAAACTCGTCAAACCCTTCCTCACTAATCTGGTTAACCATAGTGATATTGCGCTTAGTACAGATAAAATTAATCAAGTCTAAGGCATCAGTTCTTGAAAAAATCTGCATTTCAACCTGCACTCCACGAATGATTAATTCCCGAATACCGAAGAGCTGAATTATTTTCAAAACTGAATGGTAAACACGATTCAATGAAATGTTGAAAAGAGTAGCTTCATGCAGAATCGTGGGCAGGATATTTACCGCTCGAAAGTAAAGGACGTTGCCAAATACGGATTCAAGGGACGCTAAGGTTGCACTCTCAATGGTCTCGTTCTTTTCCCTCAGCTCTCCATCGAGCAGCCCATACTCATAATATATGCAGTTCTTCGTTGGAGTGCTGTTCGCCAGAAGCCAATCAAAACAAATTATCAAATCCTGATTTGTCGCTCCGGCCATTTGATCACTAGTAGTCACAAGAAAAGCACGATCAAATTGATTTTTTTTAGGTGTACCTGCGAGAGCAAGAGCGCTCGAATTTATACTAAGCAATTTCGACAGGTCTCGTAGAGGAGATGCCAAAATATATAAAATAGCGATCTCGTGAAAAGCCACTCATAACTGGAACGCTATGATAAGAATTGGCAGATGATAAGAATACAATAGCTGAGTTCTCACGAGGAATAACTTTATCAATTATCTTAAATTCGATTTTGCCGCTCTTTGCACAACATGCGCGTGAGTGCATTACAAATTCACCACCCTGAGTATCGCCAACTTCCAAATCGTTAAAGTATACGACGGATCCAGTAATACGCTCAGGATTATCACAATGAACTTCTCTGCCATATCCATCAGAAGCAGTGGAAAAATCCATGTAAACATAAAGTCTTTCTGAGCGAAAACGTGCATCAAGTTTCTTCAATAATGACCAGAATTTCCGTCTTACAATTGATACTACACTTACGCTCCCATCAAGCCGCATACACCTTCGAATTCTTGCATCGAATTTTTTCTGGTAACTCTCATCAAATGTGGCGCCTTCTAATCGCAACATGATCTCTGGTGACAATTGATCATGGAAATATTCAAGAAACGCTCGAACACCTTGTTCACTATTTAACTGAGCCCAAAAATGACCCCACTCGGGACTTCCATCCAAAAACTGATAAAACTCATCTGAATCAGATCCAATAAACTTCCTTCCTCCCATGACTGCTCGGTTTGAATACTGGTTACACAAGTCAACTGGAAATGCCCCCTTAAGGACATCGAAAAATTTTTGGCTCAAAAATTGCTGAGTAAAAATGTGAGGAAACGGAATTTCTTTTAAAGTCCACCGATCAGTAGAAAATATATATTTACTCAGTTTCATTTTAAAAAAAGTGCCTGCTGAAGTATCTTGCTACGATCTTAAGAATTTCCAAGTTCGATTGAAAAAGGCGAGCAATCTTTAAAAATCGGTAAAACAGAGTCATCACTCGCCGCTTCAAAAAGAATTTTCTTCGCGATACTTGCGAATCAATTTTTTTTACTGGTCGTCTAGAGGAAGCTATGCCTAATAGCACTATCAAATCTGTACCGCGCTCTCTAATCGCTATCACCTCAAATCCGCAGTTAGCACATAATCCCGATAAAGAACTGGCCGTGAAGTGAGTCAAATGGGGAAATTCATAACTTATGTCTTTTTCATAGTTCGGTACTTCAACATACAAGTATCCGCCATTCCTTGTTAAAACTTGGTTAATTTTATCTAACAAACCTCTAGGGTCTCGGACGTGCTCCAGAACGTGGAGCATCATCACAAAATTAGTACCCATCTTAAATGATGTAAATTCGACATCATCGGCCGATAACTTTGAGATCTCAATACCGTTGATTAAAGACCCATACTTGATCGCCCAATCATCAAGTTCGAATCCATAAACCTCTGCGCCATAAACCTCAGACATTGCCCTTAATGCTTCGCCCGTATAACAACCAATATCTAGTACATTTAATTTCTTTCCATGGGTCAAAATTTTACGAAATTCTTCGCCTAATCCTTCAGACTCCAATAATTCATACATGTACTCGAACCGGAACCTTTGACGCTCCATCGCCTCAAAATCCAATAACGGATATCCTCTTTGGAGGCCAGACGAACTACGATAAGTTGAATTATAAAACTCTTCAACTGCCACCTTCTCTGGAAGCGGATATGATCCTGCCACGCCACAGTGACAGCAAAAATAGGTACAAACCGAATCTAGATCGGCAAATGCAAACCTTGTCGGCGCACCACACTCAACCCCCGGAAGCAGGAAAAGCTCCCCCGACCCACAAAAACGACAGACTTCGGAATGTTTGGGTAAAACATCGTGTTGAACTCTCTCACTCACCAGATTTCAACTCCTTCACTCTACGCGCAATTAAATGGGCATGCTCAGAAGGTACTCCCTGCGCATCAAAGTCACAAACGGGATTTAACTCTAGGGGATCTTCCACAAGGTCATAGATCTCAATTTCAGACCTAGCATCAGTATCTGTACTATCTATCCACTCTCTTACAATAGTCTTGTGCGTCGATGTTCTAACAGCCGAATAAATCGGCTTATTGACAAAATCACAGCCGCCCCTATGAAACACCTCCATTTGAACATAATTACCACGTTCATCAGCACACCTTCGATGAGCCAAATTCTTACCTTGAAATGAACGAGGAATTTCTAACCCTGCCATTGCAAGCATAGTTACAGGAACATCTCTGAGATCAGCACACAACTCATACCGCTGTCCGGACATGCCTTTTTGATAAAACAAGCTAAATGTTTTAATGCACTCATCATAAAACCTAAAACGATGTCCTAACTGGCCATGCTCAAAAATCTCTTCACCATGGTCACCGGTAATCACAAAAAGAGTTTGATCGGCAATCCCCATGTCTTCAGTAACTTGAATAATCCGAGCGATTTGCGCAAAAACATACCGCAAAGCTCCATCATACATCTGGGAAATTAACTGTTTTTTCTGATCGGATACCGATCCGCTATCCAAGTGACAAGCTCTGAGAATATTCGCAACAGACATTCTTTCGAAGAGATAATTTGATGAATTCTTAAACCAAAAAGGCTGCTCCCCAGGGCAATAAGGAAAATGCGTATCCATGAAATGGGTCGCAATAAAAAATGGTTGACTTTCCGATTTATTTGAACGAGTTTTCTGCATCGAGCGAATGACACCATTCGCCAATTCTTCAGCATCAACATAAACTTTTCTCGGAAACCAACCAATCGAAAACAATTTCAAGAATCTAGTAATTAATCGTTCCGTGATCAAATCGATTCTCGATAAATTATATTTGACTTCCTTTGCCAACCAACCAGTCTTCTCGTACCCGAAAAAATCTTTAATGAAACTTTCGACATAATCTCGTGGCGAAGCATTTAATCTAGCCAAGTGCTTCTCTGCGGTTAATCGAACAATCTCAATTTTGCAGTTCAACTTAATAAAATTAGAATGGCGATAAATACCATTACGATCGCTGTCCGTTAAATCATAATGTGAGCAATAAGAAATTAATAATTTAAGAAAATTTTCAATAATTTTTGACACATTTCTTACTAACTCATCAAATGAACCTTGCCCTCTATGAAAATAATCCAAGTGTGGAATTAGTGTATATGAACAAGTGTTAACTAGAAGTGTAATATCAAAAACGATCCCGACTGAGTCCATGCCCCTTGTATAACCATATAGATTGGTCAACCAAGGGATGGAAGCCTCTAATCTTGTCGTATATCCATTTTTGCGAAACACCTCGCCTAAGCAATCAGGACGATCTCGGACGCCAAAATCATAGCCCCCAAAGTCTAGAGGCCGCGTTGACGACCAAAGACTAGGTAGCGACGGTTGAGTCGACGGAGCCAACGAAAACATTTGCGGGCAGGTAAGTGAACTATTTGAAAGCTTTTCTGACCAAACCGATCCTTCGCCTAATACAGCTTCAGCCCGGTCGGACCGTAACGCATCAATGACGAGAAACACGACGTTCTTTTTTATAATTTATCGCCCCATAGTTTGATTCGAACCAAAGCTAGACGCTTTTATTCAACGCAATAATATTCTTTCTCTTTATTTTAAAGTAAATCAAAAAGAATCACTAAGCTGATCTCGATACAAACACAGATCCGTCTGGGAATCCATTTCGCCCCACACCCCCTTAAAGGGGATACCTTTAATTTCAAAGCCCCGATCTAAAAGGTATTGGAAAAGCGAGGTCATATCCAGTTTTCGCCGTCTGATTGGACTGATCGCCCGAAGCTCTGACGCCACTTTCAGCCAGCCATGATATGAGAATTTAAACAAACCCATAAATTGTCCAGAGGTCTCGTTCACATCGCTCATTTTCTGCCCTATTGAAAGAAGATAGCCAGAATCGTCAACAATAAAACTCTCAGCATCCTCGAGCGGATTCTGGAATCGCTGACGCCACAACGAAATCCAGTCTACATCGTAGAGGACTGCGATCTCGTCATTGCTTGACAGGAGCGCCCTAATCGCAGCATCCTCAAAAAAAACATCACCATAGGTCACTATGGTGTCAGGGCCGGACGACAACCATTGATCCGCCTCCAGTAATGACTCGACCATCTGTGTTGTTGCCCAAAAGGAATTGTGGAAGCGCTGCAATCTATAATCAGAAAACCGTCTTGCACTATACCCGGTTACAAGTGCTATAGAACTAATATTTACCCCAGCCTCCTCATATGCATCTAACTGACGCTGAAGAATAGTTTTACCGGCTATCTCAACCAAACATTTGGGAAGACCGCCCCGATATCCCAACATTCGCGACCCACGTCCAGCTGCAAGAATTAAACCTCGTGTCACTCCCCAACTCTCCCAATCAAGCGCAGAATGCGCCGTCTCAATCCTGCACTTTCCCAAAGAAAATCCCTCTCTGGGTGGAACATCCATCCTTCCCACGGCAAGCTATTGTGATGAATTGCCTCAATACAAAACTCTGATGTGTCTCCCAAACCATGTGCCAACCGGCTATATTCCGATGGGCATTCATTAACACAAAATTCATGATAACTATTCACTATCCTGGGAAGATCGTCCTCTCGCTCAGCGTCTAGCCAAACTATCTCGTGCCTACATCCAACGTGCCCGCGAACCCGCCTAAGTCCGACCCCCTCATATAGGCATAGCGCCTGCATGCCACGACAGACTCCCAACACAGCGATCCTTCGAGCTTTCGCCCAATCAAGAATAGCTCTTTCACTATCTAATCTCTCTTTGAACGTATCGAAATCACCCCCACCGCTCAAAACTAGCAAGTCAGGCTCCACCGAGTTTAAATAATACTCAATATAGTCTTTCCCACCAAAATTACTTATAAAAAATGGCATCATCGCAAGACTTCGAAATAACTTCACAAAATTCGAGTCTATTGATTCACGAATTTCTTTTCGATCATGGACATAATCAACTCTAAGGGTCAACACAACCTTCAACTCAGGCATATACCTAATCCCGAAAAATGGCAAAATATTTAAGCAATGGGTGAATCACGTAATACATAGTGCCACCCGATTCTTGCTCTACTCCCTGGCCTACCGACCCTTGCAATTTAAAGTCTCTCAGAACATCGATTAACGCTAACGCCCTTGTGTAGGCGTCATAAAAATGATCAATACAAAATCGCTCATCTCTTTCGAGATAGAACCACTTCCTCACAAATATCTCTCCAGCATCCAGAACCGGGGACAGTCCAATTACCGAAACGCCAACTAAATTCGTCTCAAGCAACGAATAATACGTTGTGGTACTCCCTTTATAATCCGGTAAAAACCCAGAGTGCGCATGCAAAAACAACAACCCCTGATCGAGGACTGCCTTTTCAACTATAACCCCAGCATAGCCAGAATAGACGCAACAGGATAACGCCAATCTCCTCTGCTCAATCCACTCAATAACCTCAGGTGAATTTACATCGTTCTGCTCCAAACAAACAACATCGCTACAACCCATTAGGGAAACCAAATCCATAATCCCAAGAGTCGGATTAGATTCGATATCTGGAAAATGTCTTCTCCAAGCAGAGGAGTATGCGTCGGAAAAATCAAATATTCGATCTTTCAAAAAAATCTCACGATTGGATCCCAATACGAGAATGCTATTGGGAAAAACTCGGAACCTAGCCAAGGTTGCTAAATAAATTAGGGACCTGGAGGTATCAGCAACAATCAAACCGAATTTAAAACTCACATCCCTTTACCTACAAACGAGAACCGTCGTGAAAATTCATTCTCGCTTTCAATCAACCACGCCATTTCGGGAAAGCTTACATCCACATCATAGGCTATCAAGAAATCAATTATTTTAACTAAACAATTTAAATACTTTAAATCGAAATTTTTCAATAAATATGAATTCAAGATAAGGCCTGTCAAAAAAACCAACTCACTTAGGAATTTATACAACTCGTCTCGCCCGGGCTCAGAGGGAAAAAAAACTTTACGTCGTTCAAAAAGAGATACGAAAACCGGAATATATAAATCGTCGGCAGCGCGAAAATCGAGCACTTGGATTAGTCGCTCAAATGCGGAATATTTTGCCCTCGCTGTTGCTAACGATATTTGTAGAGAACTACTGCTCGAAAGCGTGATTTCAAACCAGTCCTTTAGGATCGATATCGCGTTATCCGACGCTTTAACCTTTCTCGAAACCTCAGATGTGAGATCGTGATAACAATGATTCGAAACACAAAATTTATTTTTTTTGCTATTTAACCAGTTTGCCCGCGATGCCTTAAAATCCTCATAAAAATCGGGATCACATACTTCAGAATATTTATATAAATCAGGATTAATTTGAAACTCGACTTGGCTATATTTATACTTCACGGCAAAAGTCTCAATACTCTTGTGGCGGAAGCCAAAAATTCATCTTCGGATACATTATTCTCAATGGTCATCGCAGCTGTCGCAGGAGTATTAAAAGGAATATCTACACCGATCACGTTAGTAACCTGTTTATTTTCAGCACCCGAATAAAGTGCCTTTTGATCTCTTGCTCTCAAATTTTTCATGGATACTTCGATAAAAACTTCGGCAAATCCGTCACTGTTTTCCACACAGTAACGCTTATGTTCTTCGAAAATCGAAAGGATCGAGCAAACCACATGAATCCCTTGGTTACTTAGCTCGCAGCAAAGTTTGGCTATAGTGCGTGCATTTGAGCCTCGTCCCGCCAACGAATAATCGAAGTTATGCATTATCTCCCTAATTCGATCACCATCCAAATGGATGACATTTTGGTTTTCAAGACGATAAAGCCGCACAACTTCCTTTGCTAAAGTCGTTTTCCCCGCCCCGGCCAACCCACTAATCCATAAAATCATATTTTTCTTTATGCACACCTTATAGTTCTATTTGCGCAATCGATAGATAGCCTTTCAACCTTTTTATACTTTTCAAATTTTACTTCCCCCAGCCCAATTACAGCAGGTATTCCAAGCTCACCACATCGAATCGCCATATGGGAATTGACACCACCATAGGCTGTGACCAGGCCGCCTATATTTTTATCAAACAACCAATCAAAGCCAGGATCAGCACTCTTTATGAATACCAGTTTTCCGTCTAACCCGTCGCGCGAGCTAGTATCCGCAATAACGTCAGCAACAACTGTTTTTTGTGTAATAAAGTTAGGTGTCGTTTCGGGCCACTGGAACCCAAAAACCTCCGACGGGTCAGTTAACAACGGAGGTAAAACCACAGAATGAGCAAGTTTAGCTATTTTTCGCCCTTGACAAATCGACTCTCGGATAGCGACGCGGGGATCCTGAGCTCTTACACTTAGCTCTTTTAGAGCGCGAATATCACAGTTTGCCATGTCAGCTTTGGTGAAGCCCATCTCTTCACCCAGTTCAGAGACCAACTTCAATACCAGCGAAACGTTTTTTGTAAATTCAAACTTCGCTTGTTCGCGCAGACCAATGGATGTCTTTATGAATTCAATTAGTTCTCCTGAACTTAAATTTAACGAACTTTGGCTAAGACACTTTTCAATTTCTTGCAACTGGCAATTTGTGAAACGAAAAGAGTTTGTGTACTTAGAGTTATCGGAAGCCGGCTTTATATTCTCTCTTTCTTGAGTCCAAGAAAAATATAAATCAGGATCTTCATCGTAACTCGCACTCATAATGTCGTAGGTGCCTGGCCGTAGATGCCCGTATTTCACGACAAAATCCTGCCTGGTAAGATTTGTCTTATCTGAAGCGATATTTGACGCAATAGTCTCTAGTGACTCCAGGAAGGTACTTTTCTCACGTTCAGAAAAAATTCCGACTTTTACGAATGAATTCAACAGCTGAACAGCTATAAATCCAGCTCTGGCCAAACCTGCAAACGGCAAAGTCCCATATCTTCGGACGTCCTCCACTAGCCAATATATTTTATCAATTATAGATAGCCCACTTGTTAAAAGTTTCTCGCGCCGAGAGCCAAGTATTTTAATTCTTCGCGCATCAGTGGCCACAAGCTTTGAGTCAGGTCTTATTACGTTATTCGTAAGAGCAATTAAACTATCTTCTAATCGATGGATTTCAGTCAAATTAAACCCATGCGCAGAAAGCTCTTTTAGCCTAGAGGAAGTGTCCAAGGCCATACAAGAAAAAACAATTTCAAACTCAATTTTGTCATGCAGATCCGGCTGGTTTACTAGCTTATTAATGTAAAAGTCGACCAACTTTGACGCCAACTCCTCATCAATGTCAGCGGGCACAAAGGAATTAAAAGAGCATCGGACATCTATATAGGGCAAGCCCATCAAATCTAACATTAGAGGGAAGCTTCTTAAATTTCGATACCCGTAATTATTACGTTGATAGGCCCAAGTGGAATCTGTTATTAAATCTCTATATAGCGACAGCGCTAGAGATGACGGTCTTACCCCCAATATTTCTGCGGGATTCCAGTCTGGCATAACCCCTAAAACAGTAGTTCGTCCCGCTAAGAATGGATGTTCTGCCATTCTATGCACAAGCAAATTCTTAATTCTATCTAGAGCTTCAAGATGATCATCACGCGTCACTTGGGACGGATTGAATATAAGTGGACGCACTTGCAAAAGATAAAGCGCCGTATTTTTCGATGAATTATTTGCAGCCACTAACGCAAACTCAACATCAATTGGTATATGGTCAAAGAGTATCAGTAACTCATCGACCAACTGATCTACCCCTTCGATTTCTAGAGGAAAATCACCATCGTACCGGGATGTATACTGAAAACACGAAGAATCTCTCCCCCCTGTTACCGCTGATGTATCAGAGCTTTTTGCATAATTTATTATGCGGTACTCTGAACCGGTATTAGGGTCATGGCTAAAGGCGACGCCAGAACTAATAACATTTTTTAAAAACGGCTGAACGATTACTTGATGATCTCTGGACGCGGACGACAAACCGCTTTCACCATATGACGCGAAGACTTTATCGATCGATTCGTTAACGAAATCCGGGGCAACATCGGCTATCGACAAAAAGGCACCAGCATTCGAGGTTTCAGAAGTATCCTCTGCTATGCAACTGGATCGAATCATGGCCTCCCGTGTGCCGAGAAAACTAGCTATTTTATCAGCCTGTCCGTTCCTATCTTTTGACCAATCGTCAAATTCTACCAATAAAGTTTCCGGAACTACTGCTGACGTAATTAAATCTTTAATTTGAATTAAAGTTTTGCCTTTGGTCGCAAAATTCACAAAATTAGTCTCAAGCCCAATTTCTAAAAAGGTAAGTTAATTCGTAACGTATTTTCATCATAACAGGAGGATAACTCGCAAAGACGTTGAAATAGCGTACTACCAAGGTGATCACCAAACCATTGCTTTTTGACTTCGCGATCGTCTTTAAGCAAAACCCTAGGACATTTCGAGATTAACATTGCTTCACTTATTGTATTGCCAGCTCTCGCTTCCAAGAATTCTTCAAGTTCTTTTACCACTTCACCAGTTGAAGTTACCAATCGTTCAAAACGAACCGGATACAATTGATTTTCGTCTAGGTGCCCCTCCGCGTGTTTATCTATACACATCTCCATCAATTCGCATACGAGATAAGCACACCGCTCTGCTTCATTCAGCCCGGCCCAAATGCATTCCTTTCCGTGAAGGTACCACGGGAGTGCATCCTCATTAATTCCTTTAATCATTAAAATCCCAATTCTAGGATCATTCGAAAATCTCAGCCCTAAGCCTCTAGTAAACCAAGAATAGGCTACATCAATAGG
>ENA-OUOG01001075-OUOG01001075.1-marine-metagenome-genome-assembly--contig:-NODE-1075-length-33046-cov-6.089842_pt1 | contig 33046 bp, 18 predicted proteins | sample MGYA00248635_ERZ508505 | MGnify/ENA primary metagenome ERZ508505 (study PRJEB26176, sample SAMN06267871) | marine metagenome | isolation source: Saanich Inlet, British Columbia, Canada | place: Pacific... | reverse complement strand
GATGCCCGCGCGCGGTCGCGAGGAGACCGCGAACGAGTCGGCGCCGTCGAGGCGCCGACGTCTTCGAAGATCTCGGCCTTTGACCAAAGACGAGGCGACATCGGAGACGGCGCGCGTTTCCGGCGCTCGAAACCTGAGTTCGTGGTCAGCGGGATGTGATCAACGCGCGTGCGGCGAAAACGAACGCTCTCCGCGCTTGATCGACGTCACGTCACGTGACGCGCCACCCGTAAGGTGGTGCGCGCGAACGTGGTGTGCGGACGCACGCGTACCTACTTTCGAAAGTCTGCAACGCGTTTTGTCGTTGTCTGCGTGTGATACCGCGTTCCGAGTCGTTCAGCCCGATGGCGCGCAGCGCCTCGCAGTCTGCACTCGACCTTTTCCCGCACTCGACCTTTTCGCATCGCACGCCAAGAGGTTGCGTCGAGCGCCTGGCGAGCCCTTTTACGTCCGCACATCGCCAAGGTACGTCGCGCGGCCGACCCTGTGCGCGCCTCCGACCGCGTCCCACCGCGGCCCGGCGCCTAGCGCGTCTCGCGCGACGCGCCGGGCGCCGGTTCCGGCGCGCCGCGATGGCTCCGGCATCGCGTTTCTCGGCACGACCCGAACGCCGCCTGACCCCGCCCCTCCCGCTCCGCCTCCCACAGGGTCGATTCACACCCTCTAGACGCGCAGTCGTCGTTGATAAACAGCACTCAGTCGTCATGTTAATTCCCAAGAAGAACCGCAAGGAGGTGTACAAGTACCTCTTCCGCGGTGCGTCTCCCGGCGACCCGAGACGCGCTCCTCGATCGGCGTTTCTCGCGACCGTCGCGCATCCCGCGCACCCCGTTTCTCCGCGCGCGCTGACCCCGCCACGCGTCCCGTCCGTCGCTCACAGAGGGTGTCATCTACGCGAAGAAGGACTTCAACCTCCCCGCGCACCCCGAGATCAAGGAGGTGCCCAACCTTCAGGTACGCGAAGCGCGGTCCCGCGAGTCCGGCGAAGGCGATGCGACAAGACAACAAGCAAACCCTAAACCACGACGTTTACGGCGTTTATAAACGACGCGGCGAATCCACCGCCGCGTCCTTCACGCGTTTCTTCTCTGACCATCGATGATCGTCGTCCCTCGCTCGCCTTTTTCTCTCGACGAAAATCGCAGGTGATCAAGCTGATGCAGTCCTTCACCTCGAAGGAGCTCGTGAAGGAGATCTTCTCCTGGAGGTACTACTACTGGTACCTCACCAACGAGGGCATCGAGTACCTGCGCGAGTACCTCAACCTCTCCGCGGACGTCGTGCCCAACACGCTGAAGAAGTCCACGCGCCCCCCCACGCGCCCCATGGCGGACGAGCGCCCCCCCCGCGGCGACCGCCCCGGCGGCGGCCGCGGCGGCGGCGACCGCGGCGGGTACCGCTCGGAGCGCCCCGGCGGGTACGGCCGCGGCGGCGGCGACAAGGGTGGCGCGCCCGGCGCGTACAACCCCCAGTTTGCGTAAAAACGCGGGACTTGACGACCCGGAAAAAACGGAACGCGTTTTTGTCCACGCGGCTCGGCACGAACGCGGAGCGAACGGCGGGACGGACGTTCGTCTGGGTAGGATTCCCTCCCGGACGATCCACCCGTCGTTCGCTTTGTCCGCGCCGAACGCGGAACGAACGAAAGGCGGAACGAAACGGGCGACGACTGAGACGCTGGCGGCGCGCGGCGCGGCTTTTTCCCTAAAAAAAAAGCTGCGTTTTTTCGCGCGCGGCGGCGGTCACGTTTGAAGCGAGTGAAGGGAGCGTCGAGTCTTTCGCGTCTCTGCGTGTTGTAATCTCGAAGGCTACCGGTTCTCGCGAAACACCTTTTGTGACGGGAAAAAAACAAACGCGTAACATGAAGTTTCTCACTTGGCCGCCGCGCGTACCGCGGAGACGTCCACGCCGAGACTCTCGTCGGCCGCGGCGTCGAACCACTTTACGAACTCGGCGGCCATCTTCTTGACGCCTCCGTTTTTTTCGCTCTCGAAGTTGAGCACGCACACCGGGTCGTGCAGCGACTGCCTGAGCAGGAACCAGCCTTGCTTCCCGCCGCCCTCGTCCACGCGCACGCGGTACCCCTCGTGGTTCACGGCCACGGGCGACGCGTTGGTGAACGCGCCGGCGTCTCCCTTGAGCACCTCCTCTTCCAGCGCGCGCACCAAGCGCGCGCCCGTCGCCTTGAAATCCTCGTCGGAAATCTTGAGGCGCGCCTCCGCCTCCTCGAGCGGCTCGCGCAGGTCGGACAGCAAGTCGCCGACGCCCTTCCCTCCCGCGTTTTTCCGACGCACAGCCTCGATGATGATCTTCACGGCGAGGTACGCGCCGTCGTCCAGGTTGTAGTTCTCCTTCATCGCGCCGTGGCCCGAGGTCTCGATCATCAGATGGCACGGCTCGCCCGCGGCGTCCAGCGCGCGCCCCTTGTCGATGACGTTCTTGTACCCTCGCATGTACCGCAGGTGCTTCCCCCCCCTCGCCTCGATGAACGCCGCGAGCCCGTCCGAGGTGACCGAGTCCGTCACGATGGTCGACCCGGGGTGCTCCGCGAGCACGATCGCGGCCAGAAGCGCGATCAGGCGGTTGCGATTAAACGCGACGCCGGAGCCGTCAATCACCGCGCTGCGGTCGACGTCCGTGTCGAAGACGACGCCGAGGTCGGCGCCGCTCGCCTTCGTCGCGCGCGCCGCGCTCGCCATCGCCTCGGGGTCCTCGGGGTTGGGCGAGTGGTTCGGGAACGTCCCGTCCGGGTCCAGGAACTGCGAGCCGTCGACGTCCGCGCCGAGAGGCTCCAACACCTCCGTCGCGAAGAATCCGCCGGAGCCGTTCCCGGCGTCGACGGCGATTTTGAACCCGCGCAGCGGGCGGGGATCGGCGGCGCCGACGCCGTCCACGATGAGCGCGCGGAGCTGTTTCGCGTACTCGGGCAGGAAAGGCGCGTGCTCCACAATTGCCACTCCCGTGGTGCCGTCGTCGCGAAGCGAGGGGATGGCGTGCCCCCCGGGCGCCGCCGCGCACTTCTCGGCGGCGGCGGCGCAGATGGATCGAATGTCCGTCTTGTCCAAGCCTCCGTCCTTGGTGAAAAATTTGGCTCCGTTGCGGTTGAACGGCAGGTGCGACGCGGTGAGCATCACCGCGGCGTCGTAGTCGGTGCTCGCCGTGACCGTGCTCACGAAGCACGCGGGGGTCGTGGCGAGCCCCAGGTCCACGACGCGCGCGCACCCCGCGTTCGCGAACCCCGCGAACGACGCGTTGGCGAGCGCGGGGCCGGAGAGCCGCGGGTCGCGGCCGACGGCGATGACGACATCCTTCGTCTCTTTGCCCATCTTCTCCGCCAGCCACTCCGCGAACGCCTCCGCGATGAGGAACGCCGCCTCCTCGTTCAAGGTCACGGGCTCACCCTCGACGCCATCGAGCGCCACACCGCGCACGTCCGAGCCGTTCTGGAGCTTGCGGAGCGTCTCGGGCGTGGTGGTGGTCACGAACGTGTCCTTGGCGCTCATCGCGCGCACGCGCGATCCGACGCCGCGGGGACGGCGACCGGGGCGCGCGGGGGTTAAGGCGCCGACGCGGCGCGCGGCGGTGGGCTTCGCGGTGTCGAGGCCGTTCGGGAGGAGGTTCGTGGCGCCGGAGACGCGCGCGGCGGAGGCGAGGGCGCGCATGCAGGCCGGCACCCGAGAGAAGGTGGCGGAAGCTTGTCGGAAAGCCTGAGAAGAATCGACGGCCTTTCGGAATCCGTCGTTCGACACGAGGGACGCCGGGGAGCTTACCGCGGGGAGGTCCTCTGGAGGCGACGACGAACGGGCGTCTGCGAGCGCGAGCGGTGCGGTGAGCTCGGACGGACCGACCGAGGCGGGGACGCGCGGGTCGTGAGGTCTGCGCGCGAGCGGTTGTGAAGTCGCGTCGGATGCGTCGAAGTGGACGAGGAAAAACGTTTTTTCGTTGGTGGGCTCCAGACGGATTTTATCACAATTTACTCTTTTTGGAGACTATTTAAGGTACACATGGCCGCACGAAATCTCCCTGGTTCCAGACTCCAGAGCGATTTCCAAAAGTGCGCGCCTTCTTCGTGAGCGACGCGAGGATGACGGATGGGTAATCGTCACTTCGCCCCGGCGCCGCTCGGTGGGTCGGCGCTCGGAGACGGCGCGATGGCGGACGCGAAGACCAGCGTGAGCAAGGAGGAGGATGCGCTGATAAAGAAGCGCCTGCTGACGCAAACGACGACCGCGCGTCAGGGTGCGGATCCGCCGGTGAAGCGGCTGGTGAAGAAATACCTCGCCTTCTGCGGGTCTCTGTCGGGCGAGGGCGCGAGCGCGGATGAGGTGGAGAAGCACAAGGAGAGCTTCCTGAAGGAGCTGGCGCTGTACGAGTTCCAGCTCGGGCGCACTGCGGCGGTGACTGCCGCGAACGAGCGCGAGATGGCGTCGTACGCGGAGGCGAGGGGTGAGGTGGACGAGGCGGTGGCGCGCGCGGAGGCTGACATTCGGGCGCTTCGCGACGCGCTCGACGCGGCTCGGCTCGACCGGAGACACAAGGAGGAGTACGAGACCCTCCGCCGGCTGTGCGTACAGCTTCCGTCCAGACGCGACACCGAGGCGGCTTGCGCGCACCTGGAGCGGGAGATCGCGGACCTCGAGGCGCAGAGCGACGCGGCGTCTCGCGCGCTCGATCTCCGCAAGAAGCAGTTCGCGCTTCTGCTGCACGCGGCGAGGGAACTGAGCGGCGAGCTCGAGGAGGACGAGAAGGTTGCGGAGGAGGGACAGGCGATGGACGCGATGGAGACGTCGTAGGAAATACCGTAGTATAGATAGATCGAAAGCTTTCGTGCTCAATCCACCGCGTAGCCGACGCGCGTCACGCGGTCGCGCGGCTTCGCGAGCTCCACCTCCATCGGCCGCGTGCTCTTCCCCTGTCGCGCCCACTCGTCCACGCACGTCTCCGCGTAGTGCCGGAACAGCGCGTCGTCGTTCTCCATGGCTTGCGCCGCCCTCGCGGCGTCCTCCAGCTCCACGTCGCGCTCGAACGCGGCTTTCGCCTGTTTCCGGCGCATCTGACGCACGAGCGCGGCTTGCACATCCTCGTGCGTCGCGCGACGCGCAGCCGCCGCAGACGCCTCTTCAATCTCGAGCTCCGCCGACCGCTCGCGCCACCGTTTAGTCTCCGCCATCTCGTCGGCGCGCGCGCGCTCGCGCGCCGCGGCTCGGATCGCGAGCTGCTGCTGCCTGCTCCGGTGCACCATCGCCAGGTCCTCGGCGCGCTCCGCCTCGCGCGCGCGCTCGAGCGCCTCCGCCTCCGCCTCCTTCGCCGCCGCCTCCCTCTCGAACGTCGCCGTGTCCTCCTCGGCGCGCGCCGCCAGCGTACGTTCCATGGCGGCGACGATGGCGTCGCGCTTCTCGTTCCGCTCCTCGCGCTTCGCCTTCTCGCGCGCCGCGCGCGCCAGGTTCGTCAGCTCCTTGCGCCGGGCGAACAACTCCGTCGCCTCCTCGAACCGACGCGTCTTCTCCGCCTCGGCGGCGCGATGAAGCGCGAGCGCCTCCTCGGCGCGCGCCGTCGCCGCCGCATCCGCCACAGAGCGCGCCCTTCTCTCCGCCTTCTCGCGCGCCTTCTCCGCCTCTTCCTCCAGCGCCCCGCGGCGGATCATCGCGCCCTCCTCGCGGTCGAGCGCGCGAGCCGCCTCCGCCTGCTTTCGGAGCTCGTCGATCTGCGCGAGCTGCCCGTCTCGGAACGCCGCCGCGCGCGCGCGACGCTCCGCCGCCTTGATCGCCTCCGCCGACTCCGCGACGCTCACCGCGCGCGCCTGCTCGCGCACGAATTGCGCGTCCTGCTTTACGCGCAGACTCTGCGTGCGCGCCGCGTGCTCGATCTGCGCCTCGCGCTCGAAGAGCACGTCCGACAGAAGCAGGGACGAGTGGAACGATTTCACGCGTTCCGTCTCGTCGTACAGCATCTTGTTGGCGCGCGCGATTTGGCGCTGACGCGCCTCGGCGCGCGCCGAAGCCTCGGCGCGATCGGCGGCGCGGCGCGCCGACTCCTCCGCGGCGGACTCCGCCGCGCGAGCGGCTTCTTTGTTCTTGCGGCCAGCCTGTTCGACGTGGTCGGTCGGGTCGGTTCGGAGGTGGGAACGTCAGCGCGGTTCGTCCGTCGCGTTCGTCGAGACGCCGACTTTCTTTTTTTTTTCGCGAGCGCGCGCTTCGACGTCTCGTCTCGTCTCGTCCAAAATGGGATCGGCGGGTCCGTCGCGACGAGGGCGGCGGGGTAATCGCGTACCTCGAGCGTGTTCGGCCACCGGGCCGCGCGGGCATCGCTCAGAGCCTTGAGGTGCGCGCGGTCGTCGTCGCGCGTTTCCGGGGTGATGGTCGCGTCGCGAAGCTGCGCGTGGACGGGGCGTGGTTCGGTCAGGGGGGAATGACGAAAGCGGAAACGGATGCGCGCTGGCTGACGGGGAGGGCGCGCGCGGCGAACGCCCGGGGGGGGCGCGTACCTGCTCCCGCATGCGCGCGAGCTCGCTCGACGACAAAATGACCGGACCCATGGCGGCCGACGCAGCCTCGCGCCGAGGTCGCGGACGGGAATGCGCGCTCCTCTTCGGGTCTCGTTCGCTGTGAGCAACGCGACGAAAGTTGACGCAGCACGCTTTCGCGGGAGCGAGTCTTTGGAGTAGTGCCTCGAGTCTGCTCCGCGTCGACAAAAAATATCGCGTATGAGTATTTAGTCACTAGTTTCAGCCCATAGCCTACTGAATTTTGTAAATCAGTGGCTGTGAGGAGCCGCGGGTGGCACGCGGCGTGTTCCCGATCGACCGGCACTGTCCGTTGCGCGAGTCGCTGCGTGTCTTTCCAGCCGACATATGGCAGAGGACATTCTCGCGGATCTGATGGGTAGCTTCCTAATCGTCGCGCCGGCGGTGTTCGGCATGATCTTCGCCTACTGGCTCTTCAAGAAGGTGCGTCTCCAGCGCGCGCAACGACCGAAAATCTACGCATCGCGCCTCGAACGTTGCCGACGGTCCCCTCGCGTTCGCGCTGGTGACGACCGCTGACACCCACGCGGCGTCCCTCGCGCGCTTCTTTCTTCGTTCCCGCGCACTCTCCGACTCGTCACGAACCCGACGACAGGTGGCCAAGATTTCCCTGTTCCGCCAGACCCGCGAGGACGACGAGGCGCTGCTTCGCCGCATGGAACGCGCGGATGAGTCCGGCGGAGAGGCGGATTCGTACCAGAAACTGCGCCAGATTTACCGCGACATCCAGAACGGCGCCAAGGCGTTCCTCGCCGCGGAGTACCGCATGTGCCTGATGTTCCTGACCGTCTTCGGGTTCGGCATGATCTTCTTCGTCGCGCGCGTGGAGTACGGCTGGGACTTCAAGATCGGCGTCCTCACCGCGTTTTCGTTCGTGGTGGGCGGGATCACGTCCATGGTGGCGGGCTACATCGGCATGATGATCGCCGTCTTCACCAACGCGCGGTGCACGATGTCCGCGACGCTCACGCCCGAGGCGCTCGCGTGGAAGGAGTCGTTCAACTCTGCGTTCAGAGGAGGCGCCGTCATGGGCTTCGCGCTCTCCGGGCTCGGCCTGCTCGTCATGTACTTCCTGATGTGCGTCTACCTCAGCGCGTTCGACGTAGGCAGCGAAGCCGTGAAGCTCTTCGAGTGCATCGCCGGCTTCGGCCTCGGCGGCTCCGCCATCGCCATGTTCGGCCGCGTGGGCGGCGGGATCTACACCAAGGCTGCGGACGTCGGCGCGGATCTCGCCGGCAAAGTGGTCGCCGGCATCCCCGAGGACGACCCGCGCAACCCCGCGACCATCGCCGACAACGTCGGCGATAACGTCGGCGACGTCGCCGGCATGGGCTCCGACCTTTTCGGCTCCTTCGCCGAGGCCACCTGCGCGGCGCTCGTGATCGCCGCGCAGTCGCACGACCTCGTTTCCGCGGGGTGGGACACGCTCGTGTTCCCCCTGTACATCTCCTCCGTGGGCATCCTGGTGTGCGGCGCGGTGTCCTTCGTGGCGACCGACTTCCGCCCGGTGCGCAACGAGGCGTCCATCGAGGAGGTGCTCAAGACGCAGCTCGCGCTCACCACGCTCGGCATGACCGTCGCCATGTACCCCGTGTGCGCCATGTTCATGCCCGAGGAGTTCTACCTCGGCCCCAAGACGTTCGTCAGCGCGTGCATGGACGGCGGCGTGAGCTCGAAGTGCGTCACGAGCGGCCCCCTGAGCGCCTTCTGCTGCGTCGCCGCCGGCCTATGGGGCGGCCTCGTGATCGGCTTCGTGACGGAGTACTACACCTCGCACTCGTACACGCCCGTGCGCGAGGTGGCGCGGTCGACGGAGACGGGCGCCGCCACCAACATCATCTACGGCCTCGCGCTCGGGTACAAGTCCACCATCGTGCCGGTCGGTATCCTCGCCGGCGTCGTGTTTGTCGCCTTTTCGCTCATGGACATGTACGGCGTCGCGCTCGCCGCGCTCGGCATGCTCGGCACGCTGTCCACCTGCCTCGCCATCGACGTGTACGGCCCCATCTGCGACAACGCGGGCGGCATCGCGGAGATGGCTGAGCTGCCCGAGGGCGTGCGCGAGAAGACGGACGCGCTGGACGCCGCGGGGAACACCACCGCGGCGATCGGCAAGGGCTTCGCCATCGGCTCCGCCGCGCTCGTGTCCCTGGCGCTCACCGCCGCCTTTGTCACGCGCACCGCCGTGCTCGACCGCGGCGTGAACATGCTCAACCCGGTGGTGTTCGCGTTTTTGCTCGTCGGGTCGATGCTGCCGTACTGGTTCAGCGCCATGACCATGAAGTCCGTCGGCGTCGCGGCGATGGAGATGGTCAAGGAGGTGAAGCGCCAGTTCGACACCATCCCCGGGCTGCTGGAGGGCGCGCCCGGGCACTCTCCCCCCGACCACGCGCGCTGCATCAAGATCTCCACCGACGCGTCGCTGCGCGAGATGGTGCCGCCCGCGATTCTGGTTATGACCTCACCCATCGTCACCGGCATGTTCTTCGGCGTCGAGGCCGTCGTGGGGCTGCTCGCGGGCGGGCTCGTGTCCGGCGTGCAGCTCGCCATCTCCGCGAGCAACACCGGCGGCGCCTGGGACAACGCCAAGAAGTTCGTCGAGAAGGGCGGGCTCGTCATCGACATGCCCAAGATCGACGAGGTCACGGGCGAGACGTTGCGCAACATGGACGGCACGCCGGTGATGGTGCCCGTGCGCCAGCGCAAGGGCGGCGAGTGCCACAAGGCGGCGGTCGTCGGCGACACCGTGGGCGACCCCCTGAAGGACACCTCCGGCCCGGCGCTCAACATCCTCATGAAGCTCATGGCCATCATCTCGCTCGTCTTCGCGGACTTCTTCATGTCCATCAACAACGGCCAGGGGTACTTCAACGTGCCCAGGCAGGCGTTTTAATATTCCGCGCGTCGTTCGACACGAGGGCGTCCAACGCGACCGGCATCTTTCAGCAAGCGATTGAAATAACACACGCGACGAGGGACGTATTCTTCTGCAATATATTGTGGCTCCCACGGCGCTCTACCACATGGTAGTACTATTAATACTCGCGTCAAAACGACGTAGTCTATTTCTATTCCTCCCCGAAAACACGCGTAAGGCGCGTCCCTACTCGCCTTCTCGCGCGCGCGCCTCGGCGTCCGCCAGCTCGAGCGACAACGCCAGCGCGCGCGCCAAGTCGGCGTCGCTCGCGTCCGAAGCGACCAGCGCGGACGCCTCGTACGCCGCGGAACCCCCCGCGTCGGAGACGGCGAAGAGATCCGTCGCGACGAACGCGTCGTCGTCGTTCCTCGAATCGCGCGCGCGTCGACGACTCGAATCTAAAAAGTCGTCGTCGTCGTCCAGCAGAAACGCGAGCGCTTCTTCCAGGTCTCCGCCGGCGCGGCGCAGCGCGTACGTCGCACGCGGCGATTCGAAACCCATCGACTTCAGCGCACCGAGCGCCTCGCGTCTCTCCGGCGGCGACGCGCCCGGCGAGGCGAGCACGTCGCGCACGCGGACCACAGTGTCTGTTTGCGCGTCTCTTTGTTGCGCGTTTCTTCGCGGCGAAGAAGAAGCGACGCGTCGCGACGAGACCTCCGCGCGATTCGTTTCTTTTTCTTTCTCGCCGCCGGAAGAACGAGCGTCGACGACGCCGGTGTTCTCGGCCGCGCGGGATACACTCGGCGCGTTCGTGTCGCCGTTTCTCCTCGCGTCGTTCATCGCCTCCTCTCGCCTGCGCGCGCTCGTCTCCGCGGGCGTCTCCCACATGGTCTGCCGGAAGAAGAGCTCGACGTCGTCGAAGAACGCCGCCGGCCGAGGCGAGTTGTGGTCCCCGTCGAACACGAGGAGCGGCTTCGAGTCGCCGGCGTACTTTTCGCGCAGGCGCGCCGAGTGCGCCTTGTCGATGAAGTCATCCTCGTCGCCGTGCGCGAAGAGCGCGGGGCAGAAGGTGGCGTTCGCGACGCGCTCGATTTCCAGCTCGTCGATGTCGAACGAGGCTCGGGATTTTATGCTCGAGCGCATCCAGCCGGCGGCCATCTTCGTCGCCGCGCGAGGCACTCCGATGACGCTGCCCGCGGTCCACTTCTCGACAAGCTCCGCCATGAGGTCCCGGAGCGACGCGAACGGCGAGTCCAGCACGATCCCCGCGATGGAAGGGTCCTCGTTCGCCGCGAGCAGCGCGGTCACAGCGCCCATGCTCGTGCCCCATAGGCCAATCTTGCCCACGCGCCCGCCGCGAACGTTCGTTCGCAAGTGCTCGATGACGGCGGCGACGTCTGTTTTTTCGCGCGCGCCCAGCGAGACGTGCTCGCCCTCGCTCAGCCCGCTGCCCCCGAAGTCCAGCGCGAACACGTCTATGCCCATCGGCAGCAGAAGACGCACGGCGTTCGTCGCGTCGCACCGGCTGCCGCTGTTGCCGTGAAGGTAAATCACGCACGGAGAAGGTTCCGTCTTATCCCGGAAATCCTCGCGGCGGTAATGGCTGCAACGCAGCCGCAACCCGAGCGCGCCCGTGAGCTCGAGGTCCGTCCGGTGGCACGGCACACCCCCGAGCTTGAACCTCGGGCCGGGAAGGTGGCGCTCGGGGTCGTAATCCGCGCGGGGGGGGCGGATCACCAGGTTCACCAGCTTGGTCCACATCGAGGGCATCGCGAAGGATCGTGAGTAGGCACACCGAGATCGTGGTCCACGCGATCAGGCGCCTCGAGCGTCCCGGGCCCGCCGAGCCGCTCGACGACGAGCGGGAAACCCCTCCACGCGCCTGTTGGTCCCACAAATGACCCGCCGCGGCGACCGGCTCGGTCGCGCCGCTCGGTGTGCCGAGGTTTCGGTGCTTCGAGGGGAAGCGCGCGCGTCCCTCGGACTAGGCCGAACTGGCGCTCCCTCAAATGTATGCCGTCGAGAATTTTCAGAAAACGCCGTTAACAACGAACGTCAGACCTCGGCGCGCGGCGGGTGACGCCATCGCGTGTCGAGATGGGCGGCGATGGCGCCGCCCCCGCCGTGACACGCGCGCGACGAGCGTCTAAGCCTCGCGCGACCCGCACGCTCGGCGTGTGGGCGAAGTGGAGCTTGGTGCTCACGTCACCGTTTCTGTTGTTGGTGATTATGCACGCAAAAGCGCGCCGAGTGGTTGTCAGAGCGACGCTCTCCGTGCTCCTGCCCCTGTTGCGCGCGGCGGCTCGCGCGCTGGGCGTGCTCCCGAGCGCAGACGCCGACCCGAACGCGCGCGTGGTGGAGGATCCCGACCTGCCCGTGTGGCTCGCTGGCGTCAGCTCGCTGGTCGCCGCCGAGCGACGCGCGAAGAAGAGCCTTTGGGAGTGGTGGCTTGACGCGTTGCATTTCTCTCCTGACAGCCCCGGGCGCGCGCACATCCGGCAACTCCTGTCGCATCCCGAGACGGCTCGCAAGCTCGAGGCTCTGTTCGACGCGCTGGACACCCAGGCTGTGGGCAAACTGGACAAAGACGCGCTCGTGCGTTTCAGCGCCGGCATCCGCGGGACGGTTCGCGTGTTACTCAATCGCGAACGCGCCCGCGTCGCCGACGGCGCCGGACACGCTCGGCCCGCCCGCGACGGCGCCGCGTCGATCGAGCTCGAGCCCGCGACGGCGCGCGAGTCAAAGTTTCTCGTCGACAACTTCGACCTGCTGTTCCCGGACGAACACCCGCTGGACCTAGCCGCGTTCCTGTCGATGGCGAAACTGGTGTTAGTGCGTCGCATCGTGAAAGCGCTCGTGAAGCGGCACGGACTTCAGACGGTAAGAGCGGGCATGCGCGCGCCGGTGGTGGTGGACCTCTCCGTCGTCGACGACGCGAACAAATCAAAAGCTTGTCTGTTCCGAGTGCACACGGTCGCGCCCAGCACCGCGCCCGGCGTGGACGGACACAGGCTCGGCGCGATCGTGGAGTCGCCCGGCGTGTCCGCTCCCGGCGGCGGCGGCGCGACGAAAACGCGCGACGCCGCGAAACAAAGTTCGACGCGGAGACGCGGAAGGCGCGGCGGGAAGACGTCCGACGCGTTCGATCCAAACGCGCCGCTTCGCATGTCCGACGTGTGGGCGGAGGTGCGCGCGATCGAGGCGGGCGAGACGGCCGAGTCGTCGGACGAGGACACGGAAGAGGCGTCGTGGTCCGACTACTCCTAGTTTTTTTTTAGCCTTCCCGCCGCGATGAGCACTGAGTAGTCTACTCACTTTCAGTACTACCTACGGTACGGTTAAAACTCGTGCGGTTGTCCTAAGTCGAGCTCCAGGCTGACGACGTGCATCTTCGCCTCCGCGGGCGCGCCGCGCAAACCCCCGACGTACCGCACCTTCTTGGGCATCGCCGTCGCCTTCTCCACCACGGTCTGCGTCCCGCCAGCCTTGGGCGCCCAGGTCTGCGTCTGACCGGCGCGGCGGAAGTGGCTCAAAGCAGTCTGCGCGCCCTTCGTGCGCTTATTGCGCAGGTTCGCCGCGCGCAAAGCGCGCCGCCGGAGCGCCCAGACGTTCCACTCGTAGTCCGGGTCGACGCGGCGCTCGACGAAGTGCGTCGGGGTCTGCGCGCCAAAGTCCGCGCTCGTCACGGGCTTCAGGCCGAGGTCGAGCACCGTCGACGACGCGAAGAGTTCGGCGGTGGTCTCGGCGACGACGGCGTTTACGCGGACAACCTCGTCGAGCGCCATGGCGTGCACGAGCTCCGGCCTCGTCGCGGCGACGCGTCGCAGCCTCTTCAGGTACGCCGCCGGCTGCGAGGCGAATTGCAACGCGCCGTCCTCGTCCGCGAACCCGTACGCCTCGCCCTCGAAGATGACGCCCGTCATCGCGACGGACGCTGAGTTATTCTCGGGGTCGTGCGCCGCGTCGCCCCAGACGGTGCGCGCCGCGCCGTCCCCGCCGACGCGCGCGCGCCGGAGCATGCCCCCGCGCTTCACCGCCGCGTGCGCGTCGTACCCTCGCAGCGCGAGCGCCTCAAACGCCAGCGTGTCCCCCGGGACGATCTCCGCGCCGCTCTTGATGGCCATCGCGCGGCACAGGTCGTCGTCGTACACGCGGTCGGGCGTGTGCCTGTCGTGCTCAAACTCGGGTTGCGCCATCGGCACCTCTCTCGCTTCCGCGCGGCGGCACGCCTCCGTCGCCGCGTGCAGCATGCCGTTGGTCAAAGAAGTGACAAAAGGCGCGGCGTGCTTTTTCAGCGTCGCCAAGACGGCGCGCGCGTCGTTTAACGCGTCGATTTCCTCGGTGATGGCGCCGTGCAGCGCGCCGATGGCGTCCAGCGCCGGGAAAGCCACCGACGCGGGCACGCCGCCGACGGCCAGGTCGCTCGCGCGGTCCGCGCCGCGATACGTACGACGCGTCGTGTTCGGTGACCCGAACTGCGCCGTGTTCGTCGCGTCAGACTCGAAGCGCACGGAAACCGCGAACTTTGCCGCTCCGTCCGCGTTGTCCAGCGCCGTCTCAGTCGCCGCCGCCTCCGCCGCCAGCGATTCCGCCAGCGCGTTTACCGTCTCGGCGCCGCGGTCGCACTCATCCAACAAACGCGCCAGCGCGTCCGCGAACGCGCGCCGGTTGTTCAGCTCGTCCGTCAGCAAACGCAGCGTCGCGTTTTGGCTCGGCACCGAAGACGCGCCGAGGTGCTCCACCACAACCGCGTACTGGTCGCACAGCCGCTCGGCGGAGACGAGACGCGCGTAAACGTCTTTTCGCGTCTTTGCGTTCGCCGCCGCGTACGCCGGCGCTCGGTCGCGCAACGAACGCAGCGCGTCTTTCTTTGGAGAAACACGGAAGAAGACGTCTGAAGACGGGACGTTTTCCTCCTCCTCTTCCTCTTCCTCCTCTGTAAACGGGTCGTGAAGCGTCGAAGAAGCGTCCGGCCTACCCCGGCGTTGCTCAAACGCGAGCGCGCCGACGACGACCGACGCGAGTTCTCGCGTCGCCGACGCGCGCTCCGCCGAGGGCAGCGCGAAGAACCTGCGCGCGGCGTGCCTGGGGAACACGGACTCGAACGCGGCGTGCGCGTCGTTGCGCGCGTCGGAGTCGGGCGGCTCGAGAAGCACAGGCTCCAGCCCGGCGGAGACAAAGACGTACTCAAACGCGCGCGCGTGCAACCGATCCAGCAAAAGGCGCTCGGCGCGGCCGGAGACGGTCGCGGCGTCCACCACCGTGTCCGCCACCTCGCGCTCGAGCGCGCCCGCGCGCGTCTCGCGAGCGCGCCGGGTCTCAGCGGCGGCGTGCGCGCGCAGCGCGCGCGTCGCCTCGACGTCCATCTGCATCTTCAGCGTCTCCAGCGCCGGGTCCCCCGCCGCGGCGAGCTTCGCGACGCAGTGCGCCACCAGATCGTTCGGGTGCACCTTCGCCAGGCGCTGCGCCTGCACGTACAGCGCCGCCACCGCGGGGGACACATCGTGGCCCGCCTCGCGGCACAGCCGGAGCGTCTCCGCGGCCGCGGCGCGCACGTTCGCGTCCATCACCGCGGGACGCGCGCGCGCGTGTGGAATCCAAAAGCAGGCATTCGTTCGCGACACGCCCTCCTCGGATGCTCCCAAAAGCAGGTCGGCACTCGAAGCTGGGTCGATAGTGCATCGATACACTAGTCTTCAAAAAATGAAACAGACTGATTATCCATACGACCTATTTTTTCGTCGTTCGACATCTCGGCTCTTCCCACATTTTACTTTTCTGTACGACGAGCGCGCCGGCGGAGGCTCCAGAACGCCGGGGCACGAGCCCGCGGGCGTTCGCTCAGACCGGGTTCGCGCGCGCGGCGCGCACCGAGGGGCGCACGCGCGAGCTTCGAGCGTGTCGGGCCGGTGTCGACTCTGGGGCAACGCGTACATTCGTCCGAGACTTTTTAACACCCCGCGAGTGGATTGATTTTTCGCGCCTCTCTCGGCGGCGACGACGGCGACCGCGCGTGACCGGTCGTCGCCTCTCCTCGCGCGATGGCGCCCGCGAAGCCGACGTACGACAGCGTGGACATCCCCCCCCGCGCCGGGTCGGATGACGGTTCGGACTTGTTCGAGGAGCCCGCGTCCAAGCGGATCACCATGCTGCTCTGCGTCAACACGGGCCTGCTTCTGTTTGCGTGCGGCGGCCTGACGTACCTGACGCACGGCTGGGATCCGACCGCGTTTTTGTGCACCGCGGGGTACGTGATGTGCGGCCTCGGCTTGGCGCTGCCCGCGTGCATGGGCGGCGCGGAGGAGGAGAAGTTGAAGGAGTTCGAGCCCGCGTGCAAGGGGCTGTACACGTTCGTCGGCACGTTACTCAACGCGCTGGGGCTGGCGATGGGCATCGTCGGGTCGCTGATGTACTCGCCGACGGTGAACCGCGTGATGTACCGCCTGGACGAGGAGAGGGAGTTCGACTTCATGCGCAACTTCGCGAACATCATCTGGGCAATCTCTTTTTTCCTGTTCCCGGTGGGTGTCGGTTTGTTCCTCGCGGAGAGGAAGATGACGTTGTCGGCGTACAACGCGTCCGTGCACAAGCCGCCGCCCTCCGTGTACGACAAGAACCTCCGAGTGCTCTTCTGGTCGTTCGTCATGCTGTGCGTCTGCGCGGTGGGCGGGGTGTTCTTCTGCTTCGACGAGCAGCCGGGCTGGGAGCTCACCGCGTGCGTGCTCTTCGGGGTGGCGGGGTGCATCAAGGTGTCGCTCTTAGTGGTGGAGGTGAAGGAGATGTGCGAGGAGAGAGCGCGGGGGACCGGGGGCGAGGGAACGGACAGCGTTTCCTCGAGCGTGGCGGGGTTCGGCGGGAACGAGGGCTCGCCGCTTCTGCGCGGGTCGCCCACCATCGCGCCCAGCGCGCACACCTCGGACCTATTAGGGGACCCGACGTTCGCGAAACCGTGAGCGCTTTCGGACGTTCTGAGTTCGGTACGAGGCGGTAGCTTCTACGTACTTTTGTAAGGTCGCGTAAAAAAGATCGGACGCGCGACAATCACACGCGCGTCTCACCACAGCGGCCGGCTGTTCTCCGTGCGCTCGGTGAGGATCTCCACGCCCGTCTCCGTCACCGCGAGCGTGTGCTCGTACTGCGCGGATCTCCCGCCGTCCGCGGTGACCGCGGTCCACCCGTCCGGCCACGTCACGCACTTCCTGCTTCCCTCGTTCACCATCGGCTCAATCGTGAACGTCATGCCCGGCGCCATTTTTCCGGCGGCTTTGTTCCGCGCGTAGTGCGGCACGTTCGGCGCGCAGTGGAACAGCGTGCCTATGCCGTGCCCGCAGAAGTCCTTCACCACCCCGAACCCGTCCCGGTCCGCGCGCGCCTGGATCGCCTCGCCCAGGTCGCGGAACCGCGCGCCCGGCGCGCACAGCGCGATGGCGTCCGACAGGCACTCGCGCGCGCAACGCATCAACGCGACGGCGCGCGCTTTCTTTGCCTCGCGCGCTTCCCGCGTCGTCGAAGACGACGCGATTTGTTCTTCATCGGTACTTTCCACGAAGTAGGTCTCGTTCAGGTCCCCGTGGTACCCGTCCAGACACACGGTGACGTCCAGGTTGACGATGTCCCCGTCCTCGAGCGGGCGCGCGTCGGGTATGCCGTGGCACACGGTTTCGTTCACCGACGTGCAGAGCGACTTGGGGAAACCCATGTAGTTGCGCGGCGACGGGTACGCGCCGTTGGAGACGGTCACGACGTGGCATATCCGGTCGAGGAAGTCGGTGGTGACCCCCGGTTTGATCGCGCGCGCCACCGTGTCCATGACGTGCCGCCCCAAACGACACGCCGCGCGCATCTTCGCCAAAGACGCGTCGCTCTTCACCTCCAGCTTCCTCTGCCACCGCGAGTTGAACTCCTCCTCGGGCCACCCCGTGTGAGCGTAGTCGGGCAAGGGCGAAAGCCACCCCGAGTGCAGGCTCGGGACCGAACGTTTGGGGCTCACCAGGTGCGGGCGCAACGACCCGGTCCACGCGAACTTCGGCGCACAGGAAGAACGCCGGTGGTGCCGCGCGCCGGCGGTCTGCAGGTGATACGCCCAACCGGTTTTCCCATCCTCCGAACCGGGCGCGTCCCATCGCCGCGCAGCCTCCGCGCCGCGCGCCGATAAAATTCCGCCGGCATCCTCGATGGGGTCCACCCACCGGTTCATAGATGAGCCCGCGCGCGCGGCGGCCACGCGCGCCCGCGCGTCTGCCTCGGTGTCCTCGAGAATCGACGTCGACGCCTTCGCCGTCGCCGCCGCGGAGTTCTCGTTCGCGGAGGTTCGCGCGTCATCCTCCGTCTCCGCGTCGCTGCCCCAGCTCTCGCTGCTGCTGGATCCGCCTCGGTCGTCGTCCTCGCCGGTAGCGCGCGTCGCCTCTCGCGCGGGCGCGTCCTCCTCCTCGCTCTCATCCTCCGAAGAGGTGTCGCCCTCGTCCCCGTCCTCCCCGAAGTCGAACATGGCGTCGTTCACGTCGCCGGTGAGGTGCACGGCGTACCGGCGCGCGGAGGCGGCGGCGGCGGCGGCGGTTACGACGCGCGCGCTGATGCGCACGTCCTCGCTGAACACGACGTCCAGGGGCACGGACTCGGCGCGGTTCGGGACCAGCGAGGCAAGCACGTACGACGGGCCTGCGGTTCACGGGGCGGGGGAGGTCAGCAAAGGCGAGAGGGAGGCGGGGCAGAGCGACGAGGGACGGGGAGACGCGCGAAAACCGTCCGCGCACCTCGGTCGACTCGACATTTCACGACGACGCGCGCGGGCTCGGCGGAGGCGTCGTCGTCCAGGTTCACGAGCGTGGCGCGTCGGAGATGCACGGTCCGAAGCTCATCGTCGGGGCGGAAGTACGCCGGCTCGCCGGGCGCCACCTCGATGCCGAAGAACGGCGACATGGCGCCGCGCGCCGAGGGAGTGCCGTCTTACCGGTCGAGCCGAACGAAGCGGAGACGCGGCGAAAAAAAATGCGCCGGTGCTTCGTCAAAAGAACAGTGCTGGTTGATAAGATTTCACCCTTGCCCTCTCTGTCGCCTCTATGGTTCTACTTACTACTGGATGCTTCCCCCCATCCCTACGGTGCGCGCGTCGCTCACTTGCCCGCTTCCGCGGCGGTCACCGCCTCCTGCGTCCGGTTCCACTGGAACCACCGCGCGAAGTTGTATCCCTGTGATTCGGAAAAGAAGGAAAAATCGGCTCAGTCGAGCGCGTGGCTGGGAAGGCTTCGGCGACGGCGCGAACGCGCGCTCGTGTGTCGTATCGCGACGAAGCTAGACCAAAACACGCACCTGCACAGAGCCGTTCGCGGTGTGACACGCGAGCAGGATGTAGTTCCTCGGCTGCACTCTCCAGGCGAACCGCATGAACAGCCCGGAGTACACCGTCAAGGCGCCGGTCATGGGCCCCGAGATCATGTGCTCCGGTTTCGTGGTCTGCTCCAGACCCGCGAGCACGAACCCCCAGTTCGCGACCGGGCCCCAGAAGTGCGTGGTCTTCGGGCCCGTGGGGGAGTTGATGAACTTCATGAGCGCGGACGACATCGCGGCGGCGGCGCGGTGTCGGACGCGGGCGCGCGGCGAGAACTGCCGCTGCCGTGACTGAGGGTGCCGTCGAGAGACGGCGCGAGTCGCACGCGCCGACGCGCAGAATCTCTCGAGAGTGGCGCGCGATTTCGATCGCCACTCGCGACTTTGAAAAGCGCGGACGAGAACTATAGGTGTCAGATCTCGGCCTCCCCGAAGGTGTCGCGCGAGGGCGGCGATTCTCCCCGGCGGCGCGCGATGGAGCGTCCGCTGCGCCAGAAGCCCTCGCCATACCCCGGCGCGGTCGCGTGGTCGCGGGATAACATCCTGGCGGTCGGTCAGGAGCGCAGCGTGGCTTTGTTAAATCCCGCAGATCTCGTCAACGGCGACGCCGGGTTCGTGCGCTTGACAGACGACACCGCCGCGGGAAACGGGGTGGATGACGCCGCCTTCCCCGCCGGCATCGAGAACCAGCGCCGCCACACGGACGCGCTCGCCGTGCGGGGCATGCTGCACCGCCCGGTGCGGCCGGAGGTGGCCGCGCGACAGGTCGTGTGGTCGCCCGTCTTGGACGTGCAGAAAAAAAACACACCCCCCCGCTGCGTGGTCCTCGTCGTCAGCACCACCCACGCCGTCACCGTGCACGCGCCGAGCGCGCGCGATACCTGCAGCGAGTGGCACGAGGTGTGCGACCTGTCGCGGCTCGAGCGCGAAGCGCTCGAGCGAGAAGAAGAGGTGGAAGACGCCAACGCTGGCGAAGTTGTCGCCGCGCCGGCGCCGCGCGCGCCGCGTGAAACCTCGGCGCACGTCGCTTCGCTCCTGCGCGCCGCCGCCGCGCCTCCCGCGCTTCCCGCGCCGCCCGCGACGCCCGCGGCGGCGGCGACCGAGCCTCGGCGCTCGCTCCCCGCGGCGCCACCCACGCGCGAGCCCTCCCCTCCCCCGCCGAACGCGCTCGCGGAGGGCGCGCGGGCGGAGGTGGACCGCGGCGACGGCGAGTGGCTCCCGGCGACGGTGGAGGGGGTTTTCGGGCTCGACACGGGGGTGTTCCGAGTCAAGGTGCGGTACGACGTCGCGCCCGCGAAGGGCGCGGAGGCGGAGTGGCTCCTGTTCGAGGATCGTCCCCGGCTGATCGTCCGCCACGGGCGCGACGCGCAGCTCGCGTCGCACTTCGAGTTCCCGCCGGCGACCGCGGGGGCGGTCGGAAAAGTGAGGGGCAAAAAGTACCGGCTGCGCCGCGGCGCGGGGCCCGAGCCGCGCGCGGGCGCGGCGGGCGCGGGCGACCCGAAACCCGAGTTGGAGGCCGCGCGTCCCTTCGCGGCGCCCGCGCCGGCTCCGAAAGACAGGGACTCGGACGACGACGACGAAAACGAGACGCTCATGGACGTGGCGTTGGCGGCGGCGGCGGCGCCGGACCCGGCGAAGCCCGCGGCGAAGCGCGCGAAGAGCGCCGCGAAGCTTAAGGACGAGTACGCGGATGTTTCGGAAACGGCGCGCGCGGCGGCGCGCGCGGCGCTGGAGAAGGCGGTCGAGGCGGCCGAGAAGACCGGCGGGAAGCTCGATGTGGAGGATGCCGCGGCGACGGCGACGAAGGCGGTGTTCGAGAAGGCGCCCGCGGACGATAAGGCGCTCGCCTGCGTCGCGGACGCCGCGACGGACAAGGAGTCCAAGCGCGCGCGGAACGACGCGCTCGTCGCGCTGTCGTTCCGCGCGCGAGACGCGTTTTTGGAAGCGCGCGCGGTTTTGGGCGTCGACGCCGTCTACGCCAAAGGGAAGCATTTCGACGAAAAGGACAAGAAGTGCCTGGAAGCGACGATCGGGACGGCGGCGGAGCTCGTCGCGGAGGCGATGAAGCGCTCGCGCACGAAAGGGGCGTTGGACCGCAAGGCTTTCGCGACGCAAGCCAAGAAAGCCGCGAGGGAGGCGCCGGAAGTCGATGAACCGACGGGCGCGAACGCCGCCGCCGCCGCCCCGCCGCCGCCCGCCGCGCGCGCGTCGCGCGCCGCGGCGGCGGCGGCCGTCGTCATCGTCGACAGCGACAGCGACGACGACGACGAGACGCTCGCGGACGTCGCGCGTGACGCGGATGTCGCGCGTGCGCGGCGTCCCGCCGCCTCGGGACGGACCGCCGGAGGCGGCGCCGGCGCGGCGAGCGGCGCGGTCGACGCGTCCTCGCTGCGCCGCGCCGAGCGCCTCGCCGCGCTCTCCGCGGCGTGGTCCGCGTCTCCTGCCTCCGCGGCGGGCGCGTCGCTCGTCGCCGTGGGCGCCAAGTCGGGGCACGTGGTGCTGTGGTCGGCGCGTGCCACGGAGCGAAAAAAAGAAAACGCGTCCTCGCTCGGGATCGAAGCGCGCCGCCTCGGCTCGACGCGCGTCGCCGACGCCTGGGTCACGGCGTTGGCGTTTTTGGACGACGGCACCGGAAGACTGGTGGTCGGCGCGTCCGACGGGTCGGTCGCCGCGTGGCGCGTCGCCGAAAGCGCAGCCGAGCGCGGGAGCTCGCCGCTTCTGACACGCACCGAGACGTTTTGCGCGGCGGACGGCGTCGCCGTCACCTCCCTCGCCGCGGACGCCTCGGCGCGGCTGGCGGCAGCCGGGAAAGCCTCGGGAGCGGTGTCGGTGTTTTTCACCGCGGAGGCGGGCGCCCGCGCCCCGGCGCCGCGCGCTTTTTCATCGCGCGTCTTCTTCGAGCCCGTCGCCGGCGCCACCTGGTGCGCGTCGCCGCTCGCGTCCGGCGTCTCGCGCCTGGTGGTGACCTCGACGTCGGGCTTGTCCGCGTCGATGGACGCGACGGCGTCGCCGGCGAAGAACGACGCCGCGGCGGCGGTCGAGCTGACGCCGCCCTCCGTGGCGCCGCCGGCGCCGCTGCGCGTTCCGGGCGCCGCCGTGCCGGACGGCTTGGACGTGCCCGCGGAGTTCCACGCGGGCCTCGCGGCGTCCCCCGCGGGCGTCTTCGTGGCGCGCGTGCGCGCGTTCCACAACGGGGCAACCGCCGCCGCCTTTGCCAAGGCGGACGAGAAGGAAGGGAAGATGATGATTGCCGCGCGCGCGCGCCGCGGCGCCGTCGTCCTCGAGCCGGCTCTGCCTGACAACCCCGAGGCGCTCGAGCGCGCCGTCGCGCGCGTCGCGTCTGGCTCGAACGGCGCGACGTCGCTCGGATCGCTGTGGGACGTGCGCGCAGCGGCCGAGGCGCTCGGCGCCGAGGGCCACGCCGCGGCGGCGCGCGGCACCGAGAGCGCCGAGGGCCACGCCGCGGGTCGCGACGAGGCGGCGAAGGCGCGCGCGGCGCGGATGCGAACGGCGCTTGCCTCGGCGGCGACGGTTTCGCTCCCCGCCGACGCGACAGAAGGCTTAGCGTGTCGCGCGTGCGGCGCGCGCGAGGACTCGGCGGACGCAGCCTCGCGCTGGTGCGCGAGCTGCGGGCTCCCGCTCCGCGCGGCGCTCGAGTCCGCCATGGGGCTGAAGAGCGAGGTGGTGTGACGACGCGGGACGACGGACGACGCGGGTACCTTGAAGCGTTTTGAAACGCGGACGACGAACTGACGAACGCTATGTTTTCGCGAAAAATAGTCTACGAAACCCCTGGGAGACGCGTCATCGTCATCGACCCTCCTCCCCCTCTTTTCCGCCTCGCGTCTTCTTCGTTCGCTCCCACGCCGCGTACGCGCGGTGCCTCTCCGCGAGGTCGTCCACGATGAGCCGCTCTATGTCGCGCTCGTTCGGCGGACGCGTCAGCTCGCGTACCGTCCCGGGCGCGCGCGACCCGTCCGCGAACACGCGCTCGAGCGAGCACATCCACACCGCGTCCCGCCTCTTGGCCATCTCGTTGGCCACCACCACGTGCGCGCCGTAGGTTCGCAGGCTCGCGCTGGCCTTCCGGTGCAGGATCTCGGGGTCCGTCTCCAGCTTGAAGGCCACCACGAACGCGCGCGGGCACCATCTAAAACGCACGTGGCCGAGCATCTTGGGCGTCTGCTCCAGGCGTATGACCAGCCCAGACCCGTTTCCGCCGTCTTTGTCTTTTCCGTCGCGGCTCTGCATCTTGTGCTCCGGCAGCGTCGCCCACGGCGCGTAGAAGTCGGAGACGGCCGCCGCGAGGTATACCATGGCGTTTTCCCCGCACTCCGCGCCCAGCACGACGCAGATCTCCCGCAGGTACTGCAGGTACTCGAACACGCTCGTGTACGACACGCACAGCAGCGCGCCGCGCCTCGCGGCGTCCAGGTGGCTGAGCACGGCCGGAGCCAACGTTTGCGCGGCGGTCGGGATCGCCTCCACTCTTCCTCCGTTCGACGGACCGTCGTCGGCCGCGTCTCCGCGCGACTCGTCGACGACCCGCATGACGCCCAGGATCGAGCTCGCGCCGACGCTCCGCACGTTCTCCAAACACTCCGCGGCGACGCTCGGCAGGCGCCGCTCGAACGGCCGCAGCGATCCCTCCCGATGCAGAAACACCACCGCGTAGCCCCGCTCGAGGAAGTACTCCGCGCTCGCGGCGCCGCGGCTGCCGCTGGAGAAGTTATCGATGAACCGCACCGCCGAGCGCTCCAGAGGCGCGGTGGTGCCCCCCGAGGTCACGAGCACGATCGGGCGGTCGCCGACGCCGTCGCCCCCGGCGCGATACCCGTGATGAACGCAAAACGCGGACGTCTCGCCGCGCGTCTCGTGCAGACGGGGGGCGGGAGGCGCCGAGGCGAAAAAGGCGTTCGCCGCCTCCTCGGAGTCGATGCTCGGAGGCGCGCGGGACGCCGGGGCGTCGCCATCACCCATGTCAGCCGGTGTGTGAGGCGCGGGGCAAAGTGGCGGGAGCGCAGAGTAACAACACATTCGCACGCTCGCCTCGCGGTCAAATCACTGACCACTGGAGACGTCTCACGTCTGAGCGGTCGCCGATCGGCGGGCGTTTGAACCACTTCGCGCAGGTTTTCGGTCGCGGCGACGTCACACCTCGACGCGCTCGTCCGTCGGCCACGATGGGCGCGGACGTGGAGATGAAAGACGGGGCGGACAAGGAGGAGAAGAAGACGGCGAAGGAGGAGACGCCCGTCGCCCCGCAAGACGTGCTGGATGTGGTGCGTGCCTCGCGAGTACCGGATGTCGGGAGTGTGCCCAACCGGTTAGGAAACCCGGATCGGGCTTCGCGCGAACGGACGGAGCCCTCTCCCGAGAGCTGCCGCTCGACGCCGACGTTCCTTCGCTGACCCTCCCCCCGCGCTCCCCCAACCGACGCAGCTCTTCGAGAACGTGACGCTCCTGGAAAAGTCGGTCGCCTCTAAGGGCGAGCCGAGGTTCGCCGCGAAGGTCCTCAGACAGGTGCGTGCAGCGCAAACGGTCCTCAGATCTGTCCACCTCCCCAGATCTGGGGCGGACGTCCGAGTCGATCGCCCGGCCGCGAGCGCCACAAACGCGAGCCGACGTCGCGCGCGCCTCCCCGATCCCCGCGACGCGCGCGCGACCGCGTTCCCTGCCGCGCGCGCCCCACCTCGCGCGTCTCGCGTCGCTCGCTGACCCCCCTCCCCTCCCGAAAACACCCGAAACACGTCGCCGATCGTCGTCGCCCCGCGTTTCGGTCCGTCCCGCCTTCTCCTCCGCTCTCGACCGCCAAGACCATGGCGTGGCGCAAGAAGCTCACCCCCGCGAAGCTGGTGGATTTCCTACACGCCGCGCTGGACGACGAGAACCCCTCCAAGGCTGGCCTGGTGGCGCTCGCGGGGGGCGCCGGGTCGCCTCCCCCCGCGCCGCCCACCCCGCCGGCGGATGGCGAGCCGGCGCCGGCGCCGGCGCCGGCGCCCGTTCCCCCCAGCGCCGCGCAGCGCTTACTCCCCGAGACGGAGGCGTACGCGCACCTGCTCTGCGTGATTTTCCTGACGGACGCCGGCGACGCGCGCGTCGTGCAAGCCTCGGAGCGCGCGCTCTCGATCGTCTCCGCCGCCGCCGGTCGCCGCGCGACGGACGCGCTCGGCGCGCGCTTAGCGTTTTACTACGCGCTGGCGCACGAGCGGCACGGCGAGGTTTCGGACGCGCGCGCGACGCTGCTGCGTTTACACCGCGCGGCGGTGACGCGTAGGGACGACCTCGGGCAGGAGACTTGTTTGAACCTGCTGCTGCGCAACTACCTGCACTACTCGGAGTACGAGCAGGCGGAGAAGCTGCGCTCGAAGGCGCAGACGCCGTCGTCGCGCTCCAACCCGCAGCAGTGCCGCCACCTGTACTACCTCGGTCGCATCCGCGCCGTGCAGCTGGAGTACTCGGAGGCCAAGGCGTGTCTGCAGCAGGCGCACCGCAAGGCGCCCGCGGCGGCGCGCGGGTTCGCCGTCGAGCTCACGAAGTGGATCACCGTCGTGCGCCTGCTCTTGGGAGAGATCCCGGAGAAGCGCGACCTGTTCCCCTCGGCGCGAGGCGCGAGCGCGTCGCAAAAGACACGCGACGCGCTCGCGCCGTACGCGGCGCTCGCGCAGGCTGTGCGCGCGGGCGACCTGGCGGCGTTCAAGGCTGTGGCGGAGACGCACGCCGCGGCGTTCGCGGCGGACAAGACACACCTGCTCGTGGCGCGGCTGCGCCGCAACGTGATCCGCGTCGGCTTGCGGCGCGTCTCGCTCGCTTACTCGTCCATCTCGCTCTCGGACGTCGCGGCGAAGCTCGGGCTGGCGACGTCCGCGGAGGACGTCGAGCGCGTGGTGGCCAAGGCGATCCGCGACGGCGGCGTGGACGCATCTTTGGACCACGAGCGGCAGCTGATGGTGGGCGCCGTGGCGACGGACGCGTACGCCACGCGCGAGCCGCAAGCCGCGTTCCACGCGCGCATCGCGTTTTGCCTCGACGCGCACAACGAAGCCGTGCGCGCGATGCGGTACCCGCCGGCGGCGCGCGAGGCGAAGCGCGTCGGGCACAGCGCCAAGGACGTGCTCGCGCTCGAGGAGGAGCTCGCGACGCACATCATGGAGGACGACGAGATGGACGAGTTCTGATGGAGGGAGATGAAGCGCTTTAGTTCCGACGGAAAGATCGAGGGCGGATGGCGCGTCCGGTTGCGTACGGCGCCGCGATTCCATTCCCTTGTGACATATTTTACAAAAAGACGACCCGAGTCGTCGGTACACCCGTTCGTCTTCGCTCACAATTCCGGCGACGGCGAGTGCGCGAGCAACTCGTCCAGCGCGTGCATGAGCTTATCTTCCATGGGCGGCAGCAGGCTCGGCGACGCGCCCAGGTGCAGGTACGAGCCCGCGCCCGGCGCGGCGTAATCCGTCGCCGCCCCTCCTTGTTTCGGCGACTTCTCTTTCGGCGACACCTCCCCCGACGACGGCGGCGTGGCGAGCGGGGTCACGGCCCACGTGCCTGCGCTCATCGCTGCCTTGGCGCCCAGCCTCCGGGCGGCGATCGTCGCCCCGGCCACCGCCCACGGCCCGGCGGCGTCGACGGCGGCGGCGGCGGAGACGGCGTCGGAAAACGCCGCAACCGCGGGCTGGTGCAGAGTCGCAAAGAGCGGCCCCGCGTGCGCGCCCCCCGTTCGTCTCTCCAGCTCCTCCGCGAGCTTCTTCGCCGCGACATCCTGCTGCTTCTCCTGTTCCTTGAGCTTGCGACGCTTCAGCCGCCGCTGCTGGCTGCCGTAGCAGTTGTGCAGCGCGAGCGCCGACCCATCCGGCGAAGAAAACGCCTCGAGCTCGTGGAACTTGTGGCACTGGTAGCAGTACCGCCAACGCGTGCCCGGCTCGCGGCCCTCCAGCTCCACAGCCTCCGCGGAGCAGTGCGCGGTGCACGCGCGCGCGCGGCACTCGTGCACGGAACTGTACGTCTCCTCGCAGCCGACGACTTGGCACTGCGGGACGTGACGCGCGCGCGAGATTGCGCGTGATTTCGGGAGAGAAAAAAACGAAGCGTTTCCAGTCAGAAGCGTCGAAACCGAACGCGCACGCACTCACCGGCAGAAAAAAAACGACGCGATCGGGAGAACCGCGCTGACTGCGGCTCGAAGGGATGGGTCGGTCGAATCACGAGGGGACGGCGCGGTCGAATCACGCGGGGGCCGGCGGGCGGCTCGCGCGCGCGGTCGCGGGTGGCGCCGGGACGGCGAGGGGGACGCACCACACGCGCGTTCAGCTCTCTCTTGCGTTTCGGGGCGTCTTCTTTCCGCGCCGCCGGCGCGTCGGCTCTCGTCGACGTGGCGACGGTGGGGGGCATGCTGTGATGCTGACGCTGGAGGCTGGCTTTCTAGGGCCGCGGAGACGCGGGGGATCAACCCGGGGTCTCGCGCCGGGAAAGCCGCTGGAGCGCGACGAGTCGAGAGGGCGGTGCGCCTTCTCGGGAACGACGACGAGATTCGCCGTGCGGATCACGCGCGGCGCGCGGCAACCTGCCGGTCCGCGCGTCGATCGAGCGCGCCTCCTCCCGTGTTCCTTTTCACATGCGCAAGGGTGCCGCGACCGTGCTTTTGTTTTCGGGTTTTTCCAGACTAAAAAAGTGGGGCGAGTGGAAATATCATCTTTTTATTTGCGGGTTTTCGAGACTGAGAACATTGTCGCAAAAATCATATGCGGTCACAGTCACAAATGTCCGTCTCTCGTTGCAAATTCCCGTGTCCTTTTGATCGTTGCAAGGTCGTTCGGGGATTCGGAAACCGGGGGAAAGGCGCGGGAAAGGCGCGGACCAATCACGTTCCAAGCACTCCCTATGTACAGTAACAACCCTTTACCTTCGTATGCCTATGCATACAAAGTTTCACTGAAAATACTCCGCGCGCGCCGTTCACGACGCCAAAACCCCCATCCCCCCGAGGTCCCCCCCCTGCGCCAGCACCGAGGATATGGCCCCCACCGCCACCCCCAGCAGCGAGAGGCTCAGGCTGGCGAAGCCCCCTATGGCGGAGAAGACGGTGACGAAGTCCCCCGGCCGCGACGTCTCGAGCACCTCCGCGTACGGCTTGAGGCCGACGCGAAGCGACGCGCGGCGGTCGTCGTTCTTCCCGACGTAGAACAGGTCCGCGGCTCTCAGCTCGTACGTGTCCGCCTGGCCCGGCTTGCGGATCACCGTCACGCCCACCTGCACGGCCTTCCTCTGGCCGGGCTCGAGGTCCAGCGACTGCATGAACACGGGCGAGTCGTTATCACCCGCGTCTGGAAAAGAGCCCAGCTCGACGGAGAGCCGCGTGTTGCAGTCGGCGGCGCCGTACGGACAGCCCGCCGGGAAGTCCGTCTCGAGCAGGATGCCCCCCAGCGCGTCGTCCCCCGCGGCGGTCTCGACGTCGCACAGCTCCAGAGGCGCGCGCTGCGCCGCCTCGGGGTACGCGCCGTCCCCGAGCGCCAGCATCGCGGTCTGCGCGAGCGTCCACTCCGTGACGGTGCCGTGAAACAGCGCGTACCGAAACGCTTCGCGTAACTCGAACCTCGTCACGACGCCGTCCTTCGGGAACCCGTCTATCCCCACGCTCGTGTTCGCGTAGAACGGGTCGCCTCGCAAGATGGCCGTCCAGGGATGCCACGCCATGCTCTCGCCCGTGATCGCCTCGTAATTTTCGAAAAAGTACGCGTACGACGCCTGCGCGTTTACCCAGACCTGCGCGATGGCGGCTTTGAACTCGTCGACGGTGGCGCACGGCGCGCCGGCGGGCGTTAAACACGCGCCGCCGCCGAACGCGTCGAAGTACGCCGAAAGCTGATCGACGGTCGCGGTGTCGTCCGCCAACACCGCGTCGACGTTGTTCAGCTCGTCGAAGGACTTATACCCGCCGATCCAACTGGCGTTGCCTTCGTGGTAGTCGCCGTGGTTAGCGAGCGCCAACATGACGCGCGAGAAAACGCTCCCGAACCCGCTCTCGTCGTCTCCGGAGACGACGCCGTCGCCGTCGGCGTCGAACGCGTCGAACAGCAGGTCCACGGTTCGGTTCGTGTCCGAGGCGAGCGTTAGTAACAACGCGCTGTCGAAGTGGTTCGACGCGCGTCGGTCGTCCAGCTCTAACACGGACCACTCCGCATGCCAAGAGTCCGCCGCCGCCACGCGCTCGGAAACGCACCCCTGCGCGTTGGTGCCGTTGTACTTTTGCGTCACGCGCGTGGTCCAGTGCCAGGTCCAGAGGTGGTCGTGCAGCAGTTTCCGGCGACCCCTTCCGAAGCCGTCCGTCGCGTCCATCGCGTTGGGGAACATGTCGGGGCAGGAGTACGTGCGGTTGTACGGAGCCTCGTACCGGCACGGGCCGAGCTGGAACGCGCCGGGAATCGACTGCGCGCCCGGCAGGCACGCCCAGCCCTCCGAGCACAGCGTGTTGAGCGCGAGCGGCATGGGGGGCAGGGACTTGACCGGCACCAGCTTCAGGTTCGTCACCCATGGCCTGTGGATGTGCCGGTGCAGGATCACCCCCGAGAAGGCCACCACGAGAGCGAACCACAGCACGGTGACGGAGACGCTCGTCCGTGAGGACGAGCGCGGGTCGTGCACCGGTCTCTTGAACTGGTCCATCGGCCACGCGAAGCGGCGCGCGCCGGTTCGGCCGGCCACCTCCGCGTCGTGCGCGTCGAGAACCGCGGTCCAGCTCAGCTTGGGGCCCGCGGAGGCGGACGAGGAGGCCATGGGAAAACCTCGGGGGAAGTCCGGGGAAGCCGTGGGACGACCCGCGCGCGATGTGACGATGCATAACGAGATGCGCGTTGACACTTGTTGTGGCTTGTTGTCGGAAAAATCTCGGAGTCGGTCAACACGCGACCTTTCGCGCATCAGACTGTTTGGTCATACGAATTGGTCATACGAAAAACCGGGTTGACGTCGGAGCACAGATTTCCAACTGTCGCGATGCCGATTCGCGTCCGGCGAGTTCAAAAACTCAGAGGGACGAAACGAAGCGAAATCGCCACGTGTGATGACGAGATCTGGCGCACACCGCCTCGCGCCTCCCTCTCGCCATGGTCGCGGACAAGCGCAAGGCGGACCTCTCCGACTCGGACGACGACTTCGTCCCCTCCGCGGAGGCGTCGCCCGCGTCCGCGGAGAAGCCGTCCAAGAAGAAGGCCAAACCCAAGCGCGAGCCCGAGGATGGCGACGACGACGGAACCTCCCCGAAGAAGAAGAAAAAAGACGCAACTCTGGACTACGGCATCGACCTGACCGAGTTCGACCAGAGCCCCGAGTTGACGGCGAAGTACAACGCCATGTCCACGACGGAGCTCGGCGGGTGGCTCTCGGCGAACCGCGTCGTGAGGGGCGCGAACAAGGCCCAAATGGTGGCGCGGTGTGTGGATGGCGAGCTTTGGGGCGCGATCCCCCCCTGCCCGCGGTGCCACGTCGGGCGCCTGAAGGTGCGCTACGCGTCCCCGGACGCGCACGGTGGGCAGGGCGATTGGACGTGCGGCGGCAGCTACGACGATGTCATCAAGACGCGCGTCAAGTGCTACTTCACCGCCAAGCCTGGAGAGTTGGAGCGTCTGCCGTGGCGAGATCTGCACGACCCCGCCCCGAAGCCGGAAAAGCCCGCGGAGGCGGCGGCGGACGCCGCCGCCGCCGAGTTCCCGCCCGGTTTCGCCTCGTTCGGGAACAAGGATGCTGCCGACGCGATCAAGGCCATCGCCTCGAAGCTCGGGTTCCAGCTCCCCGTGGAGAACGCCAACGCGGCGATCGGCGCGCACCTGATCAACACCAAGACCGCCGAGGGAACGTGGGACGGCCCCGCCGCGCTCGCCTCGCTGAGAAAGGAGTTCCCGCCGCTGACGGCGGAGGAGAAGGCGGGCGGTCCCCCCGCGCGGTGCCCGGAGAACAACGCGCTTTGCTCCTGCCTGGACAAGCTCGCGCGCCTGGAGACGCAGGCGAAAACCGACGCGTTTAAGATCCGCGCGTACAAGTCGGCGGCGATGGAGATTCGCGACCTGGACTACGCCATCACCAGCGGCAAGCTGGCCGCGAAGGCGGGCCCGACGAAGGTCAAGGGCGTCGGGAAGGGGCTGGGGGAGAAGATCGACGAGTTCCTCGAGACGGGCACGATGTCGCGCATCGCGGAGCTGGAGGCGCAGACGGGCGCCGCGGCGTGACCGGGTGTCGCGGGATGAGACGGAAGACGCGCGGCGGCGGCGACGAACGAATACGACGAGGATGACGTTTTGAAGACGCGACGAGACATATGACGTTTTTTTTGACGCTTTTTGTGATTCGCTAAAAAAGCTTTCGCATCTTCGAAGACGGGACGCGACAGACGAGACGCGTGGCGTGTGATGACGGAAAGACGCGGAGTCTCGACTCCGCGTTCGATCGGTCGCGCGCGTTAACACCCGCGCGTCTCGATCGACGCGCGGGCCCGAACGAGGGAAAACGCCGGATTCGGCGCTACGCGCCGTACGGTTCCATCGTCTATTCGACGTCGTGTGCTCGTGTCGAAAAAAAAAACTCATCGGACCCGCCGAGCGAAGATGTGAGCTTCGCTCGTCGTCGGGACTCGCACTCGTCGACACGCACGATGCGTCGCGGCACGTCACGCGCGTCGACGATGCCCCCGTCCGCACCGGTCGCGGTGGCCCTCGTCGCCGCCCTCGTCTCCCCCGTCTCCGCGTGCACGAACCTGCTGGTCTCCGCGGGCGCGAGCGCGGACGGAAGCACGCTGCTGGCGTACAACGCCGACTCCGGGAACCTGTACGGGTCGCTGGGCGTGTACCCCGCGGCTGAGCACGCCCCGAACGCCACGCGCGAGGTGTGGGACTGGGACGACAGCGTGTTTCTCGGTGTCATTCCCGAGGCGGCGCGCACGTACAACGTCATCGGCAACGCCAACGAGCACGGGTTGGTGATGGGCGAAACCACGTTCGGGGGCTTGCCCGAGCTGGACGCGCACGGCACGGGCGGCGTGATGGACTACGGCTCGCTGATTTGGATCGCGCTGCAGAGGTGCAAGACGTGCTCGTGCGCGATCGATCTCATCGACGCGCTCGTGCAGGAGCACGGCTACGCCAGCGACGGCGAGAGCTTCTCTTGCGCGGATGGGCACGAGGCGTGGCTCATGGAACTCATCGGCAAGGGCGCCTACGAGAAGGGCGCCGTCTGGGTCGCGACGCGCGTCCCGGAGGGCGCCGTCTTGGCGCACGCCAACCAGGCGCGCACGACCACGTTTCGAATGGACGACCCGAAAAACGTGCGGTTTTCAACAGACGTGGTGTCCTTCGCGAGGAAAATAGGGCGGTTTCCAACAGACGCCCCCGACGACGCTTTCGACTTCACCGCCGCCTACGACCCGGTGACCTTCTCGGGCGCGCGCCACGGCGACGCGAGGGTGTGGGACCTGTACCGGCGGCTCGTGGGGGACGACGCCATGGCGCCCTACCTCGAGTACGCCAAAGGGCTCGATTTACAAAATCGCATGCCTCTGTTCGTGTTCCCCACAGCGCCCGAGCCCAACACCGCCGCTAAAGTACGCGTCGCCGACGTCATTCGTTTAATGCGCGCGCGCCTCGAGGACTCGTGGTTCGACCCGCGCGGTTTACTGCGCGACGACGTCGGCGCCGGGTCCGGACACAGCGCGTACCGCGCGCGCCCTTTAACTTGGCGCGATGAGGTTTCCGGCCGCACGTTCGCCAACGAGCGCACGGTCTCGACGCAGCAGACGGCGTGGACGTTCGTCGCGGCGTCGCGTTTCTGGATGCCGGCGCCGGCGCGCGCGATTCAGTGGTGGGCGCCGGACGACGCCGGAACTTCGCTGCGGGTTCCCGTGTACGGCGGCGCTACAAAAGCGCCGTTCCACTTCGCGGACGCGGTGGGCCAGGAACCGGGCGCGGCTGTTTCCGTGAAACTCGGCGTGGACGCCCCGGACGCGGACGCGCTCAACCCCAGCCTCGAGAGCGCGTTCTGGGTCTGGAACCTGGTCTCGTCCCTGGCGTACGGCGAGCGCGCCGACGACGTCGCGCCGATGTTGGTTGAAAAGTTGGAGACCGCGCAGGCGGCGTTACTTCGCGACGCCGACGCGGCGGATAAACGGTTCGCGACGATGGCGTCGGACGGAGACGACGACGCGTGTATCGCTTCAGCCGTGACCGCGTTCGTGGAGAAAACTGCAGACGAGGCGTTCCACGCGTGGCGCGATTTTTTTCTAACGCTCTTCGCGGCGACCAGGGACGGCTTTCTGTTCGGCGCGCCCGTTTCGATTCAGTGCCCTCCACCCCCCC
>ENA-OUOG01001074-OUOG01001074.1-marine-metagenome-genome-assembly--contig:-NODE-1074-length-33068-cov-5.330090_pt1 | contig 33068 bp, 53 predicted proteins | sample MGYA00248635_ERZ508505 | MGnify/ENA primary metagenome ERZ508505 (study PRJEB26176, sample SAMN06267871) | marine metagenome | isolation source: Saanich Inlet, British Columbia, Canada | place: Pacific... | reverse complement strand
ATCTGGGTTGATAACACTCAGAATGCAAACACCGCATTAGGCACAGCCAATGAGCTTGTCTACGTTGCGGCATCAGGAACAGCGACAGATATCACTCCCTCTGGATTCACGACTGGCGATGAAGATGCTGCAATCAACTATGCATTTGGCGGCTCATTCTACGGCTCTGGATTGTATGGCGTTCGCAGGGAAGGCTCTCAGCAATTCCAAGAGGCCGATACATGGTCACTGGATAACTGGGGCGAGTATCTTGTTGGATGCGCGACATCCGATGGCAAGCTTTATGAATGGCAGGGCGACACAGCGACTCCTGCTGCGCAAATAAGCAATTCCCCCACTAGCTGCAAAGGATTGTTAGTTACTGAAGAGAGGTTCATTTTTGCTCTCCAGGCTAATGGCAATCCACGCAGGGTTGCCTGGTGTGATCGAGAAGACAATACGACTTGGACTGCTGCTGCGACTAACGAGGCTGGTGAAATCGAGCTACAGACGCATGGCGAGATCATGTGTGCTGCCCGTATGCGGGGCAGAAGCATCATTGTGACCAACGTAGATGCCCATATAGCGACTTACCAAGGCCCGCCATACGTTTATGGCTTTGAGCGCGTTGGAACGGCTTGTGGGGCTGTATCGCGTAAATCACTGGTCGCAATCGATCAGGGTGCATTCTGGATGGGGCGTGAATCGTTCTACATGTTTGACGGCTCGACAGCCAAGCAGATGTCTTGTGAAGTCCAGGATTATGTCTTTGAGGATATGAACGCCAACCAGCATTCAAAGGTTCATGCTGTTCACAATAGTGAATATGGCGAGATCTGGTGGTTTTACCCATCGAATGGCAGCACTGAATGTGATCGCTATGTCTCTTACGATTATCTCGAAAACCATTGGGAGATCGGTCAGATTGATAGAACAGCAGGAGCTGACCAAGGTGTCTTTGCTGAGCCACAGTGGGTTGATGCAACAGGCGTGATCTACGAGCATGAGATCCACGGCATTGGTCATGGCTCATATACGCCATATGCTGAGTCTGGGCCGATCAGCCTAGGCAATGGCGACACAGTCATGAAGGTCAACCAACTGATCCCTGACGAAGAGACCCAGGGCGAGGTCAACGTATCATTCAAGACTCGGTTCCATCCAAATGACACAGAGCGCACATACGGGCCATATGATACAGCGAATCCAACAAGCCTCCGATTCACGGGAAGGCAAGTAAGGCTGCGCGTTGAATCGACAGGCAACCAAGATTGGCGCGTGGGTGTCATGCGGATCAATGCAGAGGCCGGTGGTAGACGATGAGTTGGCTGCCGCCCCCTCCTCACGGCAACAACTGGTCAGATTGGGGTGAGCGTCTTAATTCGTATCTTGTTCAGACCAAGGATCGATTACGCCAATTAACCACTGGAGAGACAGCCGCTGAAGATGGCATCTTGATGTGGGATCGCTCTGGTGAGTATCCAGTTGTGTCGAAGAATGGCGAGTTTCGACAGATTGTTTTGGCTGACGGGTACGGTTTTCTTTATAACAATTCCGACATCGTAGCCACAGCAAGCAACACAGCAGAGGCTATCGACTTCACCATTGGCTCTGGCTCTGGGCTGACCATTGGCACATCACCGAATGAGTCACGCATCTACTTTACAGAGGGCGGTGAATATTGGCTGTCGTTTACGGCACAGGTTTACTCAACAAACTCATCAGCGCAGACGTTTTACTTTTGGCCTAAGATCAACGGCACTGATGTTCCACTTGGTGCGATGCAAGCAACACTTACATCAAATGGTCAGGCTAAGCCTATTACCAAGGCGGCTGTGTTTAACGTGAACTCAGGTGATTATCTTGAGGCGATGTGGGCTGTATCTGATCACACAAAGGGATCGCTAGAGGCGTTTGCAGCGACAGCGTTTGCACCAGCCTCCCCATCAGTCACTCTTTCTATTACAAGGATTAGTGGATGAGCGCTCAGCCAAAAGACTTTTTGATGGATCAGCTCCTGCAATGCAGATCCTGGATTGAGGACGCCTTGGCTTATTCAGGCGATACGCATGATTTCAAAGATATCGTGGATGGCGTTCTCTCAGGGCATATGCAGCTGTGGGTCGGGAAAGAAGGATGCGCGATCACAGAGATCGTCCGATTCCCGAAGAAGAAAGTTCTCCATGTGTTTTTGGCAGCGGGAGAAATGGGTCAGATTGTGGATTTCCAGCAATCTGCGGTAGAATTTGCAAAACAGAACGGATGCGATGCTTTGACATTAGCGGGTCGCACTGGCTGGAAACGGGTTCTTAAAGACCACGGCTGGAAAGAACAGCACGTGGCGCTAATCAAGGAGTTTGAATTATGAGTGGCGGCGGCAAGGGCGGAAGCCAAACATCAGCAACGGAGATTCCTGATTGGGTCAAAGACCCTTCAATCAGAAACATCGCTCGAGCAGAACAGGCTCAGCAACTGGGATATACCCCGTTCTATGGGCTGGATGTTGCAGCTCCTAATGAGGCTCAGCGCGCAGCAGCTCAGATGAATATCGGGACGGCCCAGGCGTTTGGAATGATGCCCTCTGGCTACGAAAACATGACTGCGTTCTCTGGAATGCCTGAAACTCAAACGATTGGAGGGGTGACAGGATACTCATCATCTCCCCAATATGAAGCAGCGGTTGCAGCGGCTCAAGCAGCTGATCCTCAGCAAGCTGAAATCTATAACGCATTGTTCGGTAGAAAGGTGTAATCATGGCTGGTTCAGCATCAGGCGGAGTACCCGTCAATCCAATGCAGCAAGCGGCAGGAGCGCAACAGGGCGCACTTGCAGGGACAGTCACTGGCCTCGCATTTGATCCAGGCACAATCATTGGCTCAGATATCGGCCAATACCAGAATCCATATACGCAGCAAGTTATTGATGCTACTCAGGCAGATATTCTCCGTGGCGCTCAGCAAGGGATTAACGCCCTGGACTATCAGGCTGGCAGAGCTGGAGCATTTGGCGGATCGCGTCATGGCGTAGCTCTAGGCGAATTGGGGACAGGTGTTGCTCAGCAATTAGCGCAGACCTCAGCGGCTCAGCGTCAGGCAGGATTCCAATCAGCTCAGCAAATGGCTCAGCAAGACATTCAGAATCGGGCGGCAGCTCAAGCTGCAAGAATGGGAGCTGCGGGGCAGCTTGCAGGATTAGGCCAGCAGTCATTTGGATATGGCTCTGCAATCCAGCAACAGATGGCAGCTCAAGGCCAACAGCAACAGGCTATGGAGCAAGCGCTCATCGATGCAGCCAAAGCTCAATTTGCAGGATATACAGGCGCTCCACAAACAGGGTTGGGATATGTATCTCAAGCATTGGGCGCGACTACTGTTCCGACATCTACCACCCAGACGAAGACTCCAGGCTTATTTGATTATCTCACTCTGGCGGCATCAGCCTCAGATGAAACGCTGAAGGCTGACATTAAGCTGATCGGAAGGCTCAAGAATGGCATCGAGCTGTTCTCTTGGAAGTGGAATGAGAAAGCTGAATTCCTTGGGGTTTCAGGTGAGACTCAAGGGGTTATTGCTCAGCGCATTCAGGAAATAATTCCAGAGGCTGTATTGCGTCATTCAGATGGTTATCTGATGGTTGATTATTCTCATCCTGAGTTAGCGGGTGCGCGGTAATGGCTGGAGTTCTCGATGCTGTCAAAGCAATGCAAGTTGCTGAGAATCAACAGCGAGCGAGAGAGGCGAGAAAGCAAAGAGAATCTGCTTACAATCAAGCATTGTCTGCTAACAAGGCGTTAGGCGTTGCGAGCTTAGCAGCTCCCCCAGGAATAGGCAGCGCAGCCATTGCAGGAATGAATCTTCTGAATGACCGGAAGATCTCTCAGATGGAAGAGGAAGACCCTACATTAGTTGGAGGGCGGAGCAGGAACAGATATTCAACAGTCGGACAGGTTCTGTTTGGATATGGATATCAAGATACGCCTCAAAACCCTGCCCCATCAGTTTGGCAGAGATTAGGAAATGCCCTTGGTGGCGATGGGCCAGCTCCTCCTCAAATCACTGACCTTAGGGGCGTTACTTGGCAAAGAGATGGCGGTAATAACGATTCTGGGCAGAGAAATTCTCAGAATTTCAATCAAGATCGCTCAATAGGTCGTGAAAGCATGGTTGATGATACAGACAGATCGGGATACGCATAATGGACTTTTTAGGAATATTAGATCTTGTAAATAAGATGGGCGAAGCAAAGCGGATCGGATCTGAGATGATTGAGCCAGCTTCACAGATGATGGATCAGGCGAAGTTCAAGATCGCAGACACTCTTGGTTATACCAATGAGATGGTTGATGATGACGATGCCAGCATTTACAAGAAGGTCGATGAGAAGGCTTTCCAGAACGCTCGAGAGAACTTCAGAGATACCGCTGCCTCATTAGCTAAATTTGACCCAATGAAGCCAGGGGTTGTCCAGGCAAGTCCAGTGGCTCCAATGCAGCAAGTGCCGATGAATCAAGCTTACTCTCCTGTGAATTACGGGCAGATGCCAGCTCAAGGGATGTTCGGCCAACAGCCAACATATGAGCAGTTATTGAAGGCTCTTCAGAGTCGCGGATATTGAGGACAGAACAGTGGCTTTAGGTGATCGCGCAGCGGGCCTCCTGGATTTATTCGGGAATGCATACGACGAGTTTATGAACAAGGATAAGCCGAAGCCTCCTATGATGGGCGGTCTTGGGCCAGTCACTCCAGAATTTGCAGCAGCGAATCAGGGCGATATGCCGATCCTTGATGAATTCGGGCCGCAAACCCGCGTTCCCATGCTTATGGAAGGCCAAGTCCCAAGGACTCCAACCCAAAGAGGGATTCCAATTGGATCTGAGGTAGCCCCATCTCCAATTCAAGCAAGGGCAGTTATGCCATCAGGGGGAGAATCTCCCGAAGTGTATGCGTCTAATATGCGTGCCCCTTCAGCTTCTGATATCGATATGCGAAATCTTGTAAGTAAGGCTGAAGATGCATCGAGGGTCGTCCAGCAAATCCAAGCAAACCCAGAGATTGAGAGACAGCCTGGATTCATGGATGCCGTCAAAGGTTACTTTGGCAATCGTGAAAACATGATCCGTCTCGCTATGGGATTTAACTCAATGCGGTTGAACCCAGATGCAGCTCTCACTGCTTCATTGGCGGCAGAGCTGAAAGATGTTCGCGCTACAAGAAGGGCATCGACTCAGGCTAACCAGACTGCTGCTCGATTGAGAGCGCAGGGAACTCCAGAGGCTATCAGGGCGGCAAATATGATTGATGCCAACCCTACCTATGCCAAAGAGATTTTTGCCCAGTATCTGAAGGATCAACAGCGCGGAGGCATAACTTATACCAAGGAGCAACTTGGAGAGGTTGGCTCATTGCGCGATGATCTACGCAAAGATCTTGAGACATTCACTGATGTTCAAGATTCATGGGAGCGTATTAGCACGTTATATACGAATCCAGGAGCTGTTGGTGATTATGCGTTAGCGGTTGCCTTTGCAAAAATCCTCGATCCAGGCTCGGTGGCGAAAGAAGGCGAAGTTGCAGCGGTGCAGCGCTCTGGAGCTATAACTCAGTCACTGAAGCAGTCTCTCCTCAATGCAATCGACGGCAAAGGATCTCTGCCTCCAGAAATGCGTAATGAGATTCTCAATCTCTCTGCAAGGTTCTACGGCAAACAGCTTGATAAAGCGAACGCTACCATTGGCCGCTATGAGAAAACAGCTCAGAAGTCAGGAATCAGCCTTGAAGACATCTTGATGATTAACCGCCCTGGCGATTCGGCAAATCTGCCTCAAGCAGTAAAAGGCACGACAGCTCATCCAGGAAATGCCTGGACTCCCGTTGATCGCTGGAAACTCCTGACCAATAAGCAACAGGAAATGTATCTGAATATGCCTGAAGATAAGCAGCGTAAATTCTGGGAGATTTAAGAATGAATGCACAAGACAAATTCCTAGAAGAGAACCAGCCAAAGGTCGAATCACAGAAGCTCAGAGCTGCCGCAAGCGGTCTGTTCATGGGATGGGCTGATGAGCTAGAAGCTGGCGCTCGAGCATTGCTGCTTGAGGATCGTCCATACGAAGAAATCCGCGATGAGATCAGAGGCCAAGTCAAAGCATACCAAGAGGCCAACCCAGGCGAATCATTCACATTTGAAGCGTTGGGTGCAGCTGCTCCCACTGCATTGATGCTCTTAGTGCCTGGAGGACAGGCGGCTGGCGCTGCTAATGTTACTCGCCTCGCAGGATCAGTAAGATCTTTGGTAGCTCAAGGGGCTAAAGAGGGTGCAGTCACCGGAGCTGGAGAGTCAGAAGCTGATTCGTTGCTTGGAGTTGCTGGAGACACTGCGACAGGATCTTTAGCTGGAGCTGTCATTTCTCCTGTTGTAGGCACAGGAGCTGAGAAGGCTCTCAATCTTACGTCTAGGCTTTCAAGCGCCCTGCGTCAATTTGGCGGTAGACCTTCTGATGCAGCGATGGCTGAGATTGACCGTTTAGCACGAGGCACTGGCAAAAGCAGAGATGAGATCATCCAAGACATTATGGATGGAAGGATCGTTGCAGAGAACCAAACTCTCGCTGCGACAGTCAGAGCTATGAGATCAAAAGGGCCAGATGAAGCAGGGAAGACTGGGGCGCTGATTGATCGAGGATTGCGAGGCAGAGCTGAGGCAACTGCTGAAAGAGCGAGAGAGGCATCTGAACGCGCTCTATTCCCTGGAGCAAATGCAAGAAACGTCTTTGAAGTATTCAATGAGGCTGACGCTGTATTGAAGCGAGCTGAGAGGAGAGGCTATCAAGATGTGTTCCGGGCTAATCAAACAGTCGATGATGGAACAGCTTCTGCATTTGAAAAACTTGCTCAGCGCTTCCCGAATCTGACAAAAGAGCTTGATGAATATTATAGAGAGAACAATCTGGTTCCTTTATTCAAGCAAGGCGAGGGCGGAGCTTTGGAGATGGTTCGCATTCCAAGCCTCCAGGACAGCGAAGTCTTTTATCGATTGATGCGTGATGAAGCAGATGCTCGATGGGCAGCAGGAAAAGGCCAAACAGCAGAGCCTCTCTCTAATGCAGTCGCGTCATGGAAGCGGATGCTTGATATCAAATTCCCTGAATTGAAGCAGGTGCGGATTGATTCGGCTCAGCGATTCACTGGGAAGAAAGCATTCAACGAAGGTCGCAAAGCATTCGGTGGCGACACAGAAATGAAGATGTTTGAGTTTGATCAGCTTGGCGCAGAGGCTCAACAGGCATATAGAGCTGGGATGCTCGCAGCCTGGAAGAATAAGATGCGGGTCAGTGGTACAGCCGCTGCTCGAGGAGCTGACGTAACAAAGAAAGAAGGCGCGATGCTCAAGCACGTCCTGGGGGATGACTTTGAAAACATCCTCAAGAAAGAGCTGGAGATTGCTGGTGAAGCAGCCGAAGCGGTCAATCGAGTCCTTTATGGCTCAGCGACAGCCCCTCAATTAGCGGCAGAAAAAGCAGTTGGGACTGGGCAATTCTCAAGAGCTGATATCGTAGGAGCTTATGGTGGTGATCCTATTACGATCGCTGCTGCAATCGGAAAGCTCCTGGCATCGGAAGAGCCCTCTCTGCAACCAAAAGATTATGAGGCTGTTACAAAGTTCTTGATGAGCGAAGATCCTGATTTCGTCGCGGGTATGCTGAATGACACCGTTGCGTATGGCGTAGCAGCGGATAGAATCAAGAGAGCAATAGCAACAGTTGGCGAAGCTGGCAGAGCAGCTGCGACTGTTACTGGATCTGGTGGAACGTCTCAGGCTATCAGTCCTGGAACCCAGAGCTTGATTGATATGGCAACCGGAGGGATGGCCCCATGAATAAAGAACCTATGGATAACGGCCAGATTGAGTCGATTGCCCGCACAGCTATCACAACAGCTTTTGATTTTAATGAATCAGAGATCGCTGAAGATCGGATCAAAGCTCAGCGTTATTACAATGGCGATGTAGATATCGGTAACGAAGAGGGGCGCTCTCAAGTCGTTGCAACAAAGGTTCGGGATACCATCCGCCAGATCAAGCCAAGCCTGATGCGGATCTTCTTATCTAATGAGAATTACGTTGAATATGTGCCAAAGGACGCCAGCCAGGTTGCAGCAGCCGAAGTTGCTACCCGCTATATCCACGGCAAATTTGAAGAGAACAATGGCTATCGCGTTCTCTCAGATGCTTTTCATGACGCCCTGCTGAAGAAGGCTGGGATCATCAAAGTCTATTGGGCTGAAGATGAGAAATCTGAGATCCACGATTTGACCAATCTGACAGATGATGAGCTGACTGTTATCGCTGAAGATGACTCCATCATGATCCTCGAGCAAGAGACAGAGATGGAGATCACCATCGATGAATTCGGTGCAGAGATGAGCAGCCCTGTCCATGAGGTCAAGATCCTCAAGAAGAACAAGTTTGGCTCTCTGAAAGTCGAATCGATCCCTCCTGAAGAGTTCTTTGTAAACCGCGAAGCGATGTCGATTGATGATTGCTACGCTTGCGGCCATCGCACAGAAATGCGGGTCGGAGATCTTGTCGAAATGGGATATGACTTTGATGAAGTCTCGCAGCTCACAGGTATCTCTTATAACGACACCATGACCGAAGCTGAGCAATTCGAGCGCAGGGGTTATGACACCATGCAGGATGATGAGAGCGAGCTTGATCCATCAATGAAGCTGGTCGCTGTCACAGAATGCTACATGAAGATCGATGTGCAGAATGTCGGCATTCCCCAGCTCTATCGCTTGACTCTCGGTGGAGGCGATTATCAGCTCCTAGATTATGAAGCTGTGACTGATATCCCATTTGCTATCTTTGAATGCGATCCAGAGCCTCATACGTTTTACGGCAATTCAGTGGCTGATCTCATCATCAATGATCAGGATGCAGCGACAGCGATGCTTCGAGGCGTCCTAGATAACATCGCAATGACAAACTCTCCTCGCTTATCGATGGTTGAGGGTCAGGTGAATATCGATGATCTTCTGAATAATGAGATCGGTGGGATCGTTCGGATGCGTCAGCCTGGGGCTGTCCAGGAGCTGAGCGTTCCATTCATTGCGGGCCAGACCCTTGGCGCTCTGGAATATTATGATCAGACAATCGAGCAGAAAACTGGCATCTCTCGAGCTGCAAATGGCCTCGATCCAAATGCCCTCCAGAACAATACAGCGACAGCGGTTGCTGCAACGATGGCAGCTGGTCAGCAGCAAATTGAAGTGATCGCTCGAAATCTTGCAGAGGGCGGCATGACTCGAATGTTCCGCTTGATGCTCGATGCAGTGATCCAGCACAGCCCAGATGAAGAGATGTTTAAGATCTCAGGCCAATACGTCCCAATCGATCCAAGATCATGGGATAGCGCCATGCGCGTATCGGTCAATGTCGGATTAGGGACAGGCAAAGATGAACAAAAGGCAGCGTCCCTGATGAGCACCCTCCAGACACAAATGCAGATTATCCAAAGCTATGGAATGCAGAATGGCCTTGTCGGATTGACTAATATCCGGAATACCCTCGCTGATATCCTGGCTCTAGGCGGAATCAGGAACTCTGATCGTTATTACGCTCCAATGAATCCTCAGATCGAGCAGCAAGTGATGATGATGCAGCAGCAAATGGCAGCGCAGAAGCAAGATCCAAACGCAGCTCTCGCTCAAGCTCAGATCCAGGCGGAGACAATTCGGGCTCAGGCTAAGGCTCAATCTGATATGGCGAAGATTCAGCTTGATGCTCAGAAGGCTCTTGCAGCCGATGACAGAGAGCGTGATCAGATGGATCAGGATCTGCTGATTAAGGCGGCTGAGATGGCTGGCAAATATGGAACAGCGGTTGATGTAGCGCAGATCAAAGCTCTCCAGGATCAGCCTCGATTCCCTGACGTTGCTCCAGCTCAAGCCGTTGGACAGGCGAGATATTGATGGAAGGCGTAAAAGATAAAGCGCTGCGATATCGCAATCTGCACAAAGATATGACTTTCAATGAAGTGATGGATCGGGTGAAGATCGATCAGACAAGGATCTTTCTCGACCCCGCTTCAACCGATGATGAACTTGTGAGAGCTAGATCCACAGTGTTAGCATTAGAGGCAATAGAGGCCGTGTTCTCAGAGGTTTTTAACCAAGAAGCGGTATTTGATAGAAAAAACAACTAAAGGGGACTCAGTACCGTGAATGCGACTGAACCGATGAATGTTGACCAGGCTGTCGATTTATTAGTGCAGCCAGAAATTGAAGAATCCCAGCCAGCGGTTGAAGCTGAAGCTGATGTAGAGATCGAGCAACCTGAACAGGACTCGATTGTTGAAGCAGAAGCAGATGATGATGCCGAAGGCTATGCTGAAGAAGAATCTGAAGTCGATGAAGGCGAAGAGCTGGATTTGGAAGAAGAGGAATCTGAAGCAGAGGACGACGATGACGAACTAGAAGACGATGAGTCGGAAGAGACCGAAAATGAACTCCACACCGTCAAGGTGAACGGAGTCGAAGAGCAGGTATCTCTAGAAGATCTCAAACGTGGTTACAGTGGTCAGAAGTATGTCCAGATCGGTATGCAAGAAGCTGCGAAACAGCGGAAGGCTGCCGAAGAGGTGTATAGCACCTTGCTGCAACAAACGCAGCAGCTTGAGAATCTGATTGGCAATGTTCAATCAGGAGGACTAACTCCACCAGTGGAGCCAAGTCGGGAGGTTTTTGAATCCGATCCTGTTAAATATATGGAACAGAAGATGGATTATGACGAAAAGCTCCAGGCGTATCAGCAGAATGTGACTGCAATACAGGCTCAGCGAGATCAGCAAGCGAAAGCTGTTGAGATTGCACGACAAGCCTATGCAACGCAGGAAGCTGCAAAACTGAAGAAGCTGATTCCTGAATTATCAGACCCTAAACAGGCTGATTCATTCAAGGGAAGCATGATCAAAGCAGCAGAGCATTTCGGATTCTCTGCTGAAGAGGTCAGCCAGATTACTAATGCTCGAGAGATTATGATTTTAAGAGCAGCGTCAAAATGGCTTCAGCTCCAGGAAAAGGGCGACATTGTAAGGGACAAGACCAAGAAGGCTCGTAAGCCAATTAAGGCGGGAGCGAAGAAGGTTGTCACTCAAGCTGATCAACGTAGGAAGCAGCGCGACAAACTGCGTCAAAGCGGCTCTATGGAGGACGCGATGGCGATGATACTTGATCCTAATTTGAGGTAATTTGATATGGCACAGCCAACCAACACTTTCGACTCATACGATGCTACTGGCATCCGTGAAGACCTTCGCGACATTATCTACAACGTCTCACCAGAGGAAACTCCATTCCTTTCGACTTGTAAGAAGACTCGCGCAACAAACACTTATCATGAGTGGCTCCAGGACACATTGCGTGCATCTGCTGCTAACGCTCATATTGAAGGTGACGATACAACAGCGTCAGCAATGACTGCTGCAACGCGCTTGGGCAATTACACCCAAATTTTCAAAAACGCTGTAACTGTACCTGACACCGATGACGGCCTGAACAAAGCAGGGCGTGCAAAGGAGGTGGCCTACCAAACCATGAAAATTGCCAAAGAGCAAAAGTTGGACGTAGAAAAGGCATTGTTTGATAACAACGCTCGAGCTGCTGGTAACTCAACAACTGCGCGTGAACTTGCTGGTGTTCCATCATGGATCCTCACAAGCACTGACTTTGGTGCTAACGAAGGCGCTGATCCAACAGGTGACGGTACTGATGCGCGTACAGATGAGACTACAACGCTCATCGCGTTTTCACAGGCCCGCTTCGACGGGGTAATGCAGTCGATCTGGGAACAAGGTGGTAACCCAGACCGGGTCTATCTTTCAGCGTTTCAGATGAACAAGGCACTGGCGTTTACTGGTATGAACAACCAGCGCTCAACAATCGGTGCTTCTGTTGGCGGAACAAACGCTGTGATCAACGCAGTCGACGTATACGTGACTCCTTGGGGTACGGTTGAATTCGTTCCTTCACGCGAGTGTCGTTCACGCGATGTTTTCATCGTTCAATCTGATATGTGGGAAGTTGCTGAGCTTCGTCCTATGAAGAACATTGAACTTGCGAAAACTGGTGATTCGACCAAGCGTCAGATCGTGACAGAGCTGACACTGTGCGCTAAAAACGAACGTGCAAACGGTGGCGTATTCGATAACACGGTCTCTTAATTGAGGCTTTGAGAAGGGGGCGTTCGCGCCCCTTTTTCTTTAGAGGATATAAAAATGGCGAAATATATCATCACAGCAAGCGTAGCCTTTATTGAAGGCAAGAAGTATCGCAGAGGCGAGATCGCTGAAGTTACCCGCCCAGAAGACCACGGAACAAGAATTGAGCTTGTGAAAGAGGCTCCTAAGAAAGCTGCTGCAAAGCCAAAAGCCACCAGGAAGCCAAGAGTTAAGAAGGTTGCTGAGTAATGGCTAAGATTGGCGAACAAATCCTTTACGATAATTCTGAAGATAAAGTCATTATTAAGAAGACTTATGATGTCAATCCAGAGCTGAAGCGAGCAGAAATGCTGCGTAATTCTGGAGTCGGACTGACGGGAGAAAAGCGCCTAGTTGGATCGATCCCCCTTCAGTTGATCACACAGTGGTGCAAAGAAGCTGGGGTTGCCTGGGATGATCACGATGGACGCCAGGCGGTCATGAAGCGTAAAATAATGTCTGGAGAATTTGACAAGTTTCGAGTTTGGAAGGGTAAATTCTGATGACTGAGGTTGAAAGAATCGCTGCTTTAGAAGCTCGCCATGAGGAAATGATGCGTCTCCTTACTGAGGCTCATGATGACCTTAAAGAATTGAAACATGATCTTGGCCGCTGGAAAGGCGTAGGAGCTGGGATCGTTATTACCGTTAGCGTTGTTTGGGGCGCTGTGCTTACCGTCTATCAGATAGTCACTGGACGGTAATAAGGCTGCTTTAGTCTGTAAAACATTGATAGCCAACAGGAGGCTATGCCGTGATTTTCGAGGCTATTGCTGCCATAAAAATTGCCAATGAAGCGGTGGCCGCAATCAAAGAATTTGCAGGTCATTGCCAATCAGTTGGCGAGATGGGCAAAGATCTCACTAAGCTTGCAGATGCTAAGGAAGAGCTTCAGAAGTCCGCTGCTGATGGGGACATGGAGGCGTTTTGGGCCTTAGAGGACATCAAGCGTCACGAAGCTGAGGTGAAGCGCCAGTTTATATACGCTGGTCGCCCAGGTCTTTGGGATGACTATTGCACCTTCATATCTAACCGTAAGCAGATGCGAGAGAACGAGCGCAAACGTGCAGAAGCTAAGAAATTGGCTCGCAAAAAAGCCATCCAGAATGGATTCCTGTATGTGGCTATTGGCATTGCTGTTCTCGGTGTTGTGGGCGGGGCCGTGGCCTTATTACTGTGGCTTATTAGTCTCAAAGGTACTTAGTGAATGAGCGCGTTCGTCTCTGCATTCAGTCCGATCTATATGCTCTCAAACGTAACCTATCCCGTAACAGAGACGCAGATTTTAGCCCGCGAAGTGGACAAAAAAGGCTCTCCGCTGCCATCCAGAGAATTAATGATAGAATCAGTGACTTACGACTTGCGTGGCCAGATGGTTATGAACAAGGCATACACAGTGGAGGTATGGGCATGACAGATAAAAAGTCTATCCTGGAGGAATACGATGAGAACGGGAATGGCGTTATCGATCCGCATGAGCTTGCTCTCATTGAACTTGAGGATCGTCGTCGCAAAATGGAAGATTCTGACGCTCAGCGTGATTCGGTCAGGAAGATGGCCTGGTTCGCGTTATTTGGCTTATTGCTTTATCCCATTGGCATTCTTGTATGTGATCTGCTCGGACTTGCTACGGCAGCGAGCCTGATTGCTGACATTGCTCCAACTTACTTTGCTTCAATTGCTGTTCTTGTTTCAGCGTTCTTTGGGGCAAGCGCAATTGCAGCGAAAAAAGGCGAATGATATGGAGTTTGTGGCCGCGATCATCCTGGCAGTTTTAGCAATATGGGGGATCATGAATATCCCCCCAGCTGATGACTAATGAAAAGCTGTCAGTATTCATTCTCTTTGGGGATGTATGAGACAGGATGCGGAGCGTCATTGATTCTCCGACCGCATTTAAGATGCGATAAATGTGGCAGGAAAACTGAGGAGATTTCGAGTGCTGAATTTACTGCTAGGCCCAGCAATGGAGTTGGGCAAAGAGTTCTTACAAGGAAAGGCAGACGAGAAGAAGGCGATCCAGCAGCGTAAAATTAACGCTATCCAGAATGATGCCGATTGGGAATCTAAGATGGCCGATGCCACGAAGAACTCCTGGAAGGACGAATTCTTTTCAATCATTCTTTCTCTCCCCCTTGTTGCCGTTGCCTATTCTGTCGCAATGGATGACACAGCGATCATTGATCGGGTCAACGAAGGGTTTGCAGCATTGAACCAGCTCCCTGAGTGGTATCAATATCTATTGTTTATCGCTGTCAGCGCCAGCTTTGGCTTGAAGTCGGCTGACAAAATTATGAGCATGAAAAAGGGTAAGTAATGAATTTAGAGCAATTGCGGTTAGAGATCGAGGCAGATGAAGGCTGTAAGTATGAAATTTATCTCGATCATTTAGGGCTCCCTACATTCGGGATTGGGCATCTGGTTAAGGATGATGATCCTGAATTTGGTCAAGGAACGCGCACAGAGGTCTCAGAAGAGCGCGTGGCGGAATGTTTTGAGCAAGATGTAGCGATTACCCTTGCTGAGTGCGAAAAGCTCTACAAGGGCTTCTATGAGCTTCCTGAAGAGGTTCAGCACATTCTTGCCAACATGATGTTCAACATGGGTCGACCTAGGCTCTCACAGTTCAAGATGATGAATGCGTGTATTGCTGATGGAGATTGGGAAGGTGCAGCTGAGCAGATGATCGACAGCAAATGGTATCGCCAGGTCACAAATCGAGCTGAGCGTCTTGTCCAAAGAATGCGAGCTGTCTAATGCCTGTTCAGAAGGTGAAGGGCGGCTATCGCTGGGGTAAGACCGGGAAGGTCTACAAGACCAAAGCAGCAGCTGAACGCCAGGGAAAGGCAATCTACGCTTCAGGATATAAGAAGGGGAAGAAGTAATGGCAAAGCTGACACCGCAACAAAAAGCTCGAGCAAAGGCCATGAGCAAGCGGAAAGGTGTAAAATATCCTAACGCCTGGGCAAATCTTACGGTCGCTCGAGGCAAAAAGAAGGCTAAAAAGAAAAGCTCCAAAGCATGAGAGGGTTATGGGAAGGGTTGTCCTGTTAAGATTGCGAGAGCGCCACAATACGGCAAAGCTCACAGAGGATGATGTGTATCTCATCAAAGGATTGATCCATCATGGATTGACTCACAAAGAGATCGCAAAGAAGTTTGAGGTAACAAAGAGTTGCATCTCCAGAATAAGCTGCGGCCAAATCTGGAAACATGTGCCTAATTACGTTGAGGAACGAAAAGCATGATGGGAAAGAAAAGCAAAGTTAAGGTTCAGGTGAAAAAGCGCAAAGGCGAATTCACTCCATGCTCACGATGCCCAGATCCAAAGTCTTGCACTGCGGCTGGCAAATGCCTTGCTGAAGCTCTGAATGGCTAAAGATAGCCGATTGGAGAGAGCTGGGGTCTCTGGCTATAACAAGCCAAAGCGGACACCTAATCATCCGACCAAATCTCACGTTGTGGTCGCTAAGGAAGGCGACAAAGTAAAAACGATCCGATTTGGGCAGCAAGGAGTGAAGGGTGCGGGCAAGAACCCGAAGACAGAAGCTGAGAAAAAGAGGCGCGCATCCTTTAAGTCCAGACATGCAAAGAACATCGCAAAAGGAAAGATGTCAGCAGCATACTGGGCCAACAAAGAAAAGTGGTGAGGCTGATAGGGCTGACGTAGAATAATCGAGCCCCTGGTTGGTTGAACTCCCCCGTTCTCTTTAGCCAGCCGGGGGCACTTAAAGCTCGAGCAGAGGTTGATGCTCAATCGCCCGCAACCACCCCTTCAGCCGCTTTGTATTCTTTTCAGGCCCAAACGCCAGGTATGTCCCATCAACGCTATCGCAGCCTATCGCCTTGGCATAGAGCAATCTTTTGTATGAATTCACTCTGCCCATGTGAACCCATTTCCCTCGCTTCTTTGCCTCTGCCGTAATATCTGCTGCAATTTGGCTCAGCTTCCAATCTGTGCTGCCGCCAATAAAGATTGCGTCTAGCTCATTCCAGCGGATCATCTCTGGGGTCTCTCCATCCTGGACGATATATGCAGCCTTGAATCCTCGATCCTTGATTTTTTGGAGCATTGGGTAAGCTCTCTCTCTGGTCGCCTCAGCATCTCCAACAACATCTGGAGCTGACGCAAACAGGCAATGTTCTTTCTCGAGCGTATCAAGCCAGGCAAGAAATCCATCGTCTGTGTATCGCTGAGCCTGGGCAAAGCACCCGTTGTCAGCTGCGAAGAGTGAATGTCCGCGATTGATTGTATGGTTTGCGTTATAACTGAGCATTACCCCAATCTCTTCAGAGCATTCTGTCTTTCTGCCGCTGAGGTAGATCATTCTTTGGCTATGAAATAGACCGCAAAAGCTCCAATCATTTTTACAGCGATCATGATGATCAGCCCGATCCAATCAAAGAATCCAAGCATCAAAAGGAAAACCGCTGAATCAACAGGAGTTGAGATTGCTGATGATAATAAAATCCGATCTCTCATTGGCTTTTTCGTATATGTATATACAAGGGCATCGATCAGCTCAGAGATGCCAAATGCGACCGCTGATGCCAAGGCAACAAACGGGTCTGCCAGGACATAAGAAAGAGCCACCCCAGCCAGCATTGCTGCATAAATTTTTCCGCCAATTTCTCTTTGCGCATAATCTCTGATCACAAAGATGAATCCGACCAGGAATGTTCCAAGCGGGATTGATTGTTCGAATGGCAGCTGGATCATTGGAAGCACTGAGAATGCAAAATTGACTAAAACAATTGATGCAAGGTATGCAGCCGTGAATTTATGACCGATAATACATGTGCAGATGTTTTTCATTTGTGACTCCCTTATGACTTGCCCCTCTCCGCGAGGGGCTTTTTTTAGATCTCGAACATGACTTCTTCAAATTGAATGCATTTGCGAAGCGCCAGGGAGATACCCGCTGTCGGGTCTCCTTGGCCTAATGCTGCTGCAATCTCGAGGTCATTCTCCGTTAGCTCGATCTGCTTCTGAGCTGGCAGATTGGGATCAAGATGCTTTCTTTCTCCTTCTGACAGTTTCTGCTTTGCGAGCCATATCTTTGTTGTCAAATCGTGACCAAGTGATGGCATTGATTTCTCCTAGAACGGAATCTTATCGTCGATATTTGGATCTGAAGAGGCCGCCTTCGCCATTTCAGAATTACGCTGCTCTGGAGTTTTAGCTCCAATCATCTGCATTTTGTCGCCCATGATCTCGGTGCTGTATCGGGTAGAGCCATCTTCAGCTTCCCATTGGCGATATTGAATCCGCCCCTCGATATAGACCTGAGATCCTTTGTTGAGATATTTACCAACGATTTCTGCTGTTTTATTGAAGAAGACAACCCGATGCCATTCTGTCTTTTCCTGCTTCTGCCCCTGCTTATCTGTCCAGGATTCAGATGTCGCGACTGATATGGTCGCAATCTGGCTCCCATTCTTTGCCTCTTTCAGCTCTGGGTCAGCTCCTAGATTGCCGACAATAATTGCTTTATTTACTCCGTTACTCATGCAGAACCCCATTTGATAATTGCTAAAATGATTAAAGCGGCAGAGATGCTACCTACAACGAATCCCCAAGGGAAGCGATCAACAGGCTCAGATGGCATTGCTGCCTCATATCCCTTTTTCATCTTCTCCAATGTCTCATCAGCTACTTCTTCAACAGCCTGGCTCATAGCCTCCGCCATCCATTGCTTCCGGTATTTGCAGACAGTGGTGTAATGAACCGGATAGACAGAGGCGATCTCTTTGCTCGACCAATCTGGATATTCTTCAAAAGCCGTATAAAGCAATTTCTTGCAAGCCTCTGATGAAAGTCGCCCTGGCTTATATGGCCGCTTGGCGGTTTTTAATTTTCCGTTTTGCATGGTTTTCTCTCCCCATGAAATATCATGTATTTAATGCCTGTTTTCTGCTTGCTGGATAACTCGCTCCAGACCTCGAATATGGCATCATCTTTCTGAAGTAAGCGCTCAAGGCGACGAAGTTCAATTACATCGCCCTGGTCATACGCTTTAACAAGCCTCGCAACCCATCGTTGCTTGGCCTCCTTATCAAGAACCATTCGTTAATGACTTGATAATTTTTTGCTGCTCATCACTGAGATCGTTCCAAACAGCGATTTTCATTGGCTTATCTAGGGCAAGCTCATCGAGCGTCTCCTTCAAGCCATCATTGTTCAATTTGGCGATCTGCTCCCTGATTGTCGCAAGATAGTCCTGCTTTTGCTCTTTATTGATACGCGCCCCTGATGTCTGTGCATGGGCCTCATTGGTATCTGCATCCTTGGTATCGTCGATTGCCAGCAGTCCATTCAATGCATATTTGCGAGCATAGGAGCTGGCTGTGCCTGTGATCTGGCTGTCATCCATTCCCTTCTTGCTCTCAGCTTCTCGAGCGAAGCCTGTTGCTGTCGCAATAATCGACATCTCCTCATTCAAGATATAAGCGGTCGCCTTGACATAAATGCGGTCGCCAACAATGACCATGTCATCTGATACGCCAATCGAATAGTTATAATCCTTCAGGATTGGCTTCACAGCCTCCAGGATGTCTTCACATGAACGGTATTTGTATCCGCCAAATGAATTCATCTGACCCTTGGGCGCTTTCAGGCGCTGCTGTATTGAACATAAGCTCATTCTTCATACTCCCCTTTGAGTGTTACTGCTTGCTCTAATGTTGAGACCATCACATTAAGTCCCCATTCGATATCTCTTCTATCAGCGAAAAATCCGCCATCTACGAGATGCTTCATCGCTGTAATGGCTAGATGAACGTCATGATCAGGTGGCATCTCTGATGGATCGCCAGGCTGCACCCGCCCCATTTGAAACCTCTCTGCGAGGGTTGCCCTGAAGGGCTCTTTGAAAGGAACTTCTTCCATTTCTGACTCCTTAATTTATATCGTCAACTTTCCACCATGCTTCTTGCACAGTGTCTTCGACGTGCTTTTTTGCTTGCTCTAAGACATTCGCCTTGACGCGTTCCACAACTTCTTCGCGGTTTTTGCCAAAAAAGAATTCATAGAGATCTGTATCACGCAGTTCTTTTTCCACGATTACAAGAGCTACATCATGGTTTTCAGATTGCCCAAGCCAATCCTCTGCCTCATCTTCCAAGTCCCATTGATAATCGCGGGTCGTCAAATATTCCTGGAATGATTCTTTGCATCGATCGCAATATTCAACGCGCCCTTTATACCCGCACATCGTTTGCAGCCTCTTGTGGTTGGACGATCTTCTCGAGAATCATCAGATATTGCTTTGCATGATGGTCTCTGAAATAGCGCTTCTCTGCTGGGTGCAGATTATTAAACCAATCCTTTGCATCAGCAGGAGAGAGCTGAGCTGCCTCGCCAAGCGCCTGGAATGCGACATCATTAAGATGCCGGGTCACATCAATTGTTCCCATCAGACTCATCCTCCTTATTGAGATTTTCTGAAACGTATTCTTTCGCCCAATCTGGAACTTGAGGGTGCATCTTTACTTTGATCAAATCACAGCACTGCACAAGATCAGCAAGCTCTTTGACAGTCATCGATGCCTCATATCCGTTCACAAGACCCTCAGCCACTTCATTGGCGTAGCATTGGATGGCAGATGTCAGAGAAAGAATTTCAGGCCCAATATGATGGTCAAGAGCCGCGATCCCTTTTCTCAGATCTTTTGCATCCTTTGCTCTTTTGATGATCATTGGCAGAGAGTCTTTCTGCCATTCAGTCAGCTCAGTTTTTTTCATTTTGGATCTCCCATCTTTTGATGCAGCCTTCAAGGGCGCTATCTAATGTTTTGTATGTGCCGAAATCTTTGAAGATGACTTTGTTGTCGCCAATATCTTTGATGTATGAGGCGGTGAAATAAAAGCCAGCAGGATGGCATTGAACGTGATAACACTCATCTGCCTTCAGAACATATTGATCATCCTCGACATCTGGGTTGCTGCTTGGCTTAAATTCAAATTGTGATTTAAGAGGATCAGGAGCTTCTTCAACGGTCACGTTCATGAGGAGGTTGAAATCCTCATTCAAAGTTTCCGCAATCTGCTCAGCCTTTTCTTTGTTCTTAGTCGTGGCCAAAAGAATGCGAGTGCGCTCCGGTGCTTGGAACTCCTCGAGGCCAGGATGGTTTTGGAATCTGCGGGCCAGGGTATCTGTCCCAATTACGAAATAATTTTGCATGGCAATTTGCCTCCGTCTTATGTCCCGTTTGGACAATGCAAGTGTAATATAGAATTTCCATTTAATGCAAAATTTTTTTATTATCTGTGCAAATCATTTACATTTAATGCAAACTGCATCAGCATGATTCGATATGACACAAGGAGAGATGATGGATCTCGAGCAATTGAAAACCGCATTGGCGGATAAAAACCTGAAGGTAGTCCAGCAGCGAACGGAGATTCCGTATCACCGCCTCTACCGGATTGCCAGGGGGAAGGCGCGCAGACCTTTAGTTGAGGATGTCGACAAGCTGCGAGCGTATCTGAACAGTAACTGAGGGGGCATTTTATGCATTTTTATCGCTTCCATATAAGCGACTACATGAGTCATACCAAGCATCTGTCAAAAGATGAGGATCTGGCTTATCGGAGAATGCTCGACTGGATGTATCTGCATGAAAAGCAGCTCCCTCTCGATATTCGCAAAATCAGCAGATTGATTGACATGAGGGATGATGAGCAAGCCATCCAAGACATCCTGGATGAATACTTTGAGCGCACAGAGGAAGGCTTTACCCAGCTCAGAGTGTCTGAAGAAATCGCCTCATATAAGAGGATGTCAGAGGGAGGCAAAAGGGGAGCCAATAAGCGTTGGAATGGGGAGGCTAATGGGGAGGCTATATCTAGGGGAAAGGCTCCCCAAGCAAACCCTAATGCTAACCAAGAACCAATAACCAAGAACCATAAACCAAAGTTAGAGAAACCTGAATCGGTTTCCGATCAGGTATGGAGTGATTTCATTTCTCATCGCAGGAAGAGCAAAGCTGATTTGACCAGCACCGCCTTGAAGCGGATAGAAGGCGAAGCGAAAAAGGCCGGGTGGAATATGGAAGATGCCCTCTCAGAATGCGTTACTAGGGGCTGGAGATCATTCAAAGCAGATTGGGTTAATAAGAAAGAAACACAACAGGGAATAAATTGGGAATGAACGGGATCACATTGGAGGATATCGATTTTGAACGCTATCTTGAAGAAACAGAGGAGATCGCCCAGAAAGTTCAGCAAGCAACTGAATTTTTTGATGCAGCTTACGACCGAATATCAGAGAACTCCAATCCAACAGGAGATACTCTGCCTTGGCCGAAGACCTGGGATAAATTCAGATTCAGAGATGGTGAGCTGACGATTTGGGCTGGAGTCAATGGCAACGGCAAAAGTCTGGTTATGGGTCAGGCAGCGCTGTTTTTTAATAAGCCATGTGTCATCGCCTCGATGGAGATGCTGCCAGAGGCAACATTGGCCCGGATTATTCGCCAGGCTTGTGGCAATGAATACCCTACTCGCGATTATGCTGAGAGGATCACAAAAAAATTTTACGGGAAGATTTGGCTTTATAACCAGGTCGGCAATGTGCAGCAGCGAGCGCTGTTCGGAATGATTCGATATTGCTCTCGAGAGCTGGGGATCAAGCACATCATGATTGATAGCCTGGTCAAGTGCGGGCTAGGCGTTGATGATTATAATTCTCAGAAGCAATTCGTCGACAGGCTCACTTCTCTGGCAAAAGATGAGGGCGTTCATATCCATTTGGTTGTGCATATGAGAAAGCTCGCAAATGAATCTGATGTCCCAGACAAACATTCAATCAAAGGCGCTGGAGAGATCACCGATCTTGCAGATAATGTGATTATCGTTGCCAGGCGGACAATGAATCTCGAGGATAATATCGAGGAGCCTACAGGCTTCATTCGGATTGCAAAGCATCGTCATGGCGATTATGAGGGAACCTGGGGATTCTGGTTTCATGAGCCTTCGCAGCAATGGGTATCAGCTCCAGATCGAGGATGCCTCCCTTGGCCTTCATTGGAGGCTCAGGAGATGCTCAGTGGCTGAAGAGAAGCAAAGGACGATCAAGCAGAATCGCTCGCTGCACAAATACGCTGAGATTTTGGCTGCTGCGCTTAGGGATGCAGGGTATGAAGATATGCGGACAGTCATCAAAGTGCCGATTGCTCCTACAAAGGAGAATGTGAAGGAAGAGATGATCAGGCCAGTTCTGAATGCGATGTTTCCTGAATTAGAATCAACAACAAAGCTGACGACAGTGCAGATGCAGCAGCTTTACGAGCAGATGAATCTGTTTACATCTGAACGCTTGGGCGTCAGTGTCGAATGGCCTTCATCAGAACCACCAATCTGGGAGGAATAGAAATGGCGAAAGTAATTGTGAGCATGAGTGGAGGGAAGGATTCTACCGCAACAGCCCTCCTTGCTATCGAAAGAGAACTCGACCCGATGCTTGGCTTTGCAGATGTAGGGCATGAGCACGAAAGCACATATGAATATGTGGATTATCTCGAGGAAAAACTGGGGATAAAGATCAATAAAGTTAAAGCAGATTTCTCGAAGCAGATTGAAAGAAAGCGCGAAGTGGTGCAAACCAAATGGCGGAAGGATGGAATCTCTGAAGATAAGATTGAACGAGCCCTGGCTGTTTTGTATCCAACTGGCAATCCGTTTCTTGATCTCTGTATTTGGAAGGGTCGGTTTCCATCGATGCTCAATCGTTTCTGCACTATGGAGCTGAAGATCGGCCCATTCAATGAGCAGATTTTGCTTCCTGCATTGAAAGAATATGGCGAAGTCGAATCATGGGTTGGGGTCAGAGCAGATGAATCACCTTCTCGAGCAAAGCTGCCGGAGAGGGAAATGGATGACACTGGTGCTGAGCTTGTGAGGCCAATCCTTTCCTGGGATGTTGAAGATGTATTTGCGATGCATCGGAAGCATGGGATTAAACCGAATCCGCTTTATACCCAGGGAATGAGCAGAGTTGGATGTATGCCTTGCGTTGCTTGCGGGAAAGAAGATATTCGGCAGATCGCAATGCGATTCCCAGAGGAGGTAGAAAGGATTTCTGAATGGGAAGCGATTGTTCGAGAGGCATCGAAACAGAATCATGCTGCGTTTTTTACGCTGCGAAAGGAAGAGGTTGAAGGCTTGTCTTATGAGGAGCATGAAAAATACGCATCAATCAAAGGCAGGGTTGAGTGGGCCAATACCACCAGAGGCAAGGTGCAGTATGACCTGATCAGCGTCTATGAAGAGCCGTCCATGTGTCACAGTATTTATGGGTTGTGCGAATAATGGCAGGAAAAGGCGACAGTCCAAGGCCAGTGGACAAAAAGAAATGGGAAGACAATTACGAAAGGCTGTTTGGCCGAAAAGGGAAAAAAGATGGCAGTAAAGATCAGCCCCGCTGATACAGCGTTCAGCAAATGTGTCAGAGAGCGCAACGATTGGAAATGCGAGAGATGCGGTAAGCAGCATGAGAAAGCCTCAACGGGTCTGCATTGCTCTCACATATTTGGAAGGAGAGCCAGGACGATCAGATGGTGCGGAGATAACGCCCAGGCGCTTTGCTTCTCTTGTCATCAATGGTTTGGAGGCAATCCTGCTGATTCAGCTCTTTGGCTTATTGAGGTTCTGGGCCAGGGGCATATTGACCTTCTGCGAGAGAAGAGAGAGAACATCGTCAAAGTCTCAAAGCTCGAGGAGAAGGATATTGCTAAGCACTATCGAGAGCAGCTCAAGAAAATGGAAGAAGAGCGCAAAAATGGAGCTGTCGGAAGACTTGAGTTTTTGAGTTATCAGTAATAAAATTAAGGAGTTAGGGGGAATCGAATGTATAAAAACGGCATTAGAAAAATCAGCCAGCTCATACCGTATGTAAACAACTCCAGGACGCATTCAGAGGAGCAGATTAAACAGCTCGCGTCATCGATGAAGGAGTTTGGCTTTACGAATCCAGTCTTGGTTGACGAAGAGGATGGGTTGATTGCAGGGCATGGCCGAATTGCAGCAGCTCAGCTCTTGGGGATGGAAGATGTGCCTGTTGTCATCGTTAAGGGATTGACTGAGGCTCAGAAGAAAGCGCTGGTTATCGCTGATAACAAATTGGCTTTGAATGCTGGCTGGGATTTTGAGGCATTACGCCTGGAGATCGAGAATCTGGATGAATTGGATTTTGATCTGAATATCCTGGGGTTCGATGAGAATGAGCTTGGCATGATCCGATTTGATGAGGATGCAGAGGCAGAGCTTCCAGATCTTGCTTCAGGAGATAATGAGCCGTTTCAGAAAAAGACATTTGTTCTTCATGACGAACAGGTTCAGCTCATCGACGATGCGGTAACGCTCGCCCGCACAAACCCCCTCTCTGATACCGGAATTAACGAAAACTCCAATGGCAACGCATTGGCTCTGATCTGCCAGCAATGGCTCGAGGCACAGAATGGCTAGTGCAAAAGATATCGTGATCAAGCCGATCACAGCCAAGGCAGCGGAGAAGGTTGTTAAGTCAGTCCATTACAGCGGGAAGACAGCAGCTATCAGCCAGGTACATCTTGGGGTCTTCCTCGATGGGAAGCTGGAAGGGGCAATGCAATTCGGCCCGCCCATTGATCGAAGAAAGCTGATCGGATTGGTAGAGGGGACAAAGTTCAATGACTTCTTGGAGCTGAATCGGATGGCTTTCAGCGATAAGCTCCCCAGGAACTCTGAGAGCAGAGCCCTGGCTATTGCCTTCAAGATCATCAAGAAGCATTACCCGAATATTGAATGGATCATCTCTTTTGCTGATGGGACGCAATGCGGAGATGGGACGATTTATCGAGCCAGCGGATTTGTCCTCACGGCAGTCAGGAAGAATTCGACCATCAAGCGCTTAGCTGACGGAACCATTGCGGCATCGCATGGCACCAGCAAATTAGATTTCACAGGAGCTGAGACATTAGCTGGCTTCCAGCTTCGGTATATTTATTTCTTAAACCCGAAGGCCAGGGAGCGTCTGACAGTCCCAATTCTGCCATTCAGCAAGATTGACGATATGGGCGCTAGGATGTACAAAGGCCAAAAAACTGCGTGCTAAAAAGCAGGAGTCAGAGATACCCCTCTGATCTGGGCGGAGCGTTACCGACCAGCACGCTCCATTTACAAGGCGAAAGAAAATGACCGATACGAAGGTTGGAAGACCTAGGATTGAATTTTCTGAGCAGGATTGGGAAAAGATTATTGGCCTGATCCGCATCCAATGCACAGCAGAAGAGATCTGCGGCATCTTTGGGTTCTCAGAAGACACATTGAGCAGAAGAATCCAGGAAGCTGATTGGCTTGAAGCTGATAGTTTTGCGGAGCTATATAAAAAGCATCAGCATGAAGGAAAGGCCTCATTGAGACGCGCTCAGTGGAAGGCAGCGATGGATGGCAATCCAACCATGCTTGTTTGGCTAGGCAAAAATAACCTGGCCCAGACCGATCAACAGGCGATAACTCTCTCAGGTGATTCAGATAATCCATTGGTCTTTGGATGGGAGAAGTGATCACGATCCCCTATAAGCCTCGAGCAGAGATGATTCCTTATCACGAAAGGGAGCAGCGCTTTGCTTGCATCGTGGCTCATCGGAGATTTGGGAAGACGGTTGCAGCGATCAATGATCTGATCCGCATTGCTCTGACAACGCCAAGGTCTCAAGTGAGGGTTGCCTATATCGCTCCGTATTATCGCCAGGCAAAAGCAATCGTCTGGGATTATGCGAAAGAGTTCACCAAGGTGATTCCAGGGATCGCCATCAATGAGTCTGAGCTGCGAATCGATTTTCCGAATGGAGCAAGGCTGCGGCTCTTTGGAGCTGATAATTACGATGCGATGCGTGGACTCTACTTCGATAGCGTTGTCCTGGATGAGCCAGCGGACTTCCCATTGAACGCATGGCCGACTGTCATTCGACCAGCCCTTTCAGACCGCCAGGGAAGCGCCACGTTTATCGGGACGCCAAAGGGAAAGAATGAATTCTGGGAAACCTTCCATATGGCTCAGAATGATCCGTCTTGGTATTGCGCGATGCATAAGGCATCAGAGACAGATTATCTCGATCAGGAGGAGCTGGAGGAAGCGAAGAAGGTCATGGGCGAAGATCGCTATGATCAAGAGTTCGAATGCAGCTTTGAAGCAGCGATTGCTGGAGCTTATTACGGCACAGAGATGAAGGCTGCTACCACGGAAGGCAGAATCACAGATGTGAGATGGGATCGTTCTAATGGCGTTATAACGTCCTGGGATTTAGGAATTGGCGACAGCACCGCAATTTGGTTCATGCAAGTGCAGCCAAATGGCGATTACCATGCAATTGATTATTACGAAAGCAGCGGGGTCGGTCTCGAGCATTACGCTGCTGTTTTGCAGGAGAAGGGGTACGCATATCAATACCATATCCTGCCACACGATGTTCAAGTCAAAGAGCTTGGAACAGGCAAGTCTCGTCTGGAAACCTTAGATAGCCTGGGTATCAGACCTGTTGAGATTGCACCGAAGCTGATGGTGGACGATGGAATCCAACAAGTCAGGATGATGCTGAACCGTTGCTGGTTTGATGCAGAGAAATGTGATCGAGGGATTGAAGCATTGCGTCAATACCAGCGCGACTTTGACGAGAAGGGCAAGACCTGGAGAGGTCGGCCAAAGCATGATTGGACGTCTCATGGATCAGATGCCATGCGATATTTTGCTGTGGGATACAAGCAGCAAGCGGATTCATGGGGCGATCCTGTTCGCAGAAACCTTTCTGGTGTAGTATAGAGGCTGGCAAATCTATCGGTGGCGCGAGATGGAATCTCTTGGAAAGCTAATTTTTGGCAATGCCGACAATTACATTGATGCTATAAATCCAACAGGCAAGCGCGTCCCAGATTACGATTCTTTTCGCTGGGGCGATATGGATGGGATGCTTCCTCGATCAGCAAAAGAGATCGGTGAGAAAGATGGCGTCACCTATATGCAAAATGGCCCCGATTTTTATGCGATGGCCGTCAATCCAAATACGAATCAAATGGAAGTCATTGGGCATCATTACGAAGTCAATGGCGTTTCCGACCTTCAAGTTATTGATGAGATGCAAGGCAGGGGTGTCGGCCAAGAGCTGAGCTATCTATATCGCAAGAACAATCCAATGGCTCCATCTGGTGGATTGAGCGAGGCTGGAGAAGGCGTTGCTCGCAAAACGTATGATCGACTCAAGCAAGAAGGATATGTTGGCGCTACCGAAAGCGGATCTGGGCCAACGCTCATGGATCGAGCTTCAGGGGCTGCTGCCACAGTCGGAGATATCGCCAACCAGACTTGGGATGAGATGAGCCTCCTGGACAAAGCTGCCTTGGTTACTTCTCCAATACCATTTGTCGGAGCAGGGACTGGCATAGCGGCTGACGTTATGAATATGGTCAATAATCCAGAAGAGCGCACGTTCCTAAACGCCGCCCTTCTAGCTTCCAACTTCATCCCAGGCAATAAGATCGCTGGAGCAGGAATGGCAATGGTTGACGCAGGAAAGCGAGGCGCTGAGAAGATTGTCGATACATTCACCAATGTTCCTGATGCAGCAAAGCCTAGGATCGTTGATGGATTGGCAGAGATTAACTCTAGAATTAAGGCGCTCGAGGGCAAAGATGACAGCCTGAGATCGCCTAGCCAGAGGCGTGATACGCGCTATCGCCCAGGGGCAAACCTGTCAGATTCTGAATTACAAGAGTACAATGCGCTTGTAGATGCTAAATCGAAGGTCTCAGTGGCTGGCAGAACAGGAGAGCCTCCGGAGAAAATTACGGAGATCCTGGAAGGAAAGCCATTCTCTGAGATGAAGAGCAGCGGCTCTGTGCGCCAAGCTAGAACGCCAACTGAAGATTTCCAGGCGGTGAGCAAGGGTGAGATGCCAGCAGCAGACTTCAACTTCCAGGGCGTTGATGAGATCAATGGCTTGAGTTATGAGGCTGGAGATTTTACGGATGCGCTCGAAGCCAAAGGGCTTTATGTATTTGATGACAGGATGGGGACAGTCATCGCGGGCAAATCGAAAGCTGATGTAGATGCTTTGAGGAATGCCCAAACGCCATATGATTATGGCAAGGCATATGGATATTCGGATGACGATATCGCTGCCTTTTACTCCAGGAGAAGGGGTGGCATGGATGACATTGCTGAGCAAGAATTTAAGCAAGACCGAATGAGGTTTAGAAGTGGCGATAACTAATTTCACAAATCTGAAATCAACGATCAGCGATTTCTTAAACCGCGACGATCTTGATTCGGTGATCCCGACCTTCATCCAGCTTGCTGAGGCTCAGATGAATCGGGACATCCGTCATTGGGAGATGGAAGCTCGAGTATCTGGGCAGCAATCCCAGGGCGATCAGTTCATGCAGCTCCCAGCAGATTGGCTCGAGACAATCCGGTTAATTCTTACTGGCAGCGGAACATCAGTAGTGCAGCTCATCAGCTTGTCCGGAATGGCAGATCGAAGAGCGAAGGCAGAAGACCAGGCTGGGACTCCCGAATTCTATTGCCATGTGCGAGGAGAGTTCGAGCTGTATCCAACCCCTTCAGAAGACACTGATTTTGAATTGCTCTATTACCAGAAGATCAGCTCCCTGGGGGATAGCAATGCAAGCAACTGGCTGCTCGAAATGGCTCCAGACGCTTATCTTTATGGCTCATTGATGCACTCAGCTCCTTATCTCCAGGAGGATGCTCGGGTGGCAGTATGGGCACAAATGTATTCTGCTGCTGTGCAGAATCTGAATGCACAATCCGAAAGGGTTAAGAATTCAGGCACTGGAATCAGACTCAACATTAGAGGACTTGGATAATGTCATTCACAAATTTCTTGGAAACAGAGATCCTGGATCATGTATTTGGCGGCAACGCTTATTCAGCTCCAGGCACTCTTTATGTCGCTTTGTTCACCGCTGTGAGCGATGGAGAGGCAGGAACTGTCACAGAGGTTTCTGGCGGTGGCTATGCTCGCCAGTCAGCGGCATTCACTGTTTCTGGCAATACGGCATCAAACAGCGCATCAATCGAATATCCAACAGCAACTGCTTCCTATGGAACCGTCACTCATGTTGGGATCTACGATGCATCAACTGGTGGTAACCTGATGGCTTATGCTTCTCTAACAGCTTCTAAGGCAATCGACACTGGCGATGTATTCCGCATCCCAACTGGCGACTTAGATATTACGCTGGATTGATAAATGCCTGTTGTTCGAGGTGGATACGGCTACGGTTTATATAACGTAGGCGATTATGGAACTGAGGGGTCTGTTAAAGATGCCTTGGCTTCCATTACATCAACGTCCACGGCAGCAGCATCTGGCGGTAGGAGCCTGGAGTCAACAGCGTCCCTTGCTGCATCATCATCATTTAGCTCATCAGAAGCTCTAAGGGTTAGAGAAACAGATGGTTCAATTACTGGATTAGCGGTAATCACATCTTCTGGTGAAGCAATCATCATTGAGCGATCTGACAAGCTCCCTTGGGGTGCTGGGGCGTATGGTTATAACAGATACGATCTGAATGACCTCCAAACAATCGTCTCTGTAACATCAGTCCTTACTGTCGCTAATGGAGACCGAATCCGCCCAGGCGATGCATCAATATCTGCAACATCTGGTGAAGCATCATCGGCAGAGATTGTCAAACTTGGATCGGCTGAAATTTCTGCTTCAGGAAGCGCAGCTGCGACTGCTGTTTATACAATCAAGGGTGAGGCCACTGCAACGTCCGAAAGCACAGTTTCTGTGTCTGTTATCAGGCGTATGGTAGGCAGTGCATCTGCATCTGGCACGAGCGGCACGTTAAGCATTGCCCGTGAGAAATGGGAGCCTATTAGCGTTGGCTCACAATCCTGGGATACAATATCTGAAACATCAATTACTTGGTCAAATGTCGCTTAGAGGATTTACTAATGGCTGATACCACAACAACCAACTACTCGCTGACTAAACCAGAGGTTGGAGCCAGTGAGGACACTTGGGGAACCAAGATCAATACGAACCTCGATACCGTGGACTCAACGCTCAAGGCGATCAGTGATGTCGCTGATGCTGCTTTCGACACAGCGGGTACTGGTCTCACGTCATCTGGCACTACGGTGAGCTTGGACGTAGATGGCCTGACTACTGAGGCATCAATCGAGTCAACTGATACCGTTGTCGTTTATGACGTATCAGCGGGTGCGTTGCGTAAGGCTACAATCTCTAACGCAGCACTGGTTGGCCCGACTGGCCCTGCTGGTGCAGATGGTGCAGATGGTCCAACAGGCCCGACTGGCCCAACTGGCCCAACTGGCCCTACCGGCCCTGCGGGGCCAACAAATACAGGCTACGATCAGGTGAATACATATATCAATGGATACCGCACCAATGGCGGCACAGGCGCGGGAACTCCCTATGCTGCTTCTGTATTAAAAAGCTCTAATTTTGATGGTCAGGATGGTCAGGCACAGTTAACTGGCACCTGGAGATCAATGTTTGCAACGCCATCTGCGGGGCAGGGCGGATTGTTTGTGAGGATTTCATAATGCAAAGAACGATTATTGCTGTGCAGAATTTGAAATGGGCTGATTACGATCAGACAAAGATTGATATGGAAGTCAATTTCCAAGAGCTTGATGAGGGGTTTGTGCCGTTCACAGCAGCTCCGACTGATGATTTTAGCCATACAGTCACCCTTTATAACAATGCCGTCAACGGAGATTACGGGCCAATAGCGGCATATACCCCTCCTGCAAACATCACTGGTGATGAGGCAATGGCAATGCTGAGGGCGGAAAGAAACCAAGCTCTGGCTGATACTGATTACATTGAAATGCCAACAAAATGGGCAACGCTGACAGCGGATCAACAATCAGCATGGTCAACGTATCGCAATGCGTTGCGCGATCTTCCCGCTGATTATCCAAATGCTTCTTATGTTTATGACGCTCAAGGGAATGGCTCTTGGTCTAACGTGACTTGGCCGACACAACCATAAATAACTAATCAAAGCGGGGGGACGAATGGTTAGGCAAAACTGGCAGATGTTTGTTGCAGGGATCAATCACGATCTCTGCGATAGCATCGTACAGAATTTCTTAAAACTTCCAGAACAACAAGCAAAGACATATAACGATGACCCGTCTTACAGGAAGTCAAAAGTCCGGTGGGTGAATGGCGAGATCAATCTCAAGAATCATTTGATGCAATATGTGAATGAGGCTAATGCCAGAGCCTTCCATGTAGAGATTGCTCAATGCATTACAGAGCTTCAATTCACCGAATACGATTCTAAATATCAAGGTGAGTATAAGTTGCACCATGATATCGATTGGCAAGCTGACACATTTCATGACAGAAAATTATCAATAATCGTTCAGCTATCTGATCCAAATTTGTATCAAGGTGGGGATTTTGAGTTTGCAGAGGTTCAGAATCCTGAAAGCAAGGATTTGAGAGCTAAAGGCACAGTATTGGTGTTCCCGTCTTACCTTCATCATCTGGTGCGTCCAGTCACATCTGGGATGAGGTACTCACTTGTTTCATGGGTTTGGGGGCCGCGATGGAAATAATCCATCAGTGGCAGGATGGGCCTGAGCTTCTTTTTGCTAAATGCGATGGCAGCCTGGCATTTCAAGAATTGAAGACCCTAGAACCAATCTTGAACGAGCCAGAAAAAACGGGGACAGCCACTGATCAAGATGGAAATGCTAAGAAAAATAACAGAGGCATATTCTTTAACGAAATATTCTCTCCTGTTTACGCAGAATGCTCTCCAACAAGCAAGTTGCTTGAACAATTCATAAAAGAAGCGCAGAAGAAAGAGTTTACGCCTAGCAGCGTTTTCCAGGGCCTTTATACGATCAAAGGCTTTGATTTGTTGTTCAGTGCTTACAGAGACGGGGATTATTATAAAGCGCACAGAGATACAGCAAAGCTGACAGTCCTCTTGTGGATTGGAGAAAAAGACTTTGATGGTGGAGACTTAATCTTGCCCGATTTTGATTACATGATCCCATACAGACCAAATCAGCTAGTAATGTTCCCATCTCATTATCGGCATGAGGTTACGAAGATAAGCACTAAATCAAATGGCTTTGTCAGATATTGCGCTACTGGATTTATACATTGATGCAAGTTATTGATAATTTTTTACCGGAAGATGACTTTTTGGCTCTGCAATCAGCAGTCCTAAGTGAAAAGATGCAATGGTATTTTGCGCCATGCGTAGGCATTGAAGGGGTGAACAATTCAGAAGGGCATTACACCCATAATATTTTTGTGGATGGAGTCATCAATGATGTCGTTTTGTTTCATTTCATTATTAATATGCTGAAGCCTAAAAATATTGGTGAGCATATATGGAGGATGCGACTCATCTCATTCTCAAAAACAAGCGAAATAATCCATCATGAAACGCACCAAGATGCACCGCTTTCTCACACTGGCTTGTTGATTTACATGAATACGAACAATGGGTTCACCAATCATGACAGTGGAGAGCAAATAAAGTCTGTTGAAAACAGGGCGTTAATACACGATCCAAGCAAGCCACATAACAGCACTACTTGCACAGATGCACAGCGCAGGGTTGTACTCACAATTAACTATTTGTGAGATACTGTGCGAGTGCATTTATCAACTGAGGCGATGATATGCCGCTGATTCCAATTAAATTACCTCCTGGCGTTTATCGAGTCGGCACTGACTTTGAAGGCTCAAATCGGTGGCGTGACGCTAACTTGGTGCGGTGGCATCAAGGATCAATGCGTCCGGTTGGCGGATGGCGTGAAAAAGCAGAT
>ENA-OUOG01001073-OUOG01001073.1-marine-metagenome-genome-assembly--contig:-NODE-1073-length-33071-cov-5.429745_pt1 | contig 33071 bp, 20 predicted proteins | sample MGYA00248635_ERZ508505 | MGnify/ENA primary metagenome ERZ508505 (study PRJEB26176, sample SAMN06267871) | marine metagenome | isolation source: Saanich Inlet, British Columbia, Canada | place: Pacific... | reverse complement strand
CCGAGTGCTTCATCCGCGTTGCCGGCTTCGACAACATCAAGCAGGTGCAGTGCTCCTCCTTCCTCGCCCACCGCCCCTCCAACGACCGCACCTTCGCGGCCGTCAACAAGCGCCAGGCGGGCGACTCCCCCATGGGCGGCGGCGGCGGCGGCTACGGTGCCCCCCCCCCTCCCCCCCAGCAGCAGAACTACTCCTGGTAAACACTTCGCTCGCGTTCATTCGCTCGTAGTCGAAGTCTTTACGAAACGGACACGGTTCGCTACTCTGCCGAGAGTGGGAAGGTCGCTTAGCATGGCTTAGCGCTCGCCCGAGAGGTATTCAGTTTTCGGTAATATACAGAGGGAGCACATAAACGATCAAACACGCCGCTCTCGTCCTCGCGCGCGCGCGGCGCGATGACTCCCTCGAAAACCCTCGCGAATGCGTGATTCGGGAAAATCCAGACTGAACCTCCACACGAACCAAGGAAAAACCCAAAAAGCGAAAAGCAACAACGGGGGACAGTCAGCGGTTTCGGTGGATCGGGAAAAAACCGTTTTCGACACTTTTTTCACACCAGCCTCTCGGAGACTCGGGCGAGGGAGCGGAAGAAACGCGCGCGACTGAATTTTCACGAAACGATCGAATCGACATCTGAACACATCAACATCAACGTTCGGGGTACTCTATCCTCGGCACCTCCGCGCCGTACCCGTCGTCGTCGCCCGGAATCGCGGTGTCCGTCTCCCAGAGACTCTCGTCCGCGCCGTACCCCCCCAGCCCCTGACTGGTCGGCGCGTAATCTCCCGTTCCCCCGTAATCTCCGCGTCGCGTCCCGAGTCGTCCGTCCGTCTCTCCGTCGCGCAAAAGCGTCCCGTTGTCGTCGTCGCGCCGCGCGCTTGATAAAAACACGCCCGCCGCGCCGTACCGCAGCGTCCCGATGGGCGGGAGCAGGAAGGGGTTGGGGTTGGGGTTGAAGAGCTCGACGAAGTCGGGCACGGCCATGCTGTCGAACCTCTGCGGGTTGCTGACCATCTCGAAAACGCGCCCGGCGCGCGTCGGCGGCATGCGCGTGGCCAACGCGTTTAGCAGTTTTTTTTCCAACGCAGGGAAACACTCCGCGCGCCGCCGGCGGTGCCCGAGGGGGTACTCGAGCTCGACCCTGTTCGTGCTGGTTCGGTCTTTAAAATGGATCTGGAGCGCGTTCGCGACTGACCGTCGGTCGGGATCCGCGTAGTCCGCGCTGTACTGCGGGTTCTCGGTGATCGTGGTGCGCTTTCTTAGCTCGTCGATGCGTGGATCCCTCGCCACCGCATCTTCGTAGTGCTCCGCGGTGAGCGTGCCGTAAAGCAACCCGATCGCGACGGCGTACCGCAAACAGTGGTCACGATCGGCGGGGTTCCGTAACGGACCCGTTTTGTCGATCGTCCGCACCGCAGCGCGTGTGGTGTGGATTATTATCGAGTGGATCTCGTCCACTCTGTGCACGACCTGCGGGTGTAAAATGAAACTCGCCTCAATCGCGGTTTGCGCGTGGAACTCCGCGGGGAAAGACACTTTAAACAACACGTTCTCCGCGACGTGCTCTTTGAATTGCCTTTGCACGCGCAGATCGTTTTTGCGGAAAAACACGTCGTTGAACCCCCACACCGGAGCGGTTAAAACGAGGTTGTGCCCTTGTTCGCCGCGCATGGTGACAAGCGCGATCCACACGCCGCGGCTGGCGGCGTCGCCCGCGGCCCAGCCTTTTCTCGTGCCCACGTTGGGGTAGTGCCGGAAACACCGTAAACCGGCGCCGTCCGCAAACGCCTGGCTCGCGGCGTCGGCGATCTCGCGACGGCCGCCCCCGAGCATGCGCGTGCACACCGCCGCGGCGGCGACGCGAGTGAACAGGATGCCGTCCACGCCGATTTGGTTGAGGGAATTCTCCAGCGCCAAGATGCCCATGATCTCGTACGCCTTGATGGTCGCGGTCAGAACGTCGCGCATGGTGAGCGGCGGCAAATGGCGCGCCATGCGGATCTTCGAGAGGTACTCGGAGAGCGGAAGGATGGCGCCTATGACGTCCGACGGGTGGACCCACTCCGAGGCGCACCACGCGTCGTTGTAGTCTAGCCAGCGCACGGCGGTGGCCATGTTGTGCGCCGCAGTCACCGGGTCCAGCTCGTGCGACGTGCCCACCACGGACGCGGCGTGCGGACCTCCGAACGCGCCCGGGACCACCGGGCCGAGCAGCTTGGTGCACTCCGGGAAGTTGAGCGAGAGCAACGCGCAGCCGACCGCGTCGAGCACCGCGTACCGAGCCGTCTTCACAGCGTCCTTGCTCTTGACCTCGTACCCCACGACGTAGTCCGCGATGTCCAGCAGCAGCTGGTCCGTGCCTGCGAGCGAAGCGTCGTCCACGAGTGGGGGAGGTCAGTCGGAGACGCGGAAGAGACGCTTCGCGCATCGCGGAACCGACCGCGCGTCTCGGACGGGACGCGGTGCCGACCGCGGGAGGGGGCGATGCGGCCGTCGCGGGCGGAGGCTCGAACGGGGGGCGTGGCGAGGAAGCGCGCGTATCGCGCGAGAGACGTACCGTAGTCCACCATCGCGACACACTCGCGAGGACCCGCGTCCTCCTCGCCGCGCGCGCCGGTGTGCCCGTCGCGCGGTCCGACGCCCCGAGAAAGAGGAAGGAAGACTCTGATCCAAGCGTCTCGTAACGGCTCTCCGTTTGAGACTTTGAGTGGCTGCGCGGCGTTTTCTGAGTGACTCGCGGGCTCGCCAGTCCCCTCGTCGTCGCGCTCGAGGCGCGCGCGCAGCTCCCGCCGCGCGTCGCCGCGACACCGACGACCCCTCCGCGCGCGGCGCGCCGTCTCCTCCACCGATCGGCGCCATTCTGCGCGCGCTCGCTCGCGCCGCGGGCGCGCGCAGACGCGCCGAGGCGACCCCCCGTCCCCCGGTCTCCCGCGCCCTCGCGCTCGTGGCGTCGTCCCTGTTTCTCGCGCTTCACGCCGAGGCGGGCGTCGTGTCCCGCGTCGCCATCCACCCCGACGCGAACGACGTGACCGCCGCGGCGACCGCGTCGTCGCGGTCGCGCGTCGTCGCCGCGCTCGGCACGGCCGCCGTCCCGCAACGCGTGCACTTCCTCGTGTCGGACGCGCCGAACGGCGCGTCGGCGGATATGGGCGTCGCGCGGTGGACGCACGACGGCGCGTTCGCGCTCCCCGCGGGCGCGGGCGCGGTTCGCTCCGCGGCGGTCTCCTCGGGCGCGCGCCATCCAACCGAGACGTACTTCGCGCTCGGCACGGACCAGTCGCCCGGAGTAGTGGTTCCCGCGGGCGCGCTCGTCGGAGACCCGGTCGTCTTGGAACAGGGCGAGGACGTCTTAGCCGCCGCCGTCGCCTCCGAGGTTTCCTCTTTCTCTCCAAACGCCGACGCGAGCGCGAACGCAACCGCCGCCGCGCCTTGTTTCGTGTTCGCCACGTGGACGTCGCCCTCGCGGCTCGTGCGCGTGGAGGTGGACGAGAACACACGCACTCTGCGTCGAGCCGCGGGTAAAACTCTGCCGCTCGGCGTGAACCGCGTGCGCGCCGCCGTCGCCGACCCGCGACGTTTTCAAAAAACCGACGGATCGACGCCCCGCCGCGTCGCGCACTTCGTGTCGGACACCTCCCCCAGCGCGCTGGTCACGGTCAGGGTGGACGACCTCGCGATCGTCGACGCGCTGGTTTTCCCGCTCGCGATGAACGGGTCGCGCGTTCGGCGAGGCGCGATCATCGAGGAGACGTCGTTGGGTTCCGGCGCGAGCGTTTCGTATTGGGTCACGAAGCCCGCCGCGGACGGAGATCCGATCGGCTCGACCCTGTTCCGCGTTAAACACGGAAGCGCGGACATTGCCGGCGGCGCGGTCATCACGGACGCGTACGCGTTCGAGACGCACGAACGTGACGTCGCCGCGGTTTCCGTCGAGCGAACGAAAAAACTCTTCCCCTCAAGCGCTTTCGGGTCGGACGAAGCCACCGTTTTGTACGTCGCCTTCGACGCCGTCGCCGGAAACGACGGCGACGTCGAAGGAACCAAAACCGACGCGCTGCATAGCTGCGCCGTCGTGGCGCTGGCGGAGCGTCGAGACAAACGCACGGGCGCGTTTTCGGGGTTCGAGCGGATCGCCACCGTTTCGATTCCAAACGCGCGCGCGCTGACCCCCGTGCGCGTGGCCGACGGCGTCGCGACGTACGCCACGCGAGGCTCGCCCGCGGAACTCGTGGAGGTTGATTTTTTTAGTAACGGTCTCACGGAAACAAACGCGCGCGGCGAGGTTTTTGCGAATTCCGGTCCCGACGTTCCGTCTCACGACCCCTTCCAGGACTCCGAGATCCTGTGCGTGGCGTTTTTGAACGCGACGCACTTCGGCGCGACGGTCCTGTTCGCGGGGGGGCGGGTCGGCGCGGGGGGGCGGCGACTTTTGGCGGCGGCGCTCGCGGCGCGCGGCGCGGCCGAGGGTGAAACGTGGAAAGCGCGCGCGTGCTAAAACCGAACGTCGACGAGCTACGCGTTTCGTAACTACGGTACATACCGACTACGATATACACGTACACGACATGCCTACCGGCTCCTAACTACGAATCGCCCTATGGCGCGCTCGCTCGTTCGTCCTGGGACGCCCTTTCGTCCTACACTAGGTCGCGACCTAAACTATGACTAAAACTCGGGGCACGTCTTCGTGCCCGTCGCGGCGAACCTCGCCGCGGCGCACGCGACGCCGAAGGAGAGCGTCACGACGATCGCCGCGAACGCGAACCCGGCGTCGATGATCCGCTTGGACGATCCCCTGTTTTCCCTCTGCGTCGCGACGAGCAAATGCAGCTGCATGAACGGCTCGAGGGGGGTCGACACGACGTACGCCAAAAATAAAACAGCGCGTCCGCGTTCGGAGTTCCAGGCGTTTGACGGCGATGACGCGTGCGACCCGAAAAGCGCCGGCGCGCAAAACGTCGCGTTGATCGCTACGCCTATTACCCCCATAAGACGCACGAATAAAGGATGTCCCCACATTTTTTTATCCGTCCGCACGCACAAAGGGCCTACTATGCGTAGGATGCTGGAAAACGCCGTGCACTGCCGTATGAACGCGCGCGCGTCGGCGTCTTGCGTGTCGCACGTTCCGATCGCCGCCGCCGCCGAAAACGGCAGAAACGCCGAAATCACCGACCAGGTGAGAAGCGTGTTCAAAGTCGCGAGCGGCAACAGCCACTTCACCTCCGAGTCCGAACGCGACACCACCGCTGTGACGTTGCGGAACAAACCGCCGACGCGCTCGTACGGACCTGTAGGGCCGCACGAGTCGAACGGGTCGTCCGGGCGTCCCGTCTCTTCGTCTGCTTCGATTTTCGGCGACGACGCGGTGACGGCTTCGCGCACGTCAAAGTAACTCGGAGACCTCTGTTTCCCGTCGACTCCGGCCTCGGAGCTCGTCGCGGAGGGAAGCGCGATGCCGTGCGCCCCCCGAGCCATCGCCCCACCCGACTCCATCACCTCGCGGTTCATCAGGAGCGTCTCGTTCCAGCTCTTTCGAAAGCGACCGGGCTCCGGGCTCGTCGTCCGCGGTTGGCGACTTTTGTCCGTTTCGGATCCGTCCTCCGCCGTCGCGCCGTACGACGTCTTCGGCCGTCCCGGCGTCTCCGCGTTTTCTTCCGAAACGCCCAGAAACGCCTCCGTCTCCGAATTCGCAATCGGCCGTCCGTCGTCGCCCAGTAACACGCACCCGTCCGGCACGGGCTCGCCGTCGTTTAGGGCCCACACGCGCTCCTCGTCCTCCTTCCTGTACCCGGTCTGCCATCCCAGGCTGGCCCACGCGGCGCTCGCTAGGACGGAGCACGCTAGGACGGCGACGAAGAACTGCGTCGCCGTGAAGTTCTCGACGCCCGCGGCGGGGCTCTGCGCGAGCGCCAACGAGCCGCACACCAGACTCGTCGCGGTCTCGCCCAGGTTGAGCGACGAGATGAGCCGCGTGCGGTAAAACGCGTTGAAGAAGGGGTAGATGATGAACGTCTGGAGGTTTCCCATGACCGCCGCCGCGAACGCGGTGGCCATCACCACCCACTCGCCTTTGTCCCAACACAACGCCAGCACTAGCATCACCGTGCACGACACGACGAGCACGAACGAGATGGTGTTCTCGAAGAAGCGCTCCGTGCGGAAGTCCACCCCCGCGGGCGCGCAGTACAGACCTAAAAACGCCACCACCAGCACCGTCGCCGCGGCCGCGCTCGTGACGTACACCAGGTCCGACGCGATGGACAAGTCGTCGTACGTCACGATGTACTTGTTCACCTGCTGGAAGATGGAGTCCACCCCGGACCAGCCCGTGCCGAAACCCATGCACGAGAAGGTGACGTATATCGCCAGAGTCAAAGGCGCGCCGCGCACCATCCGTCGCGGCCGCTCGCCCAGCCCCGGGGACGTGCGGACGGGGAGGGGGGGGCGGCCGGGGACGTCCCCGGAGCCTGGGGAGGTCCCCGGGCGCGGCCCCGCGACCCCGCCGCTCCCGCCATCCCCGGCGGTCGCCATCGCTCGTGAGGACGCGCGCCGGCGCCTCCGAGAGTGGCGAAGGGACGCGCGCGGCTCGTGTCTCGGCACGACCGACGCGAACGTAACCGCTACACGGTAAAAGCGCTACACGCTAAAAAAATGCATTTACGGAAGTTTGAGACTAATCGTGCACACGATCATCGGCTGTGAAAATGGGTGTCGAACGTTTTTTCATTCGACGCGAAAGGATGATTCGCGCTCGAACCGAACGAAAAACCGAGAGCCTTTTGTGACTACAAAGCGGTTCGTCGTCGCGTCAATACGTGTACGCGAAGTGGTCGTTGACGTCCTCCGCGATGGCCACCGCCTTGCCGTACAACCCCCCCACGAGCGGCACGGGCCGCAACAGTACCCCCGCGCCGCGCAGCGCCGGCGCGGTGACCCGGTCGAACACCGGCGAGCGCATCAGGTAGTACGCCATGGAAGCTCGCCGCCGTCGCAGCTCGATTCTCTCGCCGGGACTCAGACGCGCCTCGTCCGCCCCCCCCGCGGCGCTGAGACACGCGAACATCGTCGCGTCCAGGCTCGCAGACACGAGCAGAGGGCGCCACGACTTGCGCCCGTGGCGACGCATGCTCGCCGCGTACAAAAGCGGGCGCGCGATGTGGCACGCCTCGCCCACCAGCTTGAGGGTCAGACGCGCGCGGTCCTCGCGCAGCGCATCCTGCAGCGTCAGGCCCGGCGGCGGCGGCGGCGGCGGCGGGATGGCGTCCATCCCGGGGACGTCCCCGGGGACGTCGGGGAGACCGAGCGCGCCGGATGTTTTCAGTCGCGGTTGGGGACTCGCCAGCGCGCGTTCGCCGTCGTCGTCGACGTCCGGCGACTCGCCGGATTCGCCCTCCTCCTCCCTCCGGCGCGCCGCCTCGGCGCGCTCGCGCGCCGCGCGCTGCGCGCGCGCGCGCAGCCTGAACTGGTACAAAGCGTCCAGCGCGAGCGCGGCTCTGCGCTCGCCGGGGGGCAGGTTCGAAACCCCGTGGTGCGCGTCTCTGGTTTTCCGCGCGTCGCCGCCGGCGGCGAGGAGATCCATCATCGCGTCCTCGTCCCCGAGCTGGTCCGGGGACAGACCGTCGTCCACCAGCATCTTTCCTCCCTGTCTGCTCCACAGCGCGGTCTTCAGGCACGCGCGCGCGGTCTCTAACACAACGACCGGCCCCAACGCCTCCTCCTCGTAATTTTGTCCTCCGCGCCGCCTCGCGCGCCGCTTGGCGACCATCTCGCTCAGCACCTCGATCTGCGAGAGGATCCCGAGGCACAGCGGCACCGGCACAGCCTCCAGGAACGCGCTCGCGCGTCGGTCGAGTTTCCGTAACTCGAGTTGTAACCTGTCGTGTAACGAAGCGTCGTGGTCACCGCTCGCCGTGTCTATGCTCGCCGACGGGACAGCCTCGACGGGCTCCTCCTCCTCGAGATCGTGCGTGGAGTTCTTGGCGCTGTCGTTGACGAATCGACCGCCCGCCTCCCCCCCCGAACGAAGGACGTCCTCGCGCGTCTCCTCCTCCTCGTCGTCGTCCGAGACGCTCTCGAGCGCGTCCTCGAACTGGTCCTCCGAAGCCACCGTCCGCACCTCGTCCTCCTCGCCGACCAGGTGGTCGTTCAGCGTGGCCACCACGCCGACGAACGACGACGCCGCCTCGGCGATTATCTCGGTGTGCGCGCCATCCGGGACGAGCCACGTGAGACCGGCGGCGCCCTGCTCGATCGCGGTGAGCAACGCGCGGTTCCGCCGCACGAACGTCTTGTACCGCCTCAGCAGCCGCTCCGCGCGGGACTCGCTCGCGGGGTCCGGCATACCGCCGGAGCACGCGGGGCGATGTGCGGAATCGGTCCGAGCGACGACCAACTTTTTCAACGCGACAACGAACAACTGTTTTGTCGATAGAATCACCTCCTCTCCTCCACTCGTCGCGACGCCGCGCACGAGCGATGGCCACCACGAGCGCGCTTTCGAGTCCCCCCACCCGCGTTCGCGCGGGCGTCGCCGCGACACGCGCGACACACGCGACGCCCCGAGCCCCCCTCCCCGCGCGGACTCCCCGATCGGCGCGCCGCGTTTCCCGTGGTTTCCGGAACGACGCTCCGCGCGCGCGCGGCGCGCCCCCCCTCGCGGTCGCCTCGGACGCCAGTTCTCCGACGGACCTGTTCGACGGCATCGACACGAACGGCGTCGAGCTGGACTACTTCGAGACGTTCGTGATGGAGCTCCAGACAAACGTCTGCGCCGCGCTCGAGCGCATCGAGAAGGAGGCGTTCGAGATCGGGCCCGAGGTTGTGCGGGACGCGAACGCGAAACAACCAGCAGTCTTCTGTAAAGACGCGTATAAACGCTCAGGCGCCGGCTCCGGGTTCGGCGTGACCCGCGTCATGGAAGGCGGCGGCGTGTTCGAGAAAGCCGCCGCGAACGTCTCGGTGATAAGAGGGACGCTCTCCAAAGAGAGAGCCGCCGCCATGAGCGCGCGCGGCCGACCGGGTGTCGATCCAAACGGCGGCCAAACGTACTCGGCGGTCGCGCTTAGTTTGGTGTTCCACCCGCGCTCGCCGATGGTGCCCACCTTCCGCGCGGACATAAGGCGGTTCGCGGTGGACGGCGTCGGGTCATGGTACGGGGGCGGGGCGGACCTGACGCCGTACTACCTCTTCGACGAGGACGCCGCCGAGTTCCACGCGCACTACCGCGATCTTTGTAGAGCGCACGACAAGGAGAATCTCGCGGAGGCGACAGAGGCTTCTCGTTCCGGCTCTGAATCTCGTTCGGGTCCTCTGCATAAACGGTGCAAGAAGTGGTGCGACGAGTACTTCTACATCCCCGCGCGCGGCGAGCACCGAGGCGTCGGCGGCGTGTTCTTCGATGACATGAGCGACGACGACGACAATGACGTAAGCTCGTCTCCGGCGGATGCGCATCCGGTGAACGCTGAGTCGTTCACGCGCGCGGTGGGTTCCGGGTGGCTCGATTCGTACGAGCCCATCGTGAAGCGTCGGTGGTGTTTGCCGTACGACGAAAAGAACGAGAAGTGGCACCACCAGCGTCGCGGGCGGTACGTCGAGTTCAACCTTCTGTACGATCGCGGCGTCCGGTTCGGATTAGACGGAGGCCGAGTCGAAAGTATCATGGTCTCCGCGCCGCCGAGGGTGAGATGGGACTACGACGCTACTCCAAAAGTCGGAAGCGAAGAGGCGAGGCTCGTGGAGGTGTTGAGGAACCCGAAAGAGTGGTGATGTGAGATGAAGGAAGGCTTTTGGCGAGAGAGAGGGCGGTTTATAATTATTATGACACGCGTTATTAGTAACTATGTTCGTACGCGTTAGTTACCCTCTTCCACAAAAGTCTCCTCTAGTTGGTTTTGGTTTCGGCGTAGAGCGCGAGCGCGTGCGCGAGCGCGACGGCGCCCAGGGGGATGACGACGCCGACGATCTCCAGGAGAAGCTCGAGCGACACGGCGAACGGGTAGACGTTCCCCGGGCTCAGGTTTTTGAAAAACGCCCTTGTGACGAAGGTGGCGAACACCCACGCCATGCGCTTGTCCTCGTGCGCCAGCACGCGCGCGGCGACGCCGCCGACGAGGTTGGCGAAGCCAACGCACGCGAGCAGTTTCGTGATGCGCTTCAGCCGCTTCGGCTCGAACGTCTTCGCGGCCGCGTCGCGCGACGCGAGCGCGGCGCACGCTAGGCCGACGACGGCGAGCGCCGCGAACGGCGCGGTGTGCGCGTCCAGCTCGACGCCGGTGGCGAGCGCGGGGCCGACGGCGAACGCGCCGGCGAGGGGGTAATACGCGAAGAGCATGCGGAGGGTTTTCATCAGGTTCCGACGCGCCACGGCAGCCTTTTTGTACTTCGTGTCCACGGTCTGCCGGAACGCGTGGTCCGAGCCGTCCGTGCCCGCCGAGCGGGGACCGCCGCCGCGAGACGACATCGGGACAAACACAGGGGGGTTCGAACCAAAGCCGACGGAGCGCGGCGCGGATCAGAGTGCGCCCTCTGACGCGCGCATTCGCATTCATCAGAGATGTGCGAATTGGTGGACATCTTTTCACTGAAAATGGGGGCACAAGAGACGCAGTGCATGAGGAGAGAGGTGACACGACATTTTCCGTCGAAAGCCGTCGTCGCGGCTGTATACGCCATACACATAAAACCACTCGCACACGCATCACCCTTACGAACGCGTTATATTTCCGCGTTCTTCCGTCTACTTCAGCGGCGGCGGGTTGACGTACTTGGGCTTGAACTGGGGGGTGTTCGCCGTGGCGGCGTGGTGCGCCTTGACGCCTTCGTCATCCATCGCTCCGTCGAAGACGTCGAGCGAGAAGAAGTGCGCGTTGGTGGGCAACGACTGATCCGGCCGCATCCACCGCCCCACCCAGGCTTCTTGCCTCTGCGTGATCTTGAACCCGTCGACGTCCGCGAGCCCGTTCGAGGACGCCACCGTAACACCGTCCACGTACAGTTTCATAAACCCGTTCTCCTCCATCACCGCGACGACGCTCAACACCTTTCCGGTTTCCAGATCCATCTTAACGCCGCACTCGACGCGATCTTCCCAGGCGCCGCCGTTCCCGGGGCACGCCTCGAAGAGCGTCAAACCTCGGTAGTGCTTGATGGACAGGTGGTTGCGCCAGCCGTCGCCCGCGTAGAACAGACACCCTTCCGTGGGGAGCTTCTTGCTCAACCGCACGCGCAGCGCGATCGTGATGGCGACACCCGAAACGTTGAAGAATTTGGGAGACACCTCGACGCATCCCAGCGTGACGGGCTCGTGATCGTCCGTCGTGTATTGGCCGAAGGTGGCTTTGCCGGAGAGGGGCAGACCCAGAGAGGGGTCGATGGCGTGCGGGGTGATGTCGCAGATGGTGCCCGCGCGGTCGCCGTGCACGTCAAGCATGTGCCCGGTGTGCGTCACCTCGCGACGCTTCGTGTAGTCCTGCACCTTGTCGCCGTCAGGCGTCGCCAGCCACCCCACGCGTGTCGCGTCCAGGTTGAGCACGTGACGCAGATTCGCGGAGGGGAGCGGCGCCGGAGGAGGAGGCGCCGGGCGCGGAGGCACGACGGCGGGCAACGGGGGGGGGGAGTAGTAGCCCCCCGCGGCGGGCGCGGGGGGGGCGGACGGCACGGGCGCCGGCGCCGGCGCCGGCGGGTAGGCTGGCGGGGGCGGATAGTACACGGGCGCCGAAGTCGTCGCGGGCTGGTGCGAAAACGCCGGCGCGTACTGAGGCTGCGCCGCCTGCTTGTAGTGCGCTTGCGGGTAGTCGCCCTGGCCGGGGTACGCGGGCCCCATCGGGGGGGGGACGGGCGGTCTGGGCTTTGAGCCGAAGCAACCCATGCGTCCGTCGTCGTCCGCGCGCGAGGTTGATGTGAATTGAGGATGAGCAATCACGTCAACTGCAGGTGTCGAACGAAAAACTCGGACGCCATCTGGCAAATTTGGAGATCGGAAGGGTCACCACAGTCTAGTTCCGCCAGACCCCGCATCCGTGTGTAACAACGCGTTTGTGATTTCGCGCATTCCTGGTTCGCGCCACATCGAGCAGCGCGCGGTGGTGCGTTCGCGTTCGCCCGGGGCTCGGCGTCGTCTCCCGCGATGTCGGACGTGTTCGTGGACGCGTCCGACGACGCCGTGGACGACGACTCGACGACCATCGAGATGACCGAGACGCACGATCACGTGCCCGAGCTCAATCACGGCACCCGCGGCGGCCGGCGCGGGCTGCGCGAGGGCGCGCACGGCAACGCCGCCCCGACGATGTCCCCGTCGCACTTCCCCAGCTCCGTGCGCGTGGGCGCCACGCCCAGCTCCCCGGCCCTGGGTTCGCTCGGGCGCGTCGAGAGCACGCGGTTCGGAGACGTCGCGCCCGAGGAGGAGTTCACGGACCTCGAGCGGGAGAAGATCGACGACGACCTCCTCGGGGACATGGGTTTGGCTGATTTCATGCTCCTGGCGTACACCATCAGCAACATCTACCAGCGGCACAAGGCTCGGAGCCGCCGAGCCAAGCTCGATGACTCCGAGGTGGTGGGCCACGACGAGACGGCGTTGTTCATCGTCGTGGCGTTATACGCGGCGAGCGTTTTGACCATGTCGCTGACGCTCATGGGCGGCGGCATCGTGTGCCGTCCGCTGAGCGTCAGTCTGGGAGCCTTCGCGCTCGGATCGGGCGGGATCGCCCCCGGCGGTCTGTTCGAGTACGGCATGGACTTCATCAACCGCGTGTGCGAGACACAGATCAAGCTCGAGACGAGCCAATTCTGGCCGGTGTTCACGATGGTCTCGTTCGCGCTTCTGTTCGTGGGCGCGGGATTCAACGCCAAGTTCATCGCCGTGTACAACCGCTTACACGCCATCGCGCGGAAGCAGTACCACTCGCCTTTGATCGGGACCGAAGCCGTGCGCGCGTCCGAGCGCGAGCCAGGAAAGTTCGAGGCGTTCTACGTCAAGTTCATGGTCGCCAAAGCGTTCGCGATTCTCGTTTCCGTGGGAATGCTCAGCACGTTCTGGTACACCGTTTTGTCGTTTGCGACCATCGCGACGACGGGCGAAGGAACAAACGTCACGTACAGCGGCGGGAACCTGTTAACGCGCGGCGGCGCGGTGTGCGACGCGAGCTCGTTGCGTTTCGAGGAGCCGTTCGACGCGCAGTACCGGTGCCATTTAAAAGGTGAGGCGCAGATGCACTACCTGAAGTACTTAGTGCTGTTCTCCGCGGGGCTGGTGATCATCGTCTCGGTGTACCAAACCGTGACGATGAGTTTAATTCACCGCGGGTACAAAAAGTGGAAGGTAAACCGCGAAGAGTTGGACGCGCGTTCGCGCGAGCAGAGTTTACCGGACGCGTTGACGCCCGAGATGACCAGCATGTTCAAGATGACGCGAGGCCTGGTGCGTCTGATCATGTATTACCTGAAACCCTCGCCCCCGGACGGAGACTTACCGGGTTTGATCGCGAAGGCGGTGTTCGGCCTGTCCCCCGAGCCGGACGAGATGGCGCTCATCAGTAGCAAGATGCTCACCGAGTTCGCGTCGCCGACGGAAACCTCGGAGATGCTCATGAGCTTCATGAAGGGCGTTTTGGGCGAGCACATCGGCGAGAGCGAGGACGTGCGCAAGATCGTGCTCGCGACGGTGACCGCCTGGAAGGACTCCAGCACGCAAAGGTACCTGAAGGGCATCGTGGACACCATCAACGCCATACACAAAGACGAGCGCGACGGCGAAAACCGCCGGTCGCCCGCGCCCGCGCCTCGAGAGAGGACGCCCGGTCGGGGAAACTACGTCGGGACGCCGAGGCGGAGGCCGGATGTGCGCGTCGACGCGCTGATGCACTCGGAGTCCATGCGGCAGAGGATGAACCAGTGATTTTGGACGCTTTTAGCGAACGTCGAGCAGTCGTCGTCAAACGCGAAAGAAACGCTTTTCCTTTTTGGTCAAACGCGTTCACAGTCTCAGCTTTTCATTCGCCGGCGCTCTCTTCGAAAAACCGCCCCCGACCACGACACGGATGCCGCCGCCACCGCCGCTCGGCACTTCGCGTCGCGCTCGCGTGTCGCGCGAGTTGTGCGTTTCCGCGCACCCGGCACTGAAGCGCGGTCGCTCTCGCGCCGACGGAGATGGGAGACTGGCAGAAAGGCAAGCGCGGCGGAGGCGGCGGCGGCGGCGGGGGGGGCAAACGCGGGCGATGGCACAAACCTTCGTCGTCGTCGGCGGCCATCCCGTACGGCACGCGAGGCGTGGTGGTGACGTGCGAGCAAGGCAAGGAGCGCGCGGCGTGCAGGGACGTCGCGCGCGCGCTCGACGAGATATACGAGGCCAAGTTCCCGTCTTCGGCGAACGCCGGCGACGGCGAGTCGGGCGACGCCGGTGACCCTCCGTCGACCGCCGACCCCGGCGGATCGCGCGCGGATCCCTCCGACGCGCTCGCGGCGGAGCTGCGCCAGCTCAAGGAAGAGAAGTCCGAGTCGCGGCGGTTCGAGTACCTGAACCTGGACTTCAAGGCGTGCGCGTTCGTGCGCATGAACAAGGAGGACGCGGGGAAGTGCGCGCCCTCGGAGCTCGTACACGCGTTGCTCGAGAAGGTTCGCGACGGAGAGCGCGTGAAAAAAAACGGCGGCGATCCCGGGTTCGTCCCGCGGTCGAGGCACGTCATGCGGCTCGTCCCCGCGGACGACGTGTGTTTCGCCGGCATGGATGAGATCAAGAAGGCGGCGAAGGCGCTCATCGACGCGCGTTTCACCGCTTTCGAAGCGAATCGGAGCCACGATTCGGAGCCGTCGAAGACTCCCGCGGACGTCTCCTCCGACGCTCCGAGCGAAACAAAAAAGAAGAAGACGTTCGCGGTCGCCTTCGCGTCGCGCGCCAACTCCAGTTTGAAGCGCGCCGAGGTGATCGACGCCGTCGCCGACTTGGTGCCGAAGGGCGAATGGAGCGTGGACTTGTCGACGCCGGATCTGACGATTTTAGTGGAGGTGATCAAGGGGACGTGCTGCCTGAGCGTCCTGCGCGAGTACTACGGGATGCTCAAGTACAACTGGCGCATGCTCGGACTGAGCGACGAGGAGAGAGCCGCGGAACGCGCGCGCGGAACGACGACTGACCGAAACACAGAAAAGACGACGACGAGCGGCGGCGCCGACGACGGGAAGCGCGCGGGCGAGAACGACGCGTAGCGAGAACGCTACGAGCTAGCTAGACTACGATGTCATTCATAACTAGTCACTACGCATGATACGCCTTCAAACCAATCAACATCGAAAATCATCATCGATCGTTCGTCGGCGGGTCCCATCGTGTCTCTCCCGTGTCGGCGTTCCCGTAGTACAGCGATCGTCTCGCGTCGTCGTAAAACGCGCGCCACCCGTCGGGTAAGCCGACGGAAGCCGCGGCGACGTCCACGCCGGCGGCGGCGGCGGCGGCGTCCGCCGCGGCCGAGGTCACAAAAGAGCCGTCTTCGTTTTCGTTTTCTTTTTTTCCGTCTTCGCGTTTCCCTGAGAGGGAAACGCCGCTCCCGTCTCCCGCCGCCGTCGCCGCCTCGCGTTCGCGACGCAGTCTCGCCGCCGCCGCGCGCGCTCGCCAGTCGCCCGCGACGGGCGCGAAGTTTGCGTTGCCGGCGACGCCGGGCTCCTCGCCTCGCGCCGCGCGGTCGCGCCACGCGGAAACCTCGGCTTCCCGGCGTTTCGCCTGGTTTTCGTCTTCGTCGTCGTCGTCGTCGTCGCGCGCCTCTCGCTGCGCCGCGCGCCACCGCTCCACCACCGCGGAAGGGGGAGGCCTCGAGATGCGCAGGAGCGGCTCCGTTTTCTTCCGCGCCGCTTTTTCCTTCTTCGACGGAGCGCTCGCGCTCGCGCTCACGCTCGCGTCGCCGCCGTCGTCGCGCGGCGGGCGCCGAAGCGCCGGCGGTCTGGCGATGGCGCCGGGAGGCGGCGGCGGCGACGGCGGCGGCGAGTCCGGCAACGGCGGCGGAGGTTCGATCCCGGGCGGCGCTTCTTTTTGAGGGTCACGCGCGTGTTCCGCTCGTAAACGCGCGTCGGAAACGACGTCGGCGTCGGCGTCCTCGACGGCAAAAGCGCTCGGTTCCTCCGCGCGGAACACGCGCTCGATCGCGCGTTTGACTTTCGGAACGCACGAGCGCAGAAACGCGGCGGTTTCGGTTTCGGTTTCGGTCGCGGCGGTTTCGGCGGTTTCGGCGCCACCGCTCACGCCACGTCTCGCGACGACACGCGAAACCTCGCGACGCAAAACCTCGATCGTCGTCGACGTCAACGCCGCGAGCGTCGTCTCGAGTTCCGAGTTCGGTTCCGGCGCGGGATCCGCGTTTTTGTTTTTCATTCTCTGTGCCGTCTCGAGGTGCGCGAACGCGTCGTTCGTAGTCTCGTCCCCGGGAAGAAGCGCCGTTCGGTCAGTCACGTCTCGCGTACCACCTTCGTCTCCGTGTGAAGACCCTTCGTTCGTCCCAGCCTCGGATCGTTTGTTCAAAACGACAGCCTTATGGTCATCAGTCTCGAAAGAATTCGTCTCCGCCAGCGTCCACACCGTCTTACCGGTGGCTCGGTTCCAGAAATACGGGTGTCTCGTCTTGTCGTCGACGAGTCGCGTCCAGGGCGACGCCGGCTCAGGCTCCGTCGCCGTCGTTCGGTCCGTCCCGTGAGTCCCATCCTCAGCCTCGTCATCATCGTCCTCGCCGTACCCCGCGAGGTGCTCGCCGAGCGGGCCGAGAGCCTGGACGCGCCGCGCCTTCGCCGCGAGCGCAGCCTGCACCGGATCGACGGGCTCGGGATCCGCCGCGTCTCGATTCCACGCGTCGTAATCCGGCGCGCCGGGAACCCCCGCCGCCGCGGACGCGTCCGCGGCGTGCGTCAGGTCCACCCTCGGCCGACGACGCCCCGAGCCCCCCGGCTCGTCCCGCGCGCGCTTCCCCATCGCGCGCGTCGCGAGTGGGCCACACTGAGGCGGGAGAGCGCCGGCGAAGGTTGACAAAAAGTCGGTTTGTGAACAAGTCTTTGTCACTTTGTTTTACAATCGTCGGAAACGACGGGTCTTTTTCTTCGAGTCGAGCCCCGCACATCGGCCCTCGGTCCGTTCGGTGGTGTCACCGACGCTTTGGAACCGGGGCGTCACGGCGGTCGCGGGGCTCACCCGGAGACGCGCGAACGCGCACATCCGCGTTATTAGACGCGGCGTGCACAAACGCATCGTCGTTTGTTTTTAGAGCTTCGTCGTCGGACGAACGCGAGCGAAACGACGGGGACGTTTTAAAAACCTCCGCCCGTCTTTTTTTCGCGCGTTCGGCCGATTACGAAGATCACGACATGAACGCGGTTCCCGCGTCGCGGAACGCGGCGGGCGCCGGTCGGAAATACTTCGCCGACTCTTCATCCGTGCCCTCCTCGTACGGCCGCGAGGTGATTAACTGCAGCGCCTCGCACACCGTGAAGTCGCCGGAGAGCTTCGCGGTCTCGTACGCCTCCACTAACATCCACTCGCGCAACACGAACTTGGGGTTGGTTTTGTTCATCTTCGCCGCGACGCGCGAAATCTCGTCGCCTTTGTTCGCGTTTCTCACCGCGACTCTCCACTCTTTCAAAAACGCGATCCAGTCGCGTCGTAAAGGGGAGTTTTTGTCCGTGATCTCGACATTCTCCGCGTCGTAGAAGGCCGGTTCGATCATCTGAAAGAGGCGATCGTCGGAGACGTCGACATCTGCGAGCGCGACGACGTCGGCTAACCGACGAAACGCGACGACGAAATCCGTCTCGACCGCTCTTAAGAGCGGTTCGAGTCGCTCTTCCCACAGCCCGTCCGCGAACGCAGCGGTGGCTTCGTCGATGTCGTCGAAGAAACCCATCTTCCGCCGCCACGTTTTCCGCGCCTCCGCTTCGAACACCTCCTCGACCTCCGCGACGATCGCCATCGCCTCCTCCTCGCCGCCCGCGAGCAACGGCGAGACGCTCGACGCGAGCACGGCGAAGTTCGCGGCGCCCGCGCTGGGCTGATTCGCAAACGCGAAGTGCTCGCCGGAACCGGTCCACTTGGCGAAAAAAGGGTCGTACGCGTCCATGAACCCGAACGGGCCGTAATCCATCGTGCGGCCGGCGACCAGGCAGTTGTCCGCGTTGAAGTTGCCCTGGCAGAAACCCACGCGAAGCCAACCCGCGGTCATTTTGGCGATCGCCGCGCCCGACGCTCTCAAAAACGCCGACGCCAACAGAGGAGGGCACACCGTCTCCGCGTGCGCGTCCTTTGGGGGTTCTGAACCGGGTACCGTTTCCGACTTACCGACTTCAGACTCAGCGTACTCATCTAATAACGTTGGGAATTCCCGGAACACCGCGTGCCGTACCATCTGCGCGAGCTGTAAATGCGCGTCCGAGTCCGGGCCGCGCGCTAAAGCTCTGCGGGCGAATAAATCCACGTGTCCGATTCTCACGAAGCTCGGCGCGACGCGCGTCGTGATGGCGCACGTCTCGACGATCATCACGTCGGGGTCGCGTTTGGCGTTTTTCGCCTGCGCGATTATTTGCCGTTTTATGTCATCCGGGAACCGAGAGAGCCTAGGGTCGTCCATTGAGATCTTCGGCGCGGGCTTTGTTGTGACCTTGGGGTCGTACCACGGCCTACGCACGACGTCTCCAGGGGCCTCGGACACGACCAAACTCAGCGCGCGCGTGGTGTCCACTCCGAGGTGGAACATCGCTTCGGACGCGAGGAACTCTCTTATGGACGAGCGGAGCACGGCTCGGCCATCCGCGCCGCGGCAGAAGGGCGTCGGGCCACCACCCTTGAGCTGCATCTCCCAGCGTTGCGGGGACTCTTTTAAGGTACTATCGTCGCCCTTCCTCGTCCCAATAACCTCTCCGACGCTCACCGCGCGTCCGTCGCCGTACCCGTTGCCGTTGCCGAAGGGGCAGTTCTGGAACTGCCTCTTGCCCATGATGCTCAGCGCGTAGGGCGTCGCCCAAGTGTCCATTCCAGGAACCGCGTCGGCGTCGCCGGAGAAAAACTTCGCGAACCGGCTCGAACCAACGACGTCATCCTCGGCGATGCCCAGGTTCGTAACCATCTCTTTGCTGTACATTACGACGCGCGGGTTGCGCAAGGGCGTCGGTTTGACGCGCACGAAATGACCGCTCTTCACTTCTCTCGACGATCGGTTCGGGGCGCGTCGCTCCGTTTCCGGGTCGGGAGTGAGGTGCCTGGTCCAGGAGTGGTCCGCGCGTTGTGCCAGGGCTAAAACACTGGGGCCGTCGGTTTGGTCCATCGCGGTAGCGACCGCGGCGGCGTCCGGCGTAGACTCCGCGCTCGATGCCGAGTCCGCGCTCTTCTTCCCGAAAAACCTCCCGAACGCCTCGCGCGGGGCGACGCGCGCGCGAGCCGCGCGACCGGCCGCGAGCGCGCCGCGCGAAAACAACGACCGCGTCGCGATGGGAGAGGCCTGTCCGACCGTGCGCGCGGAAGGCGCGGGGTGCATCCCGTGACGCGGCGAGGAGGCGCGGCGGGGACTGCCAGATCGCACCGACGTGGCGCGCGCCGACGGCAAGCGTCGACATCTCGCGGCACCGGGCCGTTCTGACTGTCAGCTGAGAGGCGAGAAACTCGAGTTTCCGGTTTCCCCCACCTTTTGAACGCCACCGTCATCGCGACTGTCCGGGCCACAATCGGCCGCGTCACCTCCCCCCACCGCCGCGTCGGTGTCGGGTCCTCGCGCGCGCGAGCCATGCGTCTCGCCGCGCGACCCGGGCGGTCTCGCGCCGCCGCTTCGCTGCTGCTGCTGACGCTCGGTTGTTTTTTCGCCCGCGCGCGCGGCGATTTCCACCGCGGCGACCTGATCGCCTCGTCTCGCCGCGCGCAGTTCCACGGGCAGAGGACGCAGTGGCACGACCTGCTGGCTCGGCACTGCCCGAGCTTCGGGGAGGACCGCGTGGTGGCCATCGCGCTGCCGAAGCCGCTGGAGCTGAAGGACACGGACGACTACAAGCTCGCGCTCGCGTTCGACCACGACCGGCACCTCACCGGGTGGCTCACCCTGATCGACGAAAAGTCGCGCGCTAAAAGCGAAGCGCACTCCGCGGCGGTCGCGGAGAGACGTCTCCGGGCGCACGCGAAGAAAGTCGGAAGTCAGAAACACATCGACAAAACCGCGTTCGACTATGAGCGCGATTTCGACAAACACCCGCCGTTTGTCCCGATGGTCCACGTGAGGTTTTCGCGAGGCGAAGGCGGCGTCATTAACAACGTCGACGCCAAGGTGGTGCCCGTGTCTTCTTCGTACCTACGAACGCACGGGCAACTCGTCCGCGAGTTCCACAACAACACAGTGTGGCCGAAGCACGTGTTGATCCGGTACACGTGGTTAGTGCGGATGGAAGTGGACGAAGACACGGGAGTCGCCACGACGCTGTTCGTCTTCGCGTGCGCCTTTTTCGTCGCCTCTTTCGCGGCGGGAAGAGGGTCGAGGTGGACGGACATCAGCGACTTCGTCGACGCGCTCGGCGCGGAGGAGGACAGACGAGCCGAGGCGCGTGAGGGAACGCGGACGAAACGAAAAAACAAGGGTTTAACCTTAACGCGAAGCGGGGTTGACGCTCGGGGGAAATCGGAGTAGTGCTTTAGTGCTTGGGGTGGTGGGTAGACATGATAGATAGTCAATAGACGTCTTCACGCCGGCGACGCGTCGGGCGTAAATATCGTAAAGGTGAAGGTTCTTGACACGTGTCTTTTCGCGCGAATGGCGCGTTTCGGCGTTTCTTCCCAAATCGCGTTCGACACCGTCCCCTCTGTCGCTCTCCGGGACCACCCTCCCCGCGTCGCGCTCGGTGTCTCGCGGGAAGTCGCGGGTGGCGTCTGTTCCAGCGCTCCGACCGAACGTCTCGCGTGAAGTTGAAGCTCACTTGGGAAGCGCGAAGAACTTGGGAGGCCCGAGCTTGGTCTTGGCCATCTTCTTCGCCTCCGAGCGCGTGATGCGCCCGTCGTCGTTCAGGTCACCCGCGCTGACGGTCAAGTGCGCGTTCTTGGCCTCGCTGCGGCTGATGTGGCCGTCGTTGTTGGTGTCGGCTTTGACGGGGGTCTTGGGCATCTTCGTTTCAGGCGGTGTGGGAGGCGCGGGGCGGTGTGTTGAACGCGTCGAAACACACACGCGTTTCCTCGCCGAGCGAAGCGTCGCGCGATTTTTCCGAGCGCGCATTTCGACCCGTCCGGTACCGGTAGACCGGCTCCTAAAAACGCAGCGGCCCGTCACTCGCGCTCGCGCCATGTACCGGCGCCTGGTTCGGAGTCTGGCGGGGTCCCTCGGCGGGTTCGCGGCGCTCGCGTCGACGGGGAGGTCGGCGCGAGCGTGCGCGACGTGGTCCGCGGCGACCGCGGCGCGAGGCGCGTCCGCGGCTGAGGGCGCGCTTCGGGTCCCCGATCGCGCGTCGTCGCTCGGCCACCGCGGTCGGGGTTTCGCCGCGTCGGGGGTTCTTCGGAACGCCGCGCCGCCCGCGTCGACGCGCGTTATGGTCCGGGGCAAGACCAAGGGCGTCGGCGTGCACGTGGGCGCGGACGGAGACGTCGACCGCGCGATGCGTAAGCTGAAGCGCGTGATGATCAACGAGGGCATAGAGAAGAACGTGAAGAAGCGATTGGTGTTCCTGAAGGGTTCGGACGCGCGGGTGGTTGCGAAGCGCGAGCGCGATCACCGGAAGTGGAAGAAGGCGCTGCGTTCGAAACTGGGGTGGATCATGCGCAGGAAGGACAGAGGGTTCTAGATACACGTACGATGTAAGCGTTCGATTCTTTTTTTTGTTCGTCACTGAGAGAGACGCGTCTTAAGACGCGCCTCCGACGGCGCGACGAACGCGCGTCCTCTCTATTGCGATTGCGTTTTTCGTGTTTTCCATCGACGCGATCCGACGCGTATGGATAGATGTACGCTCGTCGCGGACTATCGACCCACTCGTGTTTGACCCTCGGCGCTTTATTCGATGTCTCGTAGCTCCCGGACACATCACACACGTATATATCACTGCGCGTCCGCGGTTTTCTTCATGGCGCTGGACGGGCCCACGAAGAACACCTTCTGCGTGTCGAGCATCTTGTCGAGCAGATTCTCGAAGTCACCCTTCTCCTGTCTCATGCCGAACGCGCCGGAATCCACCTCCTCCCCGCCGTTCTCCTCCTTCATCGCCGCGCACTCGTCCGCGCACGCGCTGGAGCAGTAGTCCCCCGAGCCGGGCGCCAGCTTCAGGCACTCGGACTCGCACGACTTGAAGCACGCGCCCCCCTCGGCGAACGCCGCGGGCGTCAGCGCGGGCGCGAACAGCAGCGCGCCCGCGAGCGTCGCGGACGCCAGAGCGCTCGCGCGGCGGGCCTCGGGCGCCTCGCCGGCGCGCGCGACGACCGCGGAGCGCGCGCGGCGGCGCTCGGGAGCGCGCGTGCGGCACGCCGCGATCGATACCGAGGGGTTGGTGAGCGCGAACATCCTCGAGGCTGTGCGCGACGCTTTGTGTGGAGTGCTCGCTCTCGCCGATGAGGAGATACGATAACGGGCCCGGCGCCACGTGTGCGTCGCCGTCGACTCATCAGTGTTTCCGCTTGTGAGAAGGCTAAAAACGTAAATTTCCTCAAAGCGCGCGCGCTCGCTACGACGTCCCTCTTGGAGGACGCACTAGACGCACCACGACTCCTACGAGTCCCAGTCCGGGTCCACCGGCTGGGCTCTGCGCACGCTCCCTGCCGACGTCGCGCTCGCTGAGGCGCTCGAGAAGTACGACGAGAGCCGACCCGCGTCTCGCGTATTGGTTTTTTTCTTCGCGAATCCGTCGCCGCTCCGAACCTCGGTGGGCTCCACGTACTCGCGCTTGGGCTTGGCGAAGGCGTTTTCGAACGGGTCCTTCACGCCGTACGGTCTCGGCAAACCGCTCTTGGTGAACGCGCGTTTGTTCGGGGGCGCCGTCTCGCGTCGTCGGCGCATCAACTCGTCCAGGCCGTCGAGCTCCCACAGGTAGACGCACGTGAGCACGAGGAGCACGACGAACAGGAACGCGGTCCCGACAGACCGCGCGTTCGCCCTCTTGTCCTTCACGCGTCGGTTCCGGAACCACGTCTTGACCGCGACCGGGTCCAAATCGAGCTGGTTCGCCAGCCGAGCTTCCGTGCGCCAATCCGGCTTGGGCTCGAGCTCGTACACCCCCTCTAAGATGGCGTCGTGTTTGGGAGTCACGCCCCCCGTCCGCTTATTCAAACGCCTCCGCTCGTTGAGAAACGCGCGCTTGCGCATGCGCGCGCCGGGGGAGGTGGGGTCGTCCATCTCCGCCGCGAGACGGACGACAAACGCGTTTTTCGCGGACGCGCCCTCCCGCGCGTCGGACGGCACCGACGCCGCCTCCGGCGTTGTGATGGAACGACGCGGCGCTCGACTCGTAAATGTCGCGCCAACAACGAGAAAAACTCTGTGGTGATTTCTCTCTCTCCGAGTATCGGTCGTCGTCTCATCTCCCCCCCGTCATCAGAACGCGGACGCGCGCGCGGCGCGATGGGCGTCCCGTCTCCCCCCTCGTCCCCGCGGAGGGCGGGAGCCGCACCCCCCTCGACCTCGAGCACGTCCATCGGGCTCGTGCTCGCGGGTGTGGCGTGCCTCGCGGCTGTGGCGGTCGGCAGCTTCGGCCTGACCACCGAGGCGACGCTCGGCATCGATTTGGGCACCACCTTCTCGGTCGCGGCGACGTGCGAGCGCGGGATCGTGACCGTCGTGCGCGTGCCCGGCGGTTCGGGAACGCGCGACGCCGAGACCATGCCTTCCGTGGTGTATTTCCCGGAGCGCGCCGCCGAGGCGGCGGTGGTGGGCGCGGACGCCGCGATGCGCCGGGCCACGCACCCGAGGCGCGTGGTGTACGACGCGAAGCGCATCATCGGGCGACGCGTCGACGATCCCGCCGTCGCCGAGGAGACGAAGCACCTTCCGTTCGCCGTCGTCGATAACGGCGACGGGTTCGCCGCGATCGAGATGAGCACGAACGAGCACGAGCCAAAGTCGCGACACACGAACCACACGAACACGAGACTGATCGCGCCGGAAGAGGTGGGCGCGATGATTCTCGCACGACTGAAACGCGTCGCCGAGCGCGGCGACGGAGGCGCCGTCTCGGTTTGGAAGTCGCGTCTCGGGTTTCGGTTCCGGACGGTGACCGTGAGCGTCCCGGTGAACTTCTCGAAGGAGCAGAAGGCGGCGACGCTGCGCGCCGCGCGAAGCGCCGGGTTCACAGTGGCGCGCCTGCTGGAGGAACCCGTCGCCGCCGCCGTCGCGCACGGGCTTCTGGAGAAGAACGAGAAGGATGCGCGAAAAGAAAAAACAGACGAGAACGACGGCGGGAAACTCGTGTTGGTGTACGACATGGGCGGCGGGACCCTGGACGTCGCCGTTTTGCGTTCGGAGAAATCGTCTGGAACGTTCCTGGTGATGGGCTCGGCGGGGGACGAACGGCTGGGGGGGGAGGATTTCGACCGAGCGCTGCTCGATCGATGGCTTTTGAAACGACTGGAGACGGATCCGACGACGCGGAGCGAGCCTATTTTCTTCCCAAACGACGCGGGTCTACACGAGCGCGCGCTGAGCGAGATGGAACGCGCCAAACGATTCCTGGTCGATCAGTCCTCGGCGGTGCGCGTTTCAGTGACATTTGTGCGGGAACCTTTGGGAAATAACGCGGTCGGCGCGACGACAAAACAAAGGCTCGTCGTCGCGGACGTGAAGACGCTTCTTTCGGAAGACGAAGAATCCGACGCCGACGGTTACGACTCGGACGAAAGCGGCGAACGAAAGAGTCTCGCGAAAAAAAAGACGACGTTGACTCTCTCTCTCGCCGATTTCGAGTCGGCGTGTTCCGCGCTCCTGGACAAGGCCACCGCGCCCGTGTACGCCGCGCTGAGAAACGCGGGAGGCGTCGGGGTTAAAGAAATCACCGACGTCGTCATGGTGGGGGGCTCGTCCCGACTGAAAAGCGTACAAACGCGGCTGGCGGCGGTTTTCGGCGAAGACCGCGTCAAACGCGGAGGCGAAAACGGACCCGACCCGGAAACCGCCGTCGCCGTCGGCGCCGCGCGGAGCTACGCGTGCTAGTCGAGTCAGAGAGAGGTTTTTAGTTTTTAGTGGAGCGATTTTTACGCGCGTAGTGAGTCACTACTACCACGCGTATCGTGTCGTAGATGACGTAGACGTACGTATCGCGTCGTATTACGAGAGCGGAGCGTACGCGAGCGCGGCGAACGAACGCGTCGCGACGAACGAAGGATGGAAAAAAACGAGAAAAGTCGGCAAAGCAGACGAGACATGAACACGCCGACGCCGACGGCGGTCGTAGCGCGTCGTCCGTCACCATCCGAGGAGACCGCGCTTCTTCGGTTTCTTCGGTTTCCCGCCGGCAGTGCCGCCGTCAGCGGTAACCCGCTCCGGCCCGCGCGCCGCGTACGCGAGCGCGGCGTCCGACGCGGAGTTCGCCAGGCCGTTGCCCCAGTACCCGGAGGAGAAGGAGGTGATGTTCACGCCCTCCGTCAGCGCGAGCGCCTCCGCCGAGCCCTTCGCCGGAGCTGCCGCGCCCGACTCCAACGTCAAACACAGCTGGTCGAAGCTGAGCAGCGTCGCGCCTCGCGCGCGCGCCTGCGAAACCTTGGACATGCCGGGCTCGCGGCCGCACAGCAAGACGTCCGTTTTTCCGGAAACCGCGGAGGTGACCCGCCCGCCGAAGGACTCGATGAGCGCCCTCGCGCGGTCTTTGCCCAGGTTCAAACCCGCGCCGCCGCCGAGCTCGGGGAACACGCCCGTCAAAACCACGGTTTTCCCGGCGTACGCCGAGACGTTCGCCAGGCCGACGCCGGGGCGCGGGACGACGACCAAAGAGTTTGGCGTTTTTATTTTTTTTTTCGTCGCTTCGGATCCGCTCGCGACGAGCGCGCCGAGAGTCGAAGAAGGCGTTTTCTTCTTCGTCTTCGCGGGACCCGCCTTTCGCTTCTTCTTCGCGTCTGTCGTGGGGAGCGTCGCGGCGACCGACACGTCGTTGTCGTTTTCGTCGTCGGACGACCCGGTCAGGTCCACCGTAGCGGACGCGGGAGGCACGGGAGGCACAGACACGGGCGCGAGGTTCTTTCCGCGACGGGTCGCGCCGGCGGTCATTTTTTTTTTCGCCGCAACCGTCGCCGCGTCGGGTTCGCTCTTCGCCTTCTTCGCCTTCTTCGCCGCCGCGCCCGCGCCCGGCTCGTCCGGCAGGCGCTTCTTGGCGCCCCGAGCCCAGTGCTCGGGGTCCATGACGTGCCGCGCGAGCGAAGTCAGGCCCTCGTCGTCCAGCGCGCGCGCGCCGGCGAGCGAGACGTCCTCCATGGTTAAGATCGCGCTTTTGAACGCGTCGACGTTTTTTTCAACCGTCGGAGAGGGCAAACCTCGGTACACCGCCGCGGGAACGCGCCAACACTCTACGTGCACGAATCGGCCGTACGCGCCGGAAACGACGTCCATCATACCGACACGCACGTGGTTCTTGGCGATGAAACACTTGCTGTTTTTGTCCGCCACCAAAGAGCGGCACACCGTGTACGCGCGACGCTTGGTCGCCTTTTTCGTATCCGTCGCGTCTTTCTCGCGCATCTCGCACCGCGAGCGGCCGGATTTGGCGCGCTCCACCTTGTACAGGGGGATTTCAGATTCCTTGAACGCCTCGGCGTAGAAGCTCCAGTCAGGGGTGCTGCTCGGGCGGTGCGCCGCCGCGTGCGCGTGCTCCTTCGCCGCGCTCGTCGACGCGGTCTTTGTCGAGCGCAACGACCCGAGCTTGTTTTCAGCCTTCATGCTCGACAGCGTCTCCCACGCCGTCTGAACAGCCTCGAAGCGCTCGCGGTCGCCGCCCTTGTCGGGGTGCTCCTTCAGCACGATCTTCAGGTACGCCTTCTTGACCACGCGGAACTCGTCCTCGAAGTTGGCGCACGCCTCGAACGAAGACGCGGGGTCGGCGATGCCGAGCGCGGCGAGCATCGCGCCGACGGTCTTGGGCGCGCCAGATCCGCCGCCCGGAGCGTCGCCCTTGGGCTTGCCCTTGGGCTTCTTCTTGGGAGGCATGGCGCGTCGGTGGAAGGGTGCGCGCTAACGCAGACGGCGCGTGCGCGCGAGCGACGATACGTCCTCGCGATACGCCTCGCGTACCGCCCGGCGCGCGGCGAAAGTGCGCGCGTTTCTGCAATCTCGAATCGTCGTGGCTTATTATTAGGCCGAACGCCGTTCGCGCGTCTGCCGACGGCGTTCGCGCCAATCCGCCAAAGCGGATCGATCGATCGATCCATCTCGCCGTCTGCAGACCCAAATCGCCCCGCCCGTTCGCGACTCGAGAAATCAGACCGTGATTTACCCGCCAAAATGAGCGGCTCTCGCAGCCAGTCAAATTCGCGGATTGTGCCACGGCAGCGCGTTCTTGCCCCCGAATGGCAAAAAGGCGTGTGCCGCTTCTCCGCCGATGATCGCTCGGAGCGCGAGGCAGAGCACGATGCGCGGGCTGTGCGCGCCCACCGCGCCCACCGCGCGCGCGCCCTCCGCGCGCGCACTGCGCGGCCGCGCGCCGCGGCGGTGTCCGCGCGCGCGCGCGGCGCCGCCTCGCGCGCAGGCGGCGAGCTGGGGCGGCGACGAAGGGAACAAAGACGAGTGGAGGGCGCACGGCTTGCAAATCGTGGAGGCGCTGACGCGCGGGAGCTCGCTCGCTCGCGCGGCCTCGGTGTGGTTCGTGGACCGCCGCGCGGACGACGGCACGTCCACCTCCGCGGCCGCCAAAAGCGCGGCGTCCTTCGCCACCCCCGGCGAGATCCAGCGCTTCGCCGCGACGCGCGCCGAGACCGATGACCGCGGTCTCACCCGTTCTCACCCGAACGCCGAGGTAAACGGGGCGCGTCTCAAAACTATCCAGGATGTGCTTCGCGTGGACGCTCGCCGGGAGTCGCTCCCGCGGCGCGCGCTGGCGCACCCCGAGTCCCGGGAGAACCGGGAGGTTCGCGCGGCGCTGGAGAGGCACCTCGCTTCCGGCGGCGCGACCGTTCTTTTGGCGCCCATCGTGGACCCGCTCATCGTGGACCTGGGCGCGGACGCCGACGCCGACGCCGCCAAAACGTTTGACGAACAACGAGAAGCGTTTACGAACTTTACGAGCAGTTGGAAAAACAACGCCTCCAGCGACGTGTTCGTGGAGGGCACAGCGTGCGCGTGCGACCCGAACGACCCGGGCGATTGCTGCGCCAGGGGTCTCAGCGAATACTGCACGACGTGTCCGACGATGGCGTCGTGCGACGAAACCTTGGACGGTTTAGGGTGCGACGGCTTACGCGTCGGCTCGAACGCGGAGCACGGCGTGGGCGAGGCGCACAAAATCGCGGCGCCGTTTTCGCCTCTGCGCTCGACCGACGCGCTCGAGTCGCTGGAGATGCTGCAGGCGGCGTGCGCGGCGGCTTCCGCCGCGGGCGACTGCGCCTTCTCCAAGGCGATCAAGGATGAGAACTCGCGCAAGGGCGAGCGCCCGGAGAACGCGGGGCGAACGTACTACGCGGCGGTGGTGCGCACAAAAGCTCTCGGTCGTCGGAGCGACGACGGAGCGTTGAACGACGCTTGGCTCGAATCGAATGAATCTTTGGAGGGAGACGGCGCGTTGGCGGCTGCCGGATACGAGCAGTTTTTGGTGTACCGCCCGAACGGCGACGCGTGGCTCGCGGGGTCGGTGCCCCCGCCGACCACCGTGCGACGCGCTTCGTTCGGCCCGAAACTCCGAGCCGAGCTCTGGTCGCTCGCCAGGCGAGGCGAAGACCAAGGCGCGGAGAGATAGACTTTTGTCGTTACGCGTTTTTCGAGCGCGAACGGATAGACGGCGCGAACTATTAATACGACGAATACGCACACTACCGCACTTACGTTTCAGATAGCTTCCTCCTCCCGCGCCTCGCGCACGAGCTCGTCGAGGTTCTTCTCCCGTTTCGGAGGTAAAACGCGGTACTCCAGGAGACGACAGTCGACGCCGCCGATGCCCAAGACGCGCTTGCGCTTGGCGCGCATCTTCAGCGGACGCGTCGCGCCGGCGTCGCCGGAGAGCAAGTGCGCGGTCGCGCCCGCGCACTCGCGCCGAAAAAACGCACCGAGCGAATGCCACGCGCTCGTAGTCTCGTCCGCGTCCTCCGAAGCGATTTCGTCGTCGAAATCGTCGACAAAAGAGTCGTCGTCATCCTCGCCGCCGAAATCGGCGCCATCGCTTCCCCATCGCTTCGCCGATCTTCTCTGGCCTTCGGCGTCGCGCTCGCCGCCGACGTCCAGCCGCTTGCCCCAGGGGGGGTTGCTCACCACCAGCACGCCTCCCCCCCCGGGCCGGGCGGTCACCGGCCCGAGTTTCTCCAGGTCGACGAATCCGTCGCCGTACTTGTTATTTTCGCGAAAGTTTTCGCCAGCCTCCGCCTCGAGCTTTTCGAAGTACTCGAGCTCCGCCTCGCGCGCGGCTTCCAGCGCCGGGTGGGTCAGATCACCGCAGTCGCCTTGCGTGAAGGATATCATGCCGTCCACCCCCGCGGCGACGGCGGCTCTCCGAGCCAGGCTCAAAGCGCCGCCGTGCGCGTCGTTGCCTATGAGCGTCGGCGCGACTCTTAAGGCTTTCCTGGCGTCGGCGCCGATCGCCTCCGCCTGTAAAAGCGCTTCATCGAGCAACGCGCGGTCGTGATCGGGCCACCGCTCGAACGCGTACGACGTTTGCTGAGACGGCACGAACGACCCACTGCCGTCGTCCACGAACTCGGTACCGACCGTGTCGCGTTCGTTTCGCCGCTTTGAGGCGTCGGCGCGAATTAAACCGGGCGCCACCATCCCGGCGATGAGCGCGGCTTCCACGAGAAGCGTCCCCGAGCCGCACATCGGGTCCACCAAGACTGGTAACACATAGGGAGAAGCCGCGTTTGAAGAGCCTTCAGAAGACGAAGACGCACTGCTTCGCGCCTTGGCGCATGCTTCGGTCCATCCCGCGAGCGCCAACAAACCAGCCGCCGCGCTCTCGTTGAGCGCGGCGCGGTGAATCGCCGCGTCGCGGTATCCTCGTCGGTGGAGACTCTCGCCGGACATGTCTCTGTAAAGCGTCGCCTCATCTCTGTACAGCGACAGGAACAGAGGCACGTCCGCCGAGGCGTGGCCGCGCGCGGGGGGAGGCGGACGCCACCCGTTGGCGTCCACCAGCGCGTCGCACACCGCGTCCTTGGCGCGGGTCGCCGCCAGCTTCGTCGAGGTGACGTCCGAGCAACTCCGCACGCGGCTCTCAAACGAAAACGTCGCCCGCGTGGCTTCGGGCACGACTTCGGGCCACGGCGCGGCGTACCGCACGAAGTCGTAGACGGCGGCGCCACCGGGAGCTGTGCTGTCCAGCCACCCGTGCCGCAGCTCGACCAAGACGCGAACCGCGCTGCGGAGCCACACGTTGGCGAGAACGCCCGTTTTTTTCGTGCCGACGAAATACACGCCGGAGGCGCCCGGACGCACGTCGAGCGCCTCAATCGGAAACGCGCGAAGCTCGGCGGCGACCACCTCCTCCAAGCCGGGGTGGCACGTCGCGTAGAAGCGCGAACAGCCCGCGGGGATGGGATCGCGCGCGTTGGCGTCGGTCCGGACGCCGGAAAAGCTCTCGCGGGAAACGTCCCACCGGTTTTCGCGAGGGTCGCGCCTTTCCGAGAGACGGTCCCTTCGCGGGTCCCGGTCCCGCCGGTCGGCGGATCGATCGGCGTCCCTATTCGTGACCCGCACGGGGCCGGACCCTACACCCGCGCCGGCGGCGCCTCTCTCCGCGCCGCACCGGAAACACGCGGCGCGCCGCGCGAAGTTGTCCGCGCCGCACGCGCCGCAGTCCCAGTCGTTCTGACCGGTGTCGTTGCGCTTAGAAGGGTCGGCGTTGCGAAACGTTCCCTTCTCAGAGACGGAGTCACTTTTCTCTCTGAAGTCGTCCCTGAACGACGCGCGTTCGCCTCGCCCGCGCGATCCCCGATCCCCGCGGCCGCGTCCCCCGCGCGCGCCTCCTCTGCCTCCTCTGCCTCCTCTGCCTCCTCTGCCTCTCGCGCCGGGCGCGCGCGAGGGCGACGCGGCGTATTCGCGATCGTAATCGCCCTCTCTTCGGGAAGAGAAACCTCCGTCGTCGCGGAAATCGTCGCGTCCTCCTCGCGACCGACCCCTCGGGTCGGAGTCGTACTCGTCCCGCGGCCTCGCGTCGTACCCGCGAGAGGGCGCGCGCGCGCGACCGCGTCCCTCGCGAGCGCCGCCCTCGCGCGCGCCGTCCCGGGAGAACCCTCGGTCCCGGGGAGGCTTCTCGTCGGTCCCTCCGGAGCCGCCGCCGCCGCTTCCGAGATTGTCCGAGATGCGCCATCCGCCGGCGGCGTGGGCGCGCACCAACCGCGGCCGCGCGTGCGCCGAGGGATGCGACCAGGCGGCGCGACTCACGCCCGCCTTGGACGTGCGGCAGGCCACACGTCCGTACCCTTGCGCCAGGGGCAGCCAGCGAGCCAGCATCTTGCGTGACGCGAGAGTGAAAAGTGCCCGGCCTGAGCGGGCGTTTTTCTCTGTCGGGTTCAGGTTTTGACGCCGGCGAACGTCACCATTTTATCCTCGACGCGGTTCGTGGCCCCGCCACACCGCCCGCGCCGCTCCGCTCGAGATATGTCGAGCGCAGCGCGCGCCTCCCCCGTCGCATCCGCGGCCGCCGCCTCCGCGCGGCGTCGCGCGACGAAACACGCGGTGGCGTCGCGGCGAGGGTTCGGCGTCGCGGGTGGTCATCTCCTCGGAACTCGGCACCGGGTCGATGGCGTTCGCCTCGGCGAGCGGTACGCCCGCGACGGCGGTCGCGGCGCGCGTCTCGCGCCGCGCGCGGATGCGCCGGAGTCGCCGTCGTCGTCGACCGTAGTTTCGGACGTCGCGGAGCCGTCCACGCCGTCGCCCGCCGCCGACACCGCGCCGGTCGACCCCGACGCCCCTCCCCCGTTATCCCCCGCGGCGCAGAAGGCGGTCGCCCTCGTGGATCGCGACGTGCGCGTCGCGTCGGCGTCGTCGGCGGACCTGGCGCGCCCGAGCGCGCCCAACACGTACTTGCCCAAGAGCGCGGGTGGGTTCTCGCTCCCGCTGCCTCCCGAGCCCGTGCGGTTCCCGCGCACGAAGCTCAACTTAAGGCTCGCGGTGTTGCTGTTACGGTCCGGGTACGAGACGATAGACGCCATGGACGTGTTGCCCATGGACTCGTTCCAGGTGAAGTTCTGGAAGGCTCGGCAAGCCGAGTGGGAGCCGTACAAGTTCCAGTACGCGCCGCTTGTTATCGAGCAGGGCAAGTTAGAGGACCCGCTGTACTTCGACTTCATCTCGTACGTGCAGTTCGAAGTCGTGGCGAGGGAGATGCCAAACAGCGCGTCGGTGTTTGAGGAACGCTCCGGGGCGGAGGGCACCGTGAAAGTCGTTCGAAGGGACCCAAACATCGCCGACAACGCATTATTGCCCGCGGTGCTCGCGCAGAGGCTGGGAGACACCATCTACGCGCGACTCCGATACGGGTTCGAGGACACGACGTTTCCGGGTTGTCCCGAGCCGGCGAATGTGGAGTCTTTGAGTCCTGGTGGAGACGCCGCTGAAGACGCGGAGACGTTAAACGCGAAGTTCTCTTTGATCCAACGCGGCGTCGCGGGCTTAACAAAGTGCATGGTGGACAAAGGCTACGGTCTGCGCTCGGACGTTTCCGTGATCGAAACTCGGGTAGATAAAAGACGCCAGAAGCTGAAGATCGTAGTCGAGGGTCCCGCGAACCTGTGGGGCGCGCAGGCGCTGGCGGCGCGGGGGGTGAGTCCCATGAACGAGTACCTCGGGTTCGCCATCACCGCGTATTGCCGCGCGTCGGGGGTTGGGAGTTTTTACGTCTCGAAAGCCACCGACGTCGCCGTCGAGATCGAGCTCACCGTGACCATGCCGTGAAGATGAAATAAACGATGATACATCGTAGTAGACTGTTACGTAGACTGTCCCGAGACTATACACGAACGACCA
>ENA-OUOG01001072-OUOG01001072.1-marine-metagenome-genome-assembly--contig:-NODE-1072-length-33079-cov-4.142779_pt1 | contig 33079 bp, 30 predicted proteins | sample MGYA00248635_ERZ508505 | MGnify/ENA primary metagenome ERZ508505 (study PRJEB26176, sample SAMN06267871) | marine metagenome | isolation source: Saanich Inlet, British Columbia, Canada | place: Pacific... | reverse complement strand
TTTCCAGTAGTCTTCCCAGGTGTCCGGGAGCAATTCCTGAGTTGCCGAGATGTAACCGATCGGAGCATCGAACCAGACGTACATCACTTTACCCTCAGCGCCTTGTACAGGAACGGGAATTCCCCAATCCAGATCGCGTGTCATCGCACGTGGCTGCAGTCCGTCACCGGCATTCAACCAGCTGAGGCATTGGCCCAATACATTCGGTTTCCAACCTTCGCGCGATTCTAAATAGGTGCGCAAGTCGTCGGCCAATTTATCGAGTGGCAGAAACCAATTCGTGGTTTTGCGCAACTCCGGGGTTGCCCCTGAGAGCGTACTCTTGGGAGCGATCAGATCTGTGGCGTTTAAGGATGTGCCGCAACTCTCGCACTGATCGCCGTAAGCTTCGTCGTTGTGACATTTAGGACACTCTCCAGTGATGTAGCGGTCGGCAAGAAATTGGCCTGCTTCAGGATCAAAATATTGCTCGGTTTCCGTCGCCTCTAAGGCACCCTTCTCGTATAAATTCTTGAAGAAATCCTGCGCATTGCTATGGTGCTTCGGGCTCGAAGTGCGGCTGTAGTGATCGAAACTGATCCCAAAACCGTCGAACGCACCCTTCATCATCGCATGGTAACGGTCCACGACCTGCTGCGGCGTGATGCCTTCGTTCTTCGCTTTGATAGTGATCGGCACACCGTGTTCATCAGAACCACATACAAATTTCACGTCCTTGCCACGCATTCGTAGATATCTCGTGTAGATGTCTGACGGGAGGTAACACCCCGCAAGGTGACCTATGTGGATGGGGCCGTTTGCATACGGTAACGCAGCGGTTACCATAATTTTTTTGTTTGAGCTCATGCGTGCCTCTGTTAACCATTAATTCGTTCTGCGAAGATAATGAGGTTTTATGTGCTATTTTTCGAGAATGAAACAAAGAATTCCAGCCTTACTTCAAGCGGGCGATACCATCGCATTAAGCGCTACTGCCCGGTTTGCGACGCAGGAAATGATCGATACCGCAAAATCATTCATCGAAGCAGCGGGATTTCGTTGTTACTATGAACCGGCCATTTTGGCGCAGCAAGGACAAGTCGCTGGAAGCATTTCTCAGCGCATTGAAAGCTTCAATAACTTGGTGTATAATGACAAGGTGAAGGCCATTTGGAACATTCGCGGCGGCTATGGATCGGCAGAAATTGTGGATCTGGTTGACTGGAACGCCCTTTGGGCATCACCGAAGTGGTTGATTGGTTTCTCAGATTTCACCACTTTCCTCACTCATGCGCACCAAAAAGGCCTCGCGGGGTTGCACGCGCCGATGCCGGTAAGTTTTGAAAGCACAGACCGCGATGATATGTCGGCAGTTTTTGCAGCGCTACGATCGGGACGATTGACATACTCACTCAATAGCGGGGTTTCGGGCATTTCAGGAACACTTTTAGGCGGAAACTTGAGCGTCTTGTACTCCATCTATGGCACCCCTTCCCTTCCCTCTCTTTCGGGATCAATTCTCTTTTTAGAAGACCTCGATGAATACCACTACCACCTCGATCGAATGCTGCTGGCCCTCGCGCGAAAGGGCGCTTTTGAAGGCCTACAAGCAGTGCTGCTCGGGACATTCTCAGACATCCACGACCATGATACGCCTTGGGGTAATGATGTTCGGTTCACATTGCGCCGTTACTTTGAAACCCTGGGTATACCTGTGATTGAAGGGTTTGCTGTAGGGCACGCGGCTCGAAATGTACCGGTCTTTACGGGTGTCGATGCAAGGATTGCTGGCGGGGTTTTGGAGGTCAACTTGACGCAATAACAGTCGCGTTGTTGATAAAGGCAAGTTCTTCACATGTGTAGGACTTGTAAACTTTTCCTGCCAATTTATATACATGACAGGACTAGAAGCAGAATACAAGGCGATCGAGCTGCTCAAAGCACGCGGCCACGAAATCATCCACCACGACTACCGCTTAGGACGGATACAAGTCGACATTGTCAGCACGAAGTCTAGTACACTCTTTGTTGCAGAAGTCAAATACCGGCGCTGGCGTACGGATTTGCCCGAGGAGCTGATGAGTTTGGCGCAGCAGGAACGGATTTTTGCTGCCGCGGGACAACTTCTGGGGAGTACGGGGCTGAATGAATTGGCACTAATACTGATTCATTATTACGGCGATGGGACAAATCCGGTTGTATTTCCACTTAATGTTAGCTAAAGTTCGCCTGTAAAAGAGTCCTTTAGGGCAGAATCACTGTACCTTTGCAGAAATTCATTGCATCATGCGCAGTAACCGCTCAAACAAACCCCAAGGCTCTTCAAAGAGACGCCCATCATCTTCGGACAACAGATTCGCTTCTGGACCTCGCTTTAGAGACGATAATGCCGACGAAGATCGCGGGCCAAAACGCACGTACGAGAAGAAATTCCGCCGTGCGCAGGGACGTACTGCAGAGCAACTCGCAGGTGCAAATGAAGACGTACGTCTGAACCGCTTTCTTGCCAATGCGGGCATCTGTTCGCGCCGTGAAGCCGACGATCTGATCGGTGCAGGTTTGGTGAGCGTGAATGGCGAGACCATCACCTCGATGGGCTACAAAGTAAAATCTTCGGATACGATTAAATACAACGGTTCGTTAATCAAAACGGACAAGATGCAATATGTACTCTTGAACAAACCGAAAGGATTCCTCGCTGCGATGGACAGTCCTAAGGCGAAAAAAACCGTTATGGATTTGGTAGGGAATGCTACCAAAGAACGCATCTACCCGGTGGGTCAGCTCGATCGTTCGACCACAGGCGTACTGCTGTTGACAAACGACGGCGAGATGGCGAAACGTTTGACACATGCTACGAAAGGCGCAATGAACATCTACCATGTCGTTTTGGACAAGGCGATGAAAAAAGCCGACCTCGAGTTGCTCTCTACGGAAATCATGCTAGAAGACGGTAAAGTCAAGGTGGAGGAAGCCAATTTTATCGGTGACAATCCGCGCGAGATCGGTCTTCGCTTGCAAAATAACAGACACCGCGTGGTGCAGCGTTTGTTAGCGCATTTGGGATACGGCGTAGAGAAATTGGACCGTGTATCATTCGGTGGACTTACCAAGAAAACATTGAGCCGCGGACATTACCGTTATTTAGACGCGAAGGAAGTTGGCTTTTTAAAGACCCGTTAATACCGTGCAAAAAGCATTGCGCTTTGTAGGAATTCTCTTCTTGGTGCTTGCGTTGCTCGCAGGTGGCACCGGAGCGTACCTCTGGACGCAACGCGATGCTATTCTCCAAGGCGGTATTTCTAAGATCAACGAGCAGTTGAATGCGCCCGTTGCTGTAAGTACAGTTGAACTCGACCTCTTTAGTGGATTTCCGCGCGTTCGCATCGCACTGAGCGACGTACGTATTGACGATATCAGTGGGAACTATCCGCACCTATTACAAGCACAACGCGTAGGCCTTGGGATGAATATCCTTGAGGTAATCAAAGGCACGTACCGGATTGAAGAACTTGCGCTAGAGCGTGGGAGTTTGCACTTGTTTAGTGACGGGCGAACGGAGAATTGGTCCCTGTTTAAAGAAAGCGAGACCGAAAGTGCTCCGGTGGATCTTCAACGCGTGGTGCTTCAGGATATTGACTTGACCTATCGCGACAGCCACGCCAAGGATACATATGCAGCGAACGTAAAAAATGCGCTTATTAGCGGACAGATTGCGGCCCGTTCTACCTATGAATTGACAGCGGATTTACAGCAAGCGAGCGCCGTGTTTGAGGGAGAACACATGTTCGAACAAGCCGATATTCAAGGAAGCGTTTCGATCGTTATCGACGAAAATCTCTGGAGCGTTCAAAGCTCAAAAACCATCTTTAACGGGAGTGCTTTCAGCTATTCTTTAAGTCCGGAACACACCGAAGTTCGTGCGAATCAACTGGATGTAGTAGCGCTATCGCGCTCGGTATCGGCCATCGATTTTGGAGACCTCGAGATGCGCAAACTACGTGGAGATTTTACTTGGGAAAGCACCGGAGAACAGCAGCATGCAGTGTTCAACCCTAGCGCTGTTGCCTTTATCTATAACGGATTTCAAGTACTCGACTACCAAGGCGTTGTGGACATCCATTGGGGACAAGAGAAATCCGTTAGTGCGCCCAACATGTTTGTCAAGACCGCTACTGGAGACCTGCGCGGGAATATTCAAATCACAGGAAAACGTCCGAAGCTCGAGGCACTTCTCTCCGGCGGATCGAACTTAAGCGAGCTATTTCAATTCGTTGAAGTCGAAACGTTATCGAATCCGATGGGCTTTTGGAAAGGAACGGATCTCAAGATCGGTCAATCTTTTTTTAGCTGGGAGGATTTCAGCCCAGTGGGGGAAACTGCTTTTGAGGGTGCCTTTAGCATTCTCGATGGTTCCTTCGGCCTTAGCGAGAGTACGATTGCCTTTGAAAAAATAGAAGCCGACCTCAAAGTGCAAGCCGAGGGCAATGTAGTTGTAGAGCGCTGTTTCTTGCAAAGCGGCACTAACAACGCCACGGTGAGCGGTACCATCTATGACGCGTTAACGGGCGGGCGACCTCAAGTGAAACTGCTGGTAGAAAGCCCTGCGATTGATGTCGATCCATTGCTCTTTTGGGAGTTTGACGACGACGGTGAGAGCGATGAAGACTACGGGTTCGACTTCGAGATTGACCTGGCTATCGCAACGGTGAATATGGGCGATTTCGACGGAACGAAACTTCGCGGTATCGTGTACAACAAAGGGGTTAAGCTCCTAGGAAGAGAAATGTTTATCAAAGGGTGTGGCGGAAGCTTTAGCGGGAATTGGGCCTTAGCTGAGGAGAACGGTGGTGGCCGATTTTGGTCCATTGCCCGGGCAGATGGCATCGAAATGGATCAGCTTTTAAAAAGCTTTGACAGCTTCGACATCGAAGATTTAGACGAAAGTAACCTTAGCGGAACCGCGACCCTTCAAGGCGAGATGACCTTCCACTTTGACCCCGACTGGAATGTCATTTCCAAGGCGACGGTGATTGATGGGCAAGGCACGTTAGTGGATGGCGAACTCCGAAACTATGCGCCCTTGGAAGAATTGGGGGCGTTTATCGATCAAAACGAGTTGCAAAACATACGCTTTCCAAAGATTGCAGGATCCTTCGGCGTGCGTGGCGATACGCTCGTGTTGCCAGAGACTTTTGTGGAAAATAGTGCGATCAATTTCTGGGTAAACGGCTGGCAAAATCTAGAGACCGATGACCTCTCCTACAGCATGCGCTTAGGACTGAAAGACCTCGCGTTACGTGGTAAAAACAGCAATCGAGATTTGGGCAACTGGGTCAGTGAAGCGGAAAATGAAAGCCAACCTTACGTCCGACTTTTGATCGGTTGTAACCTGGAAGATGTGTGCATATCGCTCGACAGAAAGCGCATCACAACCCAGCTGAAAGAAACGCTCAAACAAGAACGTGAGGATTTAAAGAACCTGTTTAAACCGCGTAAGACCGAAGAAAAAGACGCTGGACAGGGAAGTTTTGAATTGCTCTGGCCAGAAACTACGGACAGTCTTAAGGTGCAAAGCTTGCGATAAAGTCTGCGCGATGGGCTTTCGAAGCCTTTTCTAACGCGATTCTCACGATCAAACGCGTGTACAATCCGGAGGAAAAATGAACCGCTAAGTGGTCCTCCGTGAGCTCCGGCTGCTTCAACCACAACAGCTTTAACATCCATCCGATCGCTTTCTGTAAAATCTCCGGAGCATCTGCCGCAGCTACCGGGCAATATGCGAGTGTTTCTTCGTATTTGCCCTCTATGATGAACTGTAAAGTAGCCACCACCGCAGTGCGTTTTTTCCAGACCGAGTCGTCGTCCAAAAATTCCAGTAGTACAGACGTATCTGAGGTATCGATCGCATGTCGTCCAAAGAGCTTATACGCGCAGGTATCCACAAGATCCCAATTATTAATCCCCTCAAAATGCGCCACTAGAAACGCATGCCAATCCTGACGATTCGCCCGCTCTACATGGTAGCGTAAAAGCACAGCAAACAGCGCCGTGTGACGTACTTCGTGGCACGGATGAACGAGTCCGCTCGCGAGTACCTCCTTGGTCCAGCCCATGCCTTCTTTTTTCGCCACAGCTCGGCGGTCAGGCACCATGACCCCCACGAAAAGGTCCCCTTCTGCATAACCGCCTTCAAAGGTTTGGAAATACCGAGAAAAATCGCTCACCCTATCGGGTTGGATCAGCGGCTCAAGTGCCTGAAATATAGGATGCTGTCGATCCAAATCTTACATGTGCTTTTCAAACACACCGTCCAAGGTCTGCTGAGCGAGCGGGTGGTAAGATTTGCGTGCGTCCATGTAAATGCTCTTTGCCCAATTCTGACGTGCAGCATCGCCTTCCAACATGCTCTGATACATCGGCACAATAAATTTGCGACGTCCCACCGAGCGGAGGAATTTGTTGACGGTGCCTTCAAAAATCGCGGTGTCGTAGCCGTTGTATGAGGTACGAAGCACTGCCGTAAACCAAGCAGCGATGATTTCTGGATTCGGCGAACCTGAAAATCCATAGTTGGCATCCGCTAGAGCGTAGTGTTCTACCGTAGCACCACCCGCTTCCAAACCGCGGATGTAGCGCAACCATTCGTGGGTCGACCAGCGCATGGTTTCTGACTGATCCAAATACACGAGGGATTTCACATTTTCAGCCTCTGGGGCCACACTGAGCATCATTTTCACACCTTCGTCCACCATTACGAATCTGTTCGAGATCGGCAACGGACAGTTCGCAGGAAGGCCCTTTTCGTAGACCCATTCCTCCACGCCTATGCTCTTCCACTCTTCTTCCGTCATTTCCCCGGCCAATTCTTGCAAGAACACTTCCGTAACCATGGTCTTGAACTTATAGCGATCGAAATACGATTTCAAAAATGCGTCCCAACGTTCGCGGCCTAGCGTGTTCTCACACAATTTCAGGAAGTGAAAACCCTTGTCGTACGCAATCACATTCACGCCGTCGTCCGGATTTCTGCCGGCCAGATCTTGCTTCATGCGCGTTGCATCGGGGTCGTTCTCCATCATTTCTGCAACGCCGCCGATCAGATCGTCGTAGCTTAAGGCTTCGAGCATGTCGGCATAATCGGCGCCATAGAGGCGTTCCATGATGCGCATTTCAAAATATACCGTGAAGCCTTCATTGATCCAGAAGTCGTTCCAAGTTGCGTTCGTTACCAAATTTCCGCTCCAGCTGTGCGCCAGCTCATGGGCGATCAAACTCACCAAACTGCGGTCGCCCACCACCACTGTGGGGGTTAGGAACGTCAAACGTGGATTTTCCATACCTCCGAACGGGAAACTAGGCGGCAGCACTAGCATGTCGTAGCGTCCCCAGTAGTAAGGTCCGTACAGCTCTTCAGCTTGGGTGATCATGTCTTCTGTTCTCGAGAACTCAAACGCGGCGTTGCGCACCATTTCTGGCTCTGCATAGACGCCACTGCGGTCGCCCAGTGGGATGAATTCGAGGTCACCAACCCCTAAAGCGAGTAGGTACGAAGGGATGGGTTGCGGCATAGAGAATTCGTACACCCCAGTTTCGTTTTTAGTCGAAGGGTTCGAAGCGCTCATCAACGCCAAGGTTTCTTTGGGCACCTTAACGGTCGCTGTGTAGGTAAAACGTACCCCAGGACGGTCTTGACAAGGAATCCAAGTACGAGCTAATATCGCCTGGCTTTGCGTGAATAAGAACGGCTGACGTCCACCTTCCGTAAGTTCTCTCGGATACCACTGCAGCGCCTCCGCTCCAGAGGTCGTCTGGTAGTCGATACTGATGACTTTTGCTCCTGCACCGGCGGCTACCGTTAGAGAGGAACCTAGTAATTCGTCGGGGGTGCTCAGGTTAAAATTGGTTACTGAACCGTCTACACGAACCTCCTTAATGTCCAGGGCTTTACTGTCGAAAATGACGGTGTCGCTGTGATTTTCCGCCAAGGTCCAGTGCGCAGTTGCACGAATGACTTCCTGCTCGAAATCCACTTCTGCGTCCCAATCGAGCGCTACGACCTTCGCTTGAGCAGTGCTGTAACTGTGTGGATCGACAAAAAGCGACGCTCGAACGGAGGTATCCACAGCCACGGCTGCACTACTCACTTGCATCTCTCCCTGTTCCGACGGAGCTTCAGGGTTGCATTGGACAAAAAACAAAGTGCTGAATGCGCCAAACAGTAAGGCCGGTAGTCTTCTCATTATTTCTTATTTTCAAGATTACAAAATACGTGAAATGAGAGAAAACAACAGCCTTATTACCAAGCTGATTATTAGCAGCCTGAGCGTCTTTCTAGCCGACTGGCTCCTTCCGGGTGTTCACATCGAAAGTTTCACCACAGCTATCGGTGTGGCCATCGTGCTCGGTATACTAAACGCTACACTAAAACCGCTACTACTCATCGTAACGATCCCCCTCACTCTAGTTACCTTCGGACTGTTTTTGTTCTTTATCAATGCCATCATCATAGGCGTAGCAGACTCGCTCATCGAAGGGCTTACTGTGCGAAGCGTTTGGACCGCTATGCTCTTTAGTGCCCTAACCTCGGGCATCAGTTCATTGATGTATAAAAGCGGGAAATCCCAGCGGACCTAAGGCAGCACTTTGGTCTCCCAAGCGGCATGAATGCCAAAGGTAGATTGTGCCAATTCCAAAAAGCTCTCCGTCTTATCGCTCAAGAAATAGGCAACTTCTCCATGGGTTTCTTCAGTGCCTAGCGACCTATCATTTGCCCAAAGTGCCGCTACTTTTTCAGCGACTATCGCCGGAGCGTCGACCCATTGCACCTCTTCCTTAAGTTCCCGTACGAGTGATTTTAAAAGCGGATAATGCGTACATCCAGGAACGAGGGCCTGCACTCCACGAAGACGTTCGTTGGAGAGGTAGTGGCTCAATACACTGCGATCGATTCCCGTTCCTAAAAAACCATCTTCGATAAGTGGCACCAGTAGTGGGGTCGATAAACTTTCTAAACGCAATGCCGGATTCAACGCAAGCAAACGCTCCGGATAGGCACCACTTCGCACCGTAGCGCGCGTCCCCAAAAGTCCGATGTGCTGGTGTGCTCCCTTCGCTAAGGATTCCACGACGGGATCAATAACATTCACAAAGCGCAATTCCGGAAAGGCCTCCTCAAGCGCTATACCTGCCGCCGCACTTGCGCTGTTGCACGCTATGACGATGAGCTCGCATCCCTGCTCTTTCAAAAAGGTCACAATACGCATGCTGTATCCGATGATCGCGTCAGCACTCTTATCTCCGTACGGCAAATGCAGGGTATCTCCGTAATAGATTTTCGAAACGTTCGGCAGCACCTTTCCTAGCGCATCGAGCACTGTCAGGCCGCCAAGCCCAGAGTCAAACAAACCTATTTTACCCGCCTTTTCCATAGGGACCTAAATTACCAAAATAAAGTGCAGAAAAAACCCCGTTAAGCGCTGCCTAACGGGGTTCCATTTAATGGTATCGTACGCGATTATTGGATGCCCAATTCCGCTTTTACCAAAGGCATGATATCATCACCACCTTCTAGGTAAATTACATTTCCTTTTGAAGCAGATGCATCCAAGATGTAAGTAAACCCGTTTGCCTTAGCTACTTTGTTTACTGCTTCTTGTGCTTTTTCGATGATCGGCATCATCAAATCACGCTGCTTTACTTGCAAGTCTTGCTGTGCACTCTGGTTGAACTGCATGATGCGCTGTCCCATCGCTTCAAGCTCTTCTTGCTCTTTCTGCAAACGAAGTTGCGTCCAAGTGTCTGCGTTCGCTTGAGCGTTCTGCATCTTAGTCATGTACTCTTGTTGCATCGCCGTAGCGTCACCTTCGAGCTGTGCTGCGTAGGTTTGGATGTCGCCTTCTGCCGCCTTAGTTTCTGGCATAACAGATAGCAATTCATCTACGTTGATGTGACCAATTTTTTGCTGTGCAACTGCTGTTGATGCAAACCCTAAGGTCAGGGCGATTGCGAGTAATACTCTTTTCATTTTCGGTTGTTTTTATCGCTTTAAACTATTTAATACTTCGTCACTGTAATCCTTGTCCTTATCAACAAAGAGCACACCACTATTGGCACTTTTATCCAAAACCAATTCCAGTTTACGCTTGCGCGCAACGGCCTGAACCGCACCGAACACTTTGTCTTGAATAGGTTGTACCAGCTGAGCGCGCTTGTTAAAGAGCTCGCCTTGTGGTCCGAAGTATTGTTGCTGCAAAGAAATGATCTCTGCTTGCTTTGCCGTGATGGCTTGCTGTCTTTTTTCTAATTTCTCTGGTGAAAGTAAAATGCGTTCCGCATCGAGCGCGTCTTTCAAACTTTCCAATTCGCTTTGAGAAGCACTTACCTCACCTGCCCACTGCTCGCTCAGCTTGTTAAGCTGTGATTGTGCTTGGGCATATTCGGGCATACTACGCAAGATGTATTCTGTATCGACCACACCGTACCGCTGCGCAAAAAGTGCACTAGAGAGTAATAAGGCGAAAACGATTGAGGTCCAACGTAGCATGGCGGCGAAGGTAAAATATTTTTAGAATTGTTGACCGATGATAAAGTGTGTCTGCCATCCGCTTGCTGCGGCGCCGTTTGGCTCTGGATCGAACCCATAGGCAACATCCACTCCCATCAAACCGAACATCGGCATGTAGATACGTAGACCAGCACCGGCACTTCTCTTTAGACTAAACGCGCGGTAATCCCAAAAATTGTCATAGTTGTTCCCACCTTCCATAAAGAGCAACGGGAACACCTGTGCGCTCGGGGTGTTGGCGATGATGTAACGTGCCTCGAGAATGTATTTGTTGTAGAGTGCACCACCTCCTGCTGGAGTGATGGAGTTGTTTTGATATCCACGCAGTCCGATGATTTCGCGACCGTCGATGACAAAATTGGTCAAGCCATCTCCACCTACGTAGAAACGTTCGAACGGTGGCAGGCCTAAATCTTTATTGTAGCTTCCTAGGTACCCAAATTCCCCGTGTGTACGGATGACAAATTTCGAGGTGATCGGTGCGAACCAGTCGGCTTTCAGCTTCCATTTGTGGTATTCAACGAGCTTGAAGCGCTCTTCTGAAGACAATTCTTTGTAGTCGATATCGTCACGAAGCAAACTAAACGGCGGAGTAAGCTCTGCGCTGAAGCTGATCTGTGAACCGCGTGTAGGGAAGATCGGCACATCCGTGTTGTTACGCCCCAAGGTAAACTGGTAGTTCACGTTGTTGGAAATGCCTTTGGTGTAATCCAAGAAACCCGTTGGGAAATTGTCCAGGTTGAACCTTCTGAACTCTAGGCCTTGGTACAAGGTGAAGTAATCGTCCGGCCACTTCAAACGTTGTCCTAAACCGAAGTTAATACCTGTGATCAGCAAACTTTGACGGTTCGGGTTCGAGCGCTCAACCCCGTTCGTTTGAACGTTGTGGTATACTGTGGCGGTAAAACTGTTTGGCTTACGACCGCCCAACCAAGGCTCTGTAAACGAAGCGTTGTAGCTCTGGAAGAACAAACCGTTCGACTGTGCACGAATGTTGATCGTTTGACCGTCTCCCGTAGGCAAAGGCTGCCAAGCACGCTTGTTTCCGATGTTCTTTGCAGAGAAGTTGTTAAAGTTCAGACCTAAGGTACCTACCACACGGCCGGCTCCCCACCCCCCTTGCAATTCGAGCTGGGAGGTAGAACGTTCTACGACGGTGTATTCCAAATCTACCGTTCCCGTTTGTGGATCGGGTACTGGATTCACACCGATCTGCGTTTGATCGAAATAACCGAGCTGCGAAAGCTCACGAATCGTACGCTGGATCATCGCCTTAGAGAACAGGTCACCAGGTTTTGTACGGACTTCACGGTAAATCACATGATCATTCGTGCGTTCGTTACCGGTGATGCTCACTTTGCGGATGGTCGCTTGACGTCCCTCTTGGATGCGGATCTCAATATCGATAGTGTCGTTCACTACGCGCTTTTCGATAGGAACGACCTGAGAGAACAAATACCCGTTATTCAGATACACTGATGCCACGTCGTTTCCGTTCGGATCAAAACTCACGCGTTCAGTAAGGTGCTGTGAATCATACACATCCCCTCTTGAAATCTTCAAAATGCTCTTCAAAAGGGACGTTTCATATTTCGTGTTCCCCATAAAGGTGATGTCGCCGAAATAGTATTTACGCCCTTCTTCTAGTTCTATGTTGATCTGGATCAATTCATCACTGACGCTCCACGTCGTGTCTCTTACTATCCTCGCATCGCGGTATCCTAGACTGTTGTATTTCGCAACAAGTGCCTTCAAATCATCGCGGTATTCTTTCTTCTTGAGCTTCGAAATTTTGAACCACGCTTTGCCTTTGATTTTCGTGTTCTTCATCGCACGGCGTAGCACCTTATCGCTCACCGCTTCGTTCCCTACAAACTGTATATCGCCAATTTTTACGCGCTCACCCGTTTTGATCTGGAAACCTAAAATCACAGCGTTGTTGAACGCCGTATCCTTCTTCTGAACGACATTCACATCGGCATTCAAATAGCCTTTTTCTCGGAAGTATTTTTTGATTTTGTTGCGGCTCATCACCACAAGGTTCTCGTTCACCACCTTTCCAGCGCGCAGACCGAGGTCCTCACGAATGTCATCCTTCCATGCGTTCTTTACCCCAACGATGTAGTACTTACTCATCTTTGGAAGCTCCTCAAGCTGGATGTCTAGGTAGACTTTTTTCCCACTCTTATTGACCACCTTAAAAGTGATGTCTTCAAAAAGCTGCTGGCGCCACAGCGTGCGAATGGCATCGGAAATTTTTGGGTCCGGAAACTGGATGTCGTCGCCAACACGAAGGTTGGTCAGCATGATCACCACGTTTGCATCCAAGTTTTGGCTGCCCGTAACGGTAATACCGCCTATTTCGTAATCAACACCTGGAATAAGATTGAAATCGCTCGTTCCGACCTCTTGTGCTTGTGCACCGATCGAGAAGCAAGCCCATACCACTACCCAAAAAATATTCTTCATCTTCTTACTTTGCCGTTAGCTGTTCTGAAGTCTGTCCGAACCTACGCTCACGCTTTTGAAAAGCGGCAATCGCCTCGTACAATCCTTCGGCATCGAAATCTGGCCACAAGATGGGTGTGAAATAAAACTCTGCATAAGCGAGTTGCCACAGCAGGTAATTACTGATTCTTTGCTCTCCCGAGGTGCGTACTAAAAGGTCTGGATTCGGCATCCCTGCGGTAAACAGGTGTTGCTCGATATGCTCTTCTTTTATGTCCTCTGGGCGCAGTGCACCGCTAGCGACTTCAGTAGCCACCTTGCGAAATGCTTGAACCATCTCATCTTGCGAGCCGTAGCTCAATGCAAGCGTCAAAGTTAACCCATCATTCCCGGATGTGGCATCAATGACAGAGATTAACTTTTTGTTTGCTTTTGAGGGCAACGAAGCCACATTTCCGATCGCGTTCAAACGGACATTATTCGCTTGCAACGTCGGCAATTCCTTCTCAAGAGCGGTCATTAAAATGTTCATCAACGCATCCACCTCCGACTTAGGACGGTTCCAATTCTCGGTTGAAAAGGCATACACTGTTAGATAATCTAGACCCAATTCCGCCGAAGCCGTGGTAATACGACGCAAGGCCTCCACTCCAACCTCATGCCCACGAACACGCGTCATAAAGCCTTGTTTCTTTGCCCAGCGACCATTGCCGTCCATGATCACAGCGATATGTTCGGGCATGTTATCTGGGTCCAAACCAGCCTTTAGGCGGTTGTCTTGAAATACTTTAGAATGCACTGCAGCGTTCATCGCGTGGACTTAGGTTATAGAATATGGTAATGCCTGCAAAAATACTCCAATCTCTCGTATTTGCGTTGCCTCTTGCAAGTCCAGGCACATAGGCTACATTTCCAGGGTTGGAAAAATAGGCCGCTTGCGCATTGCGGCGGTCCAAAAGGTCAAGTGCGTTTACGAAATCGCCTGAAGTATCGTCCATGTAGTCCGACCCGTAACGGCGCCAACCCAGCTCTGTGGTGATGCTCCAATCTCGAGCGATACTGCGGCGGTACCCTAGACCAAATGGGACCGTGAGGGTGGTAGTGCCGTAATACAACTGATTCGTCAAATCCGTTTGCTGACCTTCTGTCCCAAGGGTTCGTAGGTCCACATAGTCCTCTTGCCACTCGCCTTGCGGATTGTAGGCGGTAATGCCCAACCCGGCAAAGAGGTAGAAGGTTTGATTAAATTTTGATCCGGTGGTGTACGGCCAAAAATTGAACTCAGTCATCATCGAAAGCTCGGAGACTTCCGTACGGACTGCAATGCCGCGGTTGCTTTTAAAATCGTCTTTCGCCCAAAGGTCGTTTGCCTCGAGATAGCCTTGTGCGAAGTTTACGCGGGTGCTCCAATGCCAATTAAATTGGCGACGTAAAGTAACATTTGCGTACGGCTGATTCGGTAGGAAACCAGAGGCACCTTGTGCATTCAGCCCGACTGCACCCACATCGCCATGAAACAGCGTTCCACCTCCCCCGAGACCAAGCTCGTAGGACTGTGACCATAGCGCTGCGCTCGAGAGTAACAGCAAAAAACATACGATGATTTTACTTCTCATTTAATTTCTGTAATCGCGTCCCCAACTCAGTTTGTTGCGCATGGTAGTGGAAAAGTCTTGCAGCTCGGTTTGTACGAGGGCTACCCGGAAATCGGCTTTTTGGATAAAGAGCTCGGTCTCCGTGTCAAAACTGTGCATACGACTGTCCAAAGAAGCTAAAAATTCATGCTCCCTACTCTCCACGCGTAATCGAAGGGTGTTGTTATCGGAAATAACGAACGGACGCATCGTTAAATTGTGCGGAGCGATAGGCGTGAGCACGAAATTTTCACTGTTCGGCATGATGATCGGACCCCCGCACGATAGGCTGTAACCGGTCGATCCAGTCGGCGTGCTGATGATCAGACCGTCCGCCCAATAACTGTTTAAATAACTTCCGTTCAAATATGTATGTACGGTGATCATGCTCGTGGTTTCTTTACGGGCAAGGGTGATTTCGTTTAAGGCGAAGTTTGGCTTCATGATGCGGTTGCACGAAGTGCGGGCCTGTAATAAGGAGCGGAAATCGAGCTGGAATCGGCCACTGAACAGGGCATCTAACGAAGTCTCAATATTGCTCTTTGCTACGTTCGCTAAGAAGCCCAGGCGGCCCATGTTGATCCCTAAAATGGGAATGTCTTTGCTTTGGATCAGTACAGTTGCATCCAAAATGGTTCCATCACCACCCAGTGAGATGAGAAAATCTGGATCGAACGTGTCCAATTCCTCTTCGTCGTTAAACACCGTAAAACGCAAATCCTCGAACTCTTCGTCGCGAATCTGTTCGCAGGCCTCTCTCATCGGGGCGTACACCGCCATAGCTACACCCTCCTCATAGAGTTTTTCCATGACCACCTCTACGTAAGGCAGGTCGGGTGTTTTCGGATTCCGTCCAAATAGCGCGATTCTCATCAGTACTTCAAATAATTCATTAAATGGTCGTAACGGTTCTGGTAATCTTGCTCAAAACTTAGATCGCCGTGCAATCCGTCGAGCGTGTATCCATAACGCTGGATGCTTTGAATGATCGGACCGCTGTGCTCGGTATTTAATTTGAGGATAAATCTAATCATTCCTGCTGCAACAGGCTCTACCATCCACAGCCCGAGGACTTTGGCATCGTTCTGCTCGACAACCGTACTCACGGTGACCATGGAATATTGGGCCTGCTCTACACTGAATACCGCTATTGCGCCGGGCTGCATCAATGTCGGAGTGTCGCGGAAAAACTCGACCACGTCGCTGAGCAAATAGGCTGAAATATAGCGTCCGTCTTCGTCGATCACGGGAGTGAGTGTAAGACGGAATTGGGTAGTGAGGGCTAAAATCTCAAAGGCATGGGCTGAAGAGCGAACAAATGGCGCATGAGCAGGGTTGTAGGCCTGAGTGACAGAAGCATTCTCATCAATCGCATCTAACAGTGCATCTTCCGTTAACAAACCGAGGTACATCCCTTGGTCGTCGATAAGCGGAAGCTCGCTGACCTTGTGCTCTTCCATCCGGTCCAATGCCTCTACAACGAGGGATTCCCGGGTGAGGGCTTTGATCGGTTCTATGTGCGTGGATTCTTGTCTCATTACGTAACAAACATAGGCCTTTTCTTTAGCTTTGCAGGTATGAACGATCACACAAAACTCAGCGTAAACATTAATAAAGTAGCGACCCTTCGCAATGCACGTGGCGGCAATGTGCCCAACGTATTGCAAGTCGCTTTAGACTGTGAACGCTTCGGCGCCGAGGGCATTACCGTGCACCCACGTCCAGACCAAAGACACATCCGTTACAGCGATGTGGAAGCGCTCGCTCCGGCGGTCACCACGGAGTTTAATATTGAGGGATATCCGAACCGAGAATTCATTGAATTGGTGTTGAAAAATCCACCGGCCCAAGTGACACTAGTTCCAGATCCACCAGGCGCCCTAACTTCAAATGCAGGGTGGGACACGCTAACGCATAAAACGCTTTTGGAAGAAGTGGTCGGTCGTTTTAAAGCAGCAGGCATTCGAACTTCGGTCTTTATCGAAACGGACCTCGAGCTGATCGATGGCGCTAAGGCTTTGGGTGCGGACCGTATTGAACTCTACACCGAGAGTTACGCCGTAGGCTACCGCAAGGACCGAGAAGCTGCCGTAGCGCCTTATGTAGACGCCGCCCAGCACGCGAGATCGATCGGTTTAGGTGTGAATGCCGGCCATGACCTCAGCCTAGAAAATTTGGCCTATTTCGCGCAGCGCTTAGCCAGGAACCTCGATGAAGTGAGTATCGGCCATGCACTGATCGCAGACGCCTTGTATTTAGGCTTGCACAATACCGTTCAACAGTATTTGAACCAAATGAACCCCACCGCATGGAAGTAGTCCCGTTGTTCTCTAAAATTTACGGCGAAGGAAAACCACTGATCATCCTTCATGGACTCTTCGGCATGAGCGATAACTGGACCACCCACGCCAAACTCTTTGCCGAACACGGCTGGCAGGTACACGCCGTAGACCAGCGTAACCACGGACGTAGCCCGCACACCGCGGAGCACGGCTATGACGCTATGGCTGCGGATCTCGAAGCTTACATCGACCTGCACCAGCTTGATGAACCTGTTATTTTGGGTCACAGCATGGGTGGAAAAACGGTCATGAACTTTGCTGTACGCACGCCCTCCAAGCTTCGCGCAGCGATCGTGGTAGACATTGCGCCTAAAGCCTACCCCATTCACCATCAAGCCTATATCGATGCAATGAAAAGCGTCGACTTTACTCAAGCGCGTTCCCGTAAGGCCGTAGAAGCAGTACTCAGCAGCACTTTAAACAGTCCTGGCATTATTGCTTTTTTTATGAAAAGCTTGTACTGGAAAACCAAAGAAGAATTGGCTTGGAGGTTCAACCTAGAAGCACTTGAAGAGCACTTGGACATGGTCGGAGAAGCATTAGAACACGGGTATTTCGATGCGCCCACCTTATTTATAGCAGGTGGTGCGAGCGGCTACATTGTGGAAGCAGATCACGATTCGATCTTGGATATTTTCCCAAGCGCTGAAATTCGCACGATTGAAGGAGCCGGTCACTGGGTACATGCGGAAGCACGTGAGGCATTTTCGGACGTTGTATTGAAATTTCTCGAGACTATTTAAACGTCCCTACGCTACGCAAAACTAGGTGAACGGACGTTTTCTCGCCTGCCGAAGGAACGAGCATGTCATCCACAGAAGGTTTCGAAAGTGGCGACCACGCATCGTTTGAAAATCCATACAGCTCTAGAGGTTGGGTAAGAAATCCTCGGTCCAATTTCTCATTTCTGTTCCTGTCCTCGTACACCAAAACTGCGAATCGTGTCGGAAGTTTGACCGCTACAACCGCTTGATCCTTGGCACTAGTCAACTCTACGAAACCTTGCTGAATCACCCTACCGTCCTCGTGTTGCAATTCATAGGCGAGCTGGCACGGATAGCCACTCGCGCCCTCTGCCGAGAGCAACAACTCTTGCGCCTGAGCGCTCCACCCTGCGGCGAATACTGCACATAGTATGAGGAGGTTACGGATCATCTGTCGTGGTCTATTTCAACAGATTTACGAGCAATAAGCGCGCCGTTGATCTTCAACGAGTCCACTACGCGTTCATAGATGGGAATAAAGTGCTCCGGGTGGTCGCTGTAGAAAGAGAAGCTCTCCTTAAACAGTGACTCTGTAATGTTGTACTTCTTGTACAATTTGGAATAATAATCCTCTAACTGATTCGTGTCTCCGAGGATCAAAGTACCGTTCCGAGCACCTTCGACAATGTGTACATCGACCATGATAGGCACCATATCATCCGGGGCGATGATACTTTTAGGGACGGGCTCCACCGGACGGGCACAAGCGAATAACATCACCAACAGCCCTACCCGTACCTTTCCCTTGAATGTTGCCACGTTTTTTTAGTCTCTGTTGAATAATAGACGCTCGCCTAAGCTGCTTTCGTCGAATTTACCTTCGTTGTACGCCAAATGACCACCTACGAACGTATGGGTGATTTTGCTCTTGAAGAGGGTTCCTTCGAACGGCGACCATCCACATTTAGAAAGTACATTATCTCTGCTCACACTCCACGGACGGTTAGGCGCCACCAAAACAAGATCGGCATGATAGCCCTCACGGATGAATCCACGTTCTTCCACACGGAACAAGATTGCCGGGTTGTGACACATTTTCTCCACCATCTTCTCGATGGAGATGGTACCGTCGTGTACCTTTTCCATCATCGCTGGAAGAAAGTGCTGGACTAATGGACCTCCAGAAGGAGCGTTGAGGTACGTATTGCTCTTTTCCTCCAATGTGTGTGGCGCGTGGTCTGTTGCCAGGACATCCAAGCGATCGTCCAGCAATGCTTTCCATAAGCCATCGCGATCTTTAGCGGTTTTGACTGCCGGGTTCCACTTGATCAAGCTCCCTTTGGTATCGTACTGACTGTCGTCAAACCACAAATGGTGGATACATACCTCTGCGGTGATTTTCTTCTCTGCTAGGGGCTTTTTGTTCGAAAACAGGCTCGTCTCTAGCGCCGTTGAAATGTGGAAGACGTGAAGTCTGCTGTCGTATTTTTTCGCCAGGTCTACGGCGGTCTTCGAGCTCAGGTAACAGGCCTGCTCGCTGCGAATCACCGGGTGCATGCGCATCGGAATAGCATCGCCGTATTCTTCTTTTGCCTGTTCAAGGTTGGCCTTGATGGTGGCTTCGTCTTCACAATGTGTGATCAACTGATGGTCCAACTGGAAGATGCCTTCTAAGGTTTTCTGCTGATCTACCAGCATGTTTCCGGTCGAAGAGCCCATGAAGATTTTGATTCCGGACACATTGCGCTTACTCACGCGCTTGAGTTCTTCGAGGTTGTCGTTCGAAGCGCCCATATTAAAACTATAGTTCGCAAGGGATACCTGCGCAGCTCGGTCGTATTTTTTCTCTAACTCCTCGATGGTAGTTGCTGCCGGTCTGGTGTTCGGCTGCTCCATGTACGAGGTGATCCCTCCTGCTACTGCGGCGCGGCTCTCTGAATAGATGTCGCCTTTGTGGGTCAAGCCGGGTTCGCGGAAGTGTACTTGGTCGTCAATGATTCCAGGAAGTAAGAACTTTCCCTCGGCATCGATGACGTTCACATTGCCATTTTTAGGACCTATGCTGGTGTCAATTTTAGCAATGCGTCCATTTTCGATAAGTACATCGCCCTCGAAGACGGTGCCTTCGTTGACTATTCGGGCATTTTTGATCAGGTAGGATTTACTCATAGTGGTTTTTTGCCTCAGTGATTGCTTTTAAACAAACTCTTGATTTTCAGCTTTATAACGCCAAAAATTGCTTCTTTAATAATGCCGCTAGACATCTTACTCTCGCCTTCAGTTCGGTCGGTAAAGATTACGGGAACTTCAACCAATTTCATGCCATTCTGCCAAACTTTAAACTTCATTTCAATCTGAAAGGCGTAGCCGACGAAATTGATTTTATCAAAGTTGATTGCTTCCAGCGTTCTACGGCGGTAACATTTAAAGCCTGCAGTCGCATCCTGTACCGGCATCCCAGTAACAAAGCGGACATACACACTTGCGAAATAGCTCAAAAGCACTCTGCTCATGGGCCAATTTACCACGTTAACTCCCGTCACATAGCGCGATCCGATCGCAACGTCGGCACCGTTTTCACACTCTTTCAGCAGCCTCGGGAGATCGTTCGGGTCGTGGGAAAAATCACAATCCATCTCGAACAGGTAATCGTATCCGCGTGCCATGCCCCATTTAAAACCATGGATGTAGGCGGTACCTAGGCCTAATTTCCCTTTGCGCTCCTCCAAAAAGATGCGTCCGGCGTATTGTGCCATTTTCTCGCGTACTGCATCCGCAGTGCTGTCTGGCGACCCATCATCAACGATCAAAACATCGACCTCGACAGGTACGGCCATGACCGTATCCAACATCTTGTGAATGTTTTCGATCTCGTTGTAGGTGGGGATGATGACTAATGCTCTTGACATCCTGCAAATGTAGGAAAGAAACCACTAGATTAGTGGCATGAATACGGACGTGTACAGCAAGAAAATTTGGTGGAAAGTAGTGCTGATTGTATCAGGCGTGATCATCGGTGTGGTCTCTTTGTTATACACAGAAACCTTTCTGCGGGAGTTGCGCATGGAAGAGGAACGCAAGATTCGACTTTGGGCAAAAGCCGTCGAGGCCGTGTTCGGCGCTTCGGAAGAGGAAAATTTGGCGTTTTATTCAGAAATCATACAAAACAACCAGACCATACCTGTCATCCTAACGGATGGGCAAGGGAGCATCATTGCGCACCGGAATTTGAATGTTCCTGAGGGAGACGAGGAAAAATTGGCGCGGTATTTAGAACGAAAACTGGCGGAATTTAAGGCTACTGGTCAAATGCTTGAGAACAGCTTTGGTGACGGACAGACGAACTATTTGTACTACAAAGGCTCGACGTTACTGACTAAATTGAGGTACTATCCCCTGCTGCTGTTAGGTGTCATTTCGGTGTATATGCTCATCAGTTATATGGCGTTTTCGAATGCACGGCGCAGTGAGCAAAACAAGGTTTGGACCGGAATGGCAAAGGAGACTGCGCACCAGATTGGGACGCCGCTAAGTGCCTTGTTAGGGTGGATTGCATTTCTCAAAGAACAATATCCCAAGGAGGTTGCCTTTGGGGAAATGGAAAAAGACATCGACCGACTTTCGGCGATCACAGAGCGCTTTAGTAAGATTGGTAGTCAGCCAGAATTGGCCAAGTTAGACCTGAGCGACACCTTGGATACCACTTTAACCTATCTCAGCAAGCGCATGGGGCGGAAAATTCGGCTGGACACCTCAGTGCAGCCGGATCTTCAGCGCCTGCATAACGAGCAACTCATCAGCTGGGTGATCGAAAACTTGGTGAAAAACGCGACCGATGCGCTCGAAGGAGAAGGAACCATTTCGGTGCACGCTACAGTGGTCAACTACGCCGTCGTTATTCAGGTCAGCGATACGGGTCGAGGCATTCCTGCGAACGTACAACGTAAGATCTTCTCGCCCGGTTTCACTACGAAAACGAGGGGCTGGGGACTGGGTCTGAGTCTTGCCAAACGCATTATTGCTGAATACCACGCTGGAACTATCACTTTAGCGGAAAGCACTGCCGAGAAAGGCACTACCTTTAAGATTGTATTGCCACTCGCCTAATGATTCAAAGCTCCCTGTACGTTCACATCCCTTATTGCAAGCAAGCTTGCACGTATTGTGATTTTCATTTTTCAACGAATATTCGCACCAAAGCTGAGGTTTTGCGTCAGATGCATGTCGAGATTCAGAGCAGAGCGAAACAGGCCCCTTGGAACGCTCTTGAGGTGAAGAGCCTGTATTTTGGCGGAGGTACCCCTAGTTTGTTGAGCTCGGAAGAATTGAAAGCATTGATTGACAGTGCGCGAACGCATTTTTCGTTCGCTGAGCACCTTGAGGTGACCTTAGAAGCCAATCCTGATGATGTGACCGAAGCGAAATTGGAACAGTGGTACCAAGCAGGTGTGAATAGACTGAGTGTTGGAATTCAAAGTTTTCAGGAGGACGAACTAGAAGCATGCAACCGCGCACATACGGGCGCTGAGGCCCACAATGCCTTGCAACTGATTCGCTCCTCCAAAATAGATCGATTTTCTATTGACCTGATCTATGGTATGATCGGATCTACGCTTCAAAGCTGGAAAGACAACCTCGCAACGGCATTCACGTATGAGCCTGATCACATCAGCTGCTACAGCTTAACGGTCGAGGAAAAAACCGCCCTTGCGCATCAAGTCAGCACGGGGAAAGTTCAACTGCCCGAAGAATACGGTGTATTGCACCAGTTTGACTATTTGCGAGAATGGGCGGCAGTGCACGGATATGAACATTATGAATTGTCCAATTTCTGTATCCAAGGACATAGAAGTGTGCACAACCAGCATTATTGGAGCTACCAGCCGTATTTAGGAATTGGTCCTGGAGCACACAGCTTCGACGGCAAACAGCGGTTTTGGAACGTCAGTAACAACATCCGCTATGCCAAAGGCCAAGCACCTGAAGGGGAATCACTGACCCTCGAAGAACAGATCAACGAACGACTCATGGTCCGCCTTCGCACTTCAGACGGCTTCCGGTTCAAATACGACCTTCCACAAGACATTTCCTCAGAGGCAAAAACGCAGCTTTTGAACCATGTAAATACTGCCATGCAAAACGGCGAGCTCCATCCTTTACCGGACGGATTTAAAATAGCTCCCGAGAATTGGATGCGCAGCGATCAAATCATTGCCAATCTCTTTATCGATACAGCACCATGAGAATTTCCCTTTCCTTGCCAAACACCGAGGTTACCGTTGAGCTAAACGCACCATTTGCGGACCTCAGCATGGCCGTTAGCGACGTCGCTCGAGCCTGGTACATCGATGCTCCGAAGTTTGAACCCGTGGTACTTGGGGACTGGACCGGATCCGTTGCCGCTGGAAATGGGGTGAATTTCTTTAATGTTCATTTCAATCCTCACGCACACGGCACTCATACGGAAACCGCCGGTCACATCAGTGTAGAGCGCTACAGTGTCAACACCCATTTCAAAACACCGTTCGCGCTACTTGCTGTCCTAAGTCCAAAGGTTGATGAAAAAAAAATGCATTTCGCCGATTTTAAAACCGCTTGGGATCGTGCCGAAGCTGCGGGTCATCTCGAAGGTGTTACCGCCGTGGCTTTGCATACCGACTGCTCTCGCGATCTTCCAACGCGTGAATACAGCAACACGGACTGGCCTTATCTCGATGCGGAGATCGGGGCATTCCTCAGAGCACAGAGGATCGACCACCTCATGATCGACCAGCCCAGTGTGGATAAAGAAGAGGACGGCGGAGCGCTCGCATGTCACAAGAGTTTCTGGGGACCACAGCCGGAACTCAGTTTACACAGAACCATTACCGAACTCATCCATATTCCGATGCATGTCAAAGACGGCCGCTATTTGCTAAACTTACAAGTAGCACCTCTTGAAAACGATGCGGCACCCTCTAGACCGTTGTTGTATGAACTTCCCTGAAACCCTTGACTCCATAGAATTTATGGTGATACACAACAAGCACCACCTCAGTATTGCCGAGGAGGTGCTTGCTGCTCACCGTTAATTTCTACTATTTCGACTTACGCGTACGCGCATCCACTGCTGCTAGAGTTGCCATATTAACAATCTCACGCACTGAGGCGCCGAGCTGCAACACGTGGGCACTCTTCTTGGTACCGATCAGCATCGGGCCAATCGCCTCGGCAGCACCAAAGCTTTGAAGCATTTTGTAGGTAATGTTTCCCGCAGCCAAATTCGGGAAAATAAACACGTTCGCACGGTGACCTACTAAGTCAGAGAACGGGAAACTTTCCGCGAGTTGTTCCGGGTTAAGCGCAAAGTTCGCTTGGATCTCCCCATCTACAACGAGTTCTGGATGCTCTTTGCGAAGGATTGCACTGGCTTTGGCCATTTTCACGGCGTCAGGACCGTTGCTAGAACCAAAGTTGGAGTAGCTCAATAGAGCAACTTTCGGCGTGATGTTCGTTCTACGTACCGTGTCGGCAACATTCAGTACCATTTGTACCAAATCCTCTACGGTCGGATCAAGGTTGATGGTGGTATCGGCAAAGAACATCGGACCGCGCTTGGTCAATAAGATGTACATACCTGCTGCTTTGCGCATGCCTTCTTCCGTACCAATCGTACGTAGAATAGGACGCAATGCTGTTGGGTATTTTACGGTCAAACCGGCGATCAATGCATCGGCCTCACCTTCTTTAACCATCATGTTTCCGAAGTAGTCGCGCGTTTTGATTTTTGAACGGCACTCGTCGAGGGTCCAACCGCGGCGTCCACGGATCTCGTGCAACTTACCGGCATATTCCTCGCGCTTCGCTTTGTCTTTGATGACATCCACGATGGTCGCACCGGAGAGCTCGAGCTGAAATTCTTCAATGATTTCGTTGATTTTTTCCTCTGAACCGAGCAGAATAGGCTTCGCTACACCGTCGCTTAATAGGATCTCCGCTGCTTTCAAAATGCGGTATTGGTCGCCTTCTGTAAAGACGATGCGCTGTGGCTTTCTAGCCGCATTTTCGTTCAATAAACGAATGAACTTATCGTCTCTTCCTAAACGGTCGCTGAGCTCTCGGTTGTACGCTTTCCAGTTCGTGATCGGCGCTTTCGCTACCCCGCTGTCCATCGCAGCACGCGCCACTGCAGGTGCAACGGTGGTGATCAGCCTTGGATCGAACGGTTTTGGTATAATGTAGGTACGTCCGAAAGTCAGGTTACTTTCATCGTACGCTAGATTCACGAGTTCCGGTACTGGCTCTTTGGTAAGGTCGGCAATGGCACGAACTGCGGCCAATTTCATTTCCTCATTAATCTTCGTTGCGCGCACATCAAGTGCACCGCGGAAAATGAATGGGAACCCTAACACATTATTTACTTGGTTTGGATTATCACTACGACCCGTTGCCATAATGATGTCCTCACGCGCATCCATCGCATCCTTGTAGGAAATTTCTGGATCTGGATTCGCTAAGGCAAAAACGATCGGATCAGGCGCCATGGACTTCACCATAGACTTCGATACGATGCCGCCCTTGGATAGTCCTACGAACACATCTGCATCTTGCATGACCTCACTCAAATCTGCTGCTGGGTGGTCCTTTGCGAAAATTGCTTTTTCTTCGGTCAAGCTATCACGTGAGGTGGTAATCAATCCTTTCGAATCGCACATGAACAAATGCTCTGGAGCGACACCTAGCGCTAGGTACAACTTCGCACAAGAAATGGCTGATGCACCTGCACCGTTAAAGACGACTTTTACCTGTGAAATGTCCTTGTTTGAAATCTCTAAGGCGTTCAACAAAGCTGCGGCGGTAATGATGGCCGTACCGTGCTGATCGTCGTGCATGATCGGAATATCCAACTCCTCTTTCAAGCGCTTTTCGATGTAAAAACAATCCGGTGCTTTAATATCCTCGAGGTTAATCCCCCCAAAAGTGGGCGCTACGGCTTTCACCGTTTCGATAAATTTATCAGGATCATTCGCGTCCAATTCTAGATCGAACACATCGATATCTGCAAAGATTTTGAACAGGACTCCTTTACCTTCCATCACCGGCTTTGACGCCTCCGGTCCTATATCTCCAAGACCTAAAACGGCAGTACCGTTTGTAATCACAGCAACTAAGTTTCCTTTTGCCGTGTATTTATAAACGTCTTCTGGGTTCGCTGCAATCTCCTTACAAGGCTCTGCAACACCCGGCGAATAAGCGATGCTTAAATCGCGCTGGGAATTTGAAGGCTTGGTCGGTATTACCTCAATCTTACCGGGCTTTGGAGCCTGATGGTAGGTAAGGGTATCTTTTTTCTTGATCGGTCGTTGACTCATAATGAGTGAAAATTAGTACAAAAAGGTGTTGAATGGGAATCGCGCTGCATGTATTTCAGCCGCTACTCGATAGAGCGTTCTGCGCAATTCTTCAATGTTGTTTTTATCCTGGGCACTGATGAACACAGCACGTTCGCCTACACTGTTCATCCAAGTCCGTTTCCAGTGGTCTAAATCGTAATGTTCCGGCGCCAATTCCGCCTCGATCGCCTCTTCGCCTTCTTCCGTCTCGGGCACTTCATAGGTATAGGCATCTATCTTATTAAACACCATGATCGTCGGCTTATCCTGGCTATCGATCTCTTGCAAAATCTGATTCACACTTTCGATGTGATCCATAAAGCTCGGATGCGAAATGTCGACCACGTGCAGCAATACATCCGCTTCGCGCACCTCATCCAAGGTCGACTTGAAGCTCTCTACGAGCTGCGTCGGCAGCTTGCGTATGAACCCTACCGTATCCGTCATCAGCAAAGGCAGGTTGTCAATATTGATCTTACGAACCGTCGTATCGAGCGTGGCAAAGAGTTTATTCTCAGCAAGCACATCCGTCTTACACAGCAGGTTCAGCAACGTACTTTTCCCAACGTTCGTGTAGCCCACGAGCGCCACTCGAGAAAGCTTACCTCGATTGCTGCGCTGGGTACTCATCTGAACATCAATTTTTTGCATCTTCTTTTTGAGCAAAGCAATCTTTTGCTGAATGATGCGTCTATCCGTCTCAATCTGCGTCTCCCCTGGACCGCGCATTCCGATCCCCCCTTTTTGGCGTTCAAGGTGCGTCCACATTCGGGTCAGACGCGGCAGTAAGTATTGATACTGGGCCAATTCCACCTGCGTCCTCGCATAGGAAGTTTGCGCTCGAGCAGCAAAGATGTCAAGAATCAAGTTTGTTCGGTCCATGACCTTCACCTCCATCAATGCTTCAATATTCTTAAGCTGCGACGGGGTCAATTCATCATCAAACACCACCATATCGATGTTCTCTGCATCCACATACCCTTTGATGTCTTCCATCTTACCACTTCCCAAAAAGGTACGTGGATCTGGCTTCGACAACTTCTGGGTGAACATATGCATGGTATCCGCACCAGCAGTATCTGCCAAAAAGCGCAACTCCTCGAGATACTCACGGGACTTTTCTTCGTCCTGATCTCGATTAATAATACCTACAAGAATGCAACGTTCACGCCCAACGGGCTTTTGTTTTTTTAGCTCCAGCATAGTGTGCGGCCCTTAGGCCCCTTGCAAGAACTCAGACCATGGGAAACGCAACAAGATCGCTACAAGACCGAGCCCAAAGAATACTACTACAGCTTTCGCCTTTGCAGCATCGTCTGAACCGCGCTTGCTTTTCGCGTTACCGATCGTGATTAGGACCGCTCCGAGAAGCATGGTCACGGGGTGCTCTACGTATTTAAAACGCAAGGCACTATCTCCCATCAACGTTCCCATATCGCTGAACATGTCCAAATTGAATCCGAAGAGCATGATGAGTCCGACGGTTACTTGGATGTGAGTGAGGATTAAAGTGATTTTATTCTGACGGATCAAACTTGCGTTAAAAGGTTTGTTCGACTTCCAAATGAGGAAATTCTGAACGAGCACCACGAGCATCAACAATAGCCATAAAAACGGCATCCAGTGGTGAAGGTGTAATAATCCTGTGTACATGAGATTTCTATTTTAAACAAAGTTACAAAGGACCGCCTTACGAGCGCCCTTTCCCGTTAAATCCTTCGCATATAATGTGATGAACTCACGGCATTCACGGAATAAAAAAACCCCGACACCGCACTGGCATCGGGGTTTACTATATGAACTAAGACGTGCTTATTCGATGTTCATTACTAAGTCTTCTAGAGCCTCACTTGTTTTAACGAAACTCACTTCAGCCATGAACTCTTCTCCACTAGACAATTGCACTAAACCGTTAAAATAATACAGACTTCCATCACGCTTGAATTCTTTCTGATTAAAAACACCAGAGAATTCAGGTGACCTGAACTCCATGTCCAGCTTTATTTGACCATTGACGTTGTTCAACTTAACTCTTGTTTCAACTTCACCTTCAAATACGCTACCCGAAACTTGAGCCAATTGTCCTTTGAATAGCATATTTTCAACGCGTACTTCACTGCTAGTCGATTCCTCATGGCCATGACCGTCGCCGAGGATCGGTGCAATCACCAAACCAACCAAACACGTTAGTTTGATCAAGATGTTCATAGAAGGACCTGAAGTATCTTTAAACGGATCACCTACGGTATCACCGGTTACTGCCGCTTTGTGCGCTTCAGAACCTTTGTAGGTCATTTCACCGTCGATCATAACACCTGCCTCGAAAGACTTCTTAGCGTTATCCCAAGCACCACCAGCGTTGTTCTGGAAGATGGCCCAAAGAACACCTGAAACAGCAACACCTGCCATGTAACCCCCGAGCATCTCAGCAGCTTCTTGACCGTTGTAACCGAATACCATTGGCAAGAATGCTACCACTAGTGGGAAGATGATCGTCATTGCACCTGGAAGCATCATCTCACGCAATGAAGCCTGCGTAGAGATCGCGACACATTTGTCGTATTCTGGTTCCGCTTTGTATTCCATGATTCCTGGAATCTCCTTGAACTGGCGACGTACCTCTTTTACCATTTCCATGGCTGCTTTACCTACCGCATTCATTGCAAGTGCAGAGAATACAACAGGAACCATACCCCCTACGAACAACATCGCGAGAACTGGTGCCTTGAAGATGTTGATACCGTCGATACCTGTGAAGGTTACGAAGGCAGCAAAAAGAGCAAGTGCAGTCAATGCTGCAGAAGCGATCGCAAAACCTTTTCCGATCGCTGCGGTAGTGTTACCTACAGAATCTAGAATATCTGTGCGCTCACGAACTTCTTCTGGCAATTCGCTCATCTCAGCGATACCACCAGCGTTATCCGCGATAGGACCGAATGCATCGATAGCGAGCTGCATTGCAGTGGTAGCCATCATTGCCGAAGCAGCGATTGCGACACCATAGAAACCTGCGAATGCGTACGACGACCAGATGGCGCCAGCAAATAACAAGATTGGAGCAAACGTAGAGATCATACCTACGCCAAGACCTGCGATGATGTTTGTTGCAGCACCCGTAGCAGATTTTTGAACGATGTCTAAAATTGGTTTTTTACCCAAACCAGTGTAGTACTCTGTAAAGTAAGAGATCAATGCACCTACTACAAGACCTACTAGAACAGCGCCGAATACAGCGTTGCTAGAAACCTCTTTGAATCCTTCGCCGAAGAACTTCATGCTCAACGTTTCAGGCAATAACATTTGGATCAATACGTAAGAACCGATCGCAGTTAACAGGATAGAAATCCAGTTACCGATGTTCAATGCGCGCTGTACTTCTGGTTCTTTTGCGTTATTGTCCTTGATACGAATGAAGAACGTACCGATGATGGAGAAAATGATACCTACACCTGCGATCATCATAGGAAGCATGATAGGACCGTGGTTCTCAAGGAAGTTACCCGTGCTGATCAAGTTGTCATTGATCACGTAGTTCCCCAATACCATCGAGGCGAGTACTGTTGCTACGTATGAACCGAAAAGATCGGCACCCATACCTGCAACGTCACCTACGTTATCACCTACGTTATCTGCGATAGTTGCAGGGTTACGTGGATCATCTTCAGGAATACCTGCTTCTACTTTACCTACAAGGTCAGCACCTACATCGGCAGCTTTGGTATAAATACCTCCACCTACACGTGCAAACAATGCGATAGATTCCGCACCCAAAGAGAAACCGGCAAGGGCTTCAAGGACAATGGTCATTTCGTTGTAGAATGTATCCTCACCGACGATGAACCAATTGGTCAATATGATAAATAGAATACCTAGACCGAAAACGGCTAGACCAGCAACACCCAATCCCATGACTGTACCACCGCGGAAAGAAACTTTCAACGCTTGTGGAAGGGACGTACGAGCCGCTTCTGTTGTTCTTACGTTTGAATCTGTAGCGATGCGCATACCGATGTTACCCGCTACTGCAGAGAATACTGCACCGATCACGAATGCAACTACGATGAACCAGTGCGTGGTTTCAACGATAGAAGAAATTACGCCGAGTAGAATACCCGCGATAACTACGAAGATTGCGAGAATACGATATTCCGCGTTCAAGAATGCCAAAGCACCTTCCTTGATGTAGGCGGCGAGTTTTGACATTTTTTCCGTTCCTGTCCCCTGCTTAACTACCCAGCTGCGTAGTACCAACATGTAGATCAGGCCAACGATACCGAAGATAGGTATCAATAAAAGCATGTTTTCCATTTTGTGTAAACTATGGTTTGATTTTAAACAATCAGCCCCTCCCGCGTTCACGGAAAGGGCTGCAAATATAAGTGATAGAGTCTTTACTCCGTAAGCTAGAATAAAACCTCCAGGTTATTTAACATACATGACTGACTTCACTGCGTCGATTACTTGACCTACTTGCGGCAAGAAAGCCTCTAAAAGCGTAGGGCTATACGGCGCTGGCGTATCCGTCGTAGTGATGCGCTTGATCGGTGCATCGAGGTAGTCGAATGCTTCCGCTTGCACTTTATAGGCAATCTCTGTAGCGATAGAACCTAACGGCCAAGCCTCCTCAAGACATACCAAACGGTTGGTTTTCTTCACACTTTCGATCACTGTAGCGTAGTCGATAGGGCGAACCGTGCGTAGATCGATGATTTCACAAGAGATGCCTTCTTTTGCGAGTGCGTCCGCTGCTTCGTAGGCCGTTTTGATGATCTTACCGAAAGACACGATCGTAACGTCAGTACCCTTGCGCTTGATGTCTGCAACACCGATCGGCAAGATGTATTCGCCTTCTGGCACTTCACCTTTGTCTCCGTACATCTGCTCACTTTCCATGAAAATGACAGGATCGTTATCGCGGATGGCGCTTTTCAATAGGCCTTTGGCGTCGTATACGTTCGAAGGAACGACTACTTTAAGTCCTGGACAGTTCGCGTACCAGCTTTCGAACGCTTGGGAATGCGTTGCAGCGAGCTGACCCGCAGAAGCTGTAGGTCCACGGAAAACAATAGGTACATTGATCTGACCGCCCGACATTTGCTTCATTTTAGCAGCATTGTTGATGATCTGATCGATCGCAACCATCGAGAAGTTAAAGGTCATGAATTCTACGATAGGACGTAGACCGTTCATCGCAGCACCTGTAGAGATCCCGGCAAAACCAAGCTCTGCAATAGGCGTATCGATGACACGCTTCGGACCGAACTCGTCGAGCATTCCTTTAGATGCCTTGTACGCACCGTTATATTCCGCCACTTCTTCACCCATTAGATAGATGTTTTCGTCGCGGCGCATTTCTTCACTCATGGCCTCGCATACGGCCTCTCTGAACTGAATCGTTTTCATAGTAAAATATGTGTCAGGTCGGCAAATATAATATCCTTTGGGGAGGATTGGGATAAAAATTGGCCACGATAGAACCAATTTCATCAAAAGCACCGACGTTCGTTCAATAAACCCCCCTTAACCCTAGAAAGTTTGCAAGAATTTTCAATGCCGAATAGATTTTGTCTAAAACTGTAGTGAAGATTCATCAGACACTTGGATATGTTATGCACGCATAGTAATTTGGTAGGCAACAATTGAAACCATCAACTCATGGATATTCTAGTATGTATTAGTCATGTGCCGGATACCACAGCGAAGATCAACTTCTCTGCGGACGGCAGCAGTTTAGACCCCTCTGGAGTGCAGTTTGTCATCAACCCGTACGATGAGTTCGGTTTGACCAAAGCGCTTCATATTAAAGAAGTACAAGGCGGAACCATCACCGTTCTCAACGTTGGTGGTCCTGAAACAGAACCTACCCTACGCAAAGCACTTGCCATCGGAGCAGATAAAGCAGTACGCATCAACGCCACCCCTACGGACGCTATCACAGTAGCCCAAAACATCAAGAACCACATCTCGGCGAATGCGTATGATCTGATCATCTGCGGTCAAGAAAGTATCGACTATAACGGACAGCAGGTACCCGCCATGGTTGCTGCAATGCTGCGTTATCCGTTCGTGAATGCTTGTGTAGGTCTTGAGCTCGACGGTACCTCTGCCTCAACCAAAGCAGAGATTGACGGCGGACATGCTTCTTACAAAAATGCCCTTCCTATGATTATCGGCGGGAAGAAAGGCTTGGTAGAAGAGAAAGACCTCCGCATCCCGAACATGCGCGGCATCATGTCAGCACGCAGCAAGCCTTTAGGGGTTGAGGAACCTACCTCAGGCGCTGCACCGACAGTATCCGCTACTTTCGAGAAACCCGCAGGAAAGGCCGCTGTAAAGATGGTTGAACCGGACCAGATTGACGAGCTCGTACGATTATTGAACGAAGAGGCGAAAGCCATTTAAACCAAAGCATTATGTCAGTATTTGTATATGTAGAGGATTGGAACGGCGCACTAAAGAAAGCCTCTTTCGAAGCCGTGAGTTACGCAAAAACCTGGGCCGATATGCTTGGGGAGTCCGTAGTTGCACTCGTTAGCGGTGCTGCAGGCGAGGTAAGTTCCTTAGCTACTTATGGCGCGGATGAGATTCGTACATTCACCCCAGCAGTTTCTGGCTTTGGTGTAGCCGAGCAAGTTAAATCGCTCAGCGAAGGCGCAAAAGGTTTGGTCATTGCCGGTACCAATTTCGGAAAAACAGTCGCTCCAGCAGTGGCTGCACTAGGCGAAGGCGCCTTGAGCACGAACACGATCAGTGCACCGTTACAAACAGCACCGCTTCAAGTAAAGCGTGGCGCATTTTCTTCAAAAGGTATCGAGACCATAACGCTTGAAGGGGCCTTCCCAATCATTTGCTTTACTCCGAACAGCATCGGCATTCAGGAACGCAGCGGAGCAGGCACCATTTCTAGCGCATCCGCAGAAGGCGCTGATCTTTTGGAATTGGCAGAAAAATCAGTGACTACAGGTAAGATTGCCCTTCCAGAGGCAGATGTCGTAGTCAGCGCAGGACGTGGTCTAAAAGGACCTGAAAACTG
>ENA-OUOG01001071-OUOG01001071.1-marine-metagenome-genome-assembly--contig:-NODE-1071-length-33086-cov-11.376019_pt1 | contig 33086 bp, 39 predicted proteins | sample MGYA00248635_ERZ508505 | MGnify/ENA primary metagenome ERZ508505 (study PRJEB26176, sample SAMN06267871) | marine metagenome | isolation source: Saanich Inlet, British Columbia, Canada | place: Pacific... | reverse complement strand
TAGGCCACGTCTGCAAATCGCATTCACTGATCTTGGACGGCCGCATACAGCAAATGCCCCGCCACAAAAAAAGGCCCTGGACAAATCCGGGGCCAGTTGCGGATAAACCGCGGGGAAAATCAGGGGGCCGGCCTTACCAGTCACTTGGCCCTTTGTCGCCAAACGAGTGAACCAGAAAGTCGATAAAGGCGCGCACCTTGGGCTGCGTAAAGCGCCCGGGCGGATACACCGCATAGATACCTTGGGTCTCCATCGGCAAATCAGGGATCGCATCTTCCACAAGACCCTTCTCAAGCGCCTCCGCATAGAGAAAGCTCGGCAGATAAGCGATGCCAAGGCCAGACACAGCCGCATTGAGCAGCGATTGCCCGTCATTCACAGTCAGCCAGCCCGCCGTGCGCACTTGGCGCTTTTCACCAGATGGCGCGGTAATCTTCCAGACATTGCCTGCCGAATGGTTGGAATAATGCAAAAGCTTGTGATCATTCAGATCGTCAATCTTCTGAGGCCGTCCGTGGCGCTGGAAATAGCTTGGGGAGGCAATCATGCGCATACTCGTCTCGGTGAGCTTGCGCGCTCGCAACGAGCTATCTTCCAGATCACCAATGCGGATGGCCATATCAAAGCCCTCCGAAATCAGTTCCACATAGCGATTGTTGAGGACCATATTCACGGTGATATCTGGGAAATCCGAGAGAAACTCGCCCAACACAGGCGAAAGGTGGTTCACACCAAAATCTGTCGCCACAGAAATTCTCAATAGGCCAGAGGGGTCGGATTGCATGGACGACACGAGCGCATCTGCCTCGCCCGCATCATTCAAAACGCGCCGTGCACGGTCATAATAGGCAAGGCCAATCTCGGTCGGGCTGACCCGCCGCGTCGTGCGGTTCAAAAGCCGCGCGCCCAGACGGGCCTCAAGGCTGGAGACGTGCTTTGAAACAGCGGATTTTGAAATCCCCATTTTCTTGGCTGCGTCCGTAAACCCGCCTTGGTCTACGACCATTGCAAAGGCTTCCATTTCAGTCAGTCGGTCCATGCTCGATAATCCCTTGATTATTCTTTTCTCAAAGCATGGTATCGCCTCACAATCGGGCAACTTCTGGGCGCTCGTGAGATAATATCAGGGTTTTCCCACGGATCGTTCATGGCAGAGAAACAACGAAACAGATGTTTCCAAAGCGGCCGAGCATCGGCTGCAGTTTTGCTTTTTGCCCTTATTATCCAGTCCAGAGAAGGCCGCACTGCGCGTCAGCTGCTCTCCTAGGTCAGTCCGCTGTCAAGCCCGCCCCTTGCACACCGCACGCCGCATTACCTAATTTTGTGTAAACAAAAGCCCGTTTCAGACGGTGCACGGGTTGTGCACGCTTTTCACCCCCCTAGAATCAGCGTTTCCCAGCGCCATTAACCCAGCGGGACGCAGCCTTAACTAAGCCACCATCGCCTCGGCCTTCTTCAGGTCGACAGAGACAAGCTGGCTCACGCCCCGCTCCTGCATCGTGACGCCATACAAGCGGTCCATCCGGCTCATCGTCACAGCATGATGCGTGATGATCAGAAAGCGTGTGTCGGTCTGGCGGCACATCTCGTCAAGCAAGTCACAAAAGCGCGTGACGTTCGCATCATCCAAAGGCGCGTCGACTTCGTCGAGCACACAGATCGGCGCAGGGTTCGCAAGGAAAACCGCAAAGATCAGCGCCATCGCAGTGAGCGTCTGTTCCCCACCCGACAATAGCGAAAGGGTCGCAAGCTTCTTGCCAGGCGGCTGACACATAATCTCAAGCCCCGCATCGAGCGGGTCGTCGCTCTCCACCAAAACAAGATTGGCATCGCCGCCACCGAAGAGGTGCTTGAACAACATCGAGAAGTTGTCGTTCACCTGCTCAAAAGCGGTCAGCAGCCGCTCGCGCCCCTCGCGGTTCAGGCTGGCAATGCCTGTGCGCAAAGCACGGATCGCCTCTTCCAGATCGGTCTTTTCAAGCAAAAGCCCGTCATGCTCCTGAGAGACTTCCTTCGCATCTTCCTCGGCCCGCAGGTTGACTGCGCCAAGCGCATCCCGCTGCCGCTTCAGACGGTTCACATCCTGTTCGATCATCTCCGAAGCAGGCATCTTCTCAGGGTCTGCCCCAAGGCTCTCCAAAAGCGCCTCTGGCGTTGTGTCCTGCTCTTCCTCGATCCGCTCTGCCGCATAAGCGACGGTCTCGGCTGCCGCATCGGTGCGTGCCTCCGAGCGCGCCCGCGCCTCGCGTGCCTCGCTTGCCGCCCGCTCCGCCTCGCGCTCGGCCAGTGTCGCCTCACGCTCAGCGCCCTCAGCTGTGGAGAGCGCGTCAGAGGCCTTGGCCTTGCGCGCCTCCGCCTGTGAGATCGAATGGCCAAGCTCTTCACGCTTTGCCGCAATTTCTTCAGGCGCTGCCGTGGCATCTTTCAGCTCAGCCTCGCTCGCAGTCTTGCGCTCGGCCAGTTCGGTAATCCGCTTTTCTGCTGTCTCCAAACGGTGGCGCCAGCCTGAAAGCTCCTTCGTGACTTCCTGCCCCCGCCGCGTGCGTGCCTCGCCCTCGCGGCGCAATTCGTCGTGCCCCGAGCGCTTCGCCATCATCGTCATGCGTGCCGCCTCAACGGTCATCTTCACGTCTTCGACTTCGGCCCGCGCCGTCTCTAGGTTGCCAAGACCCGCAAGGCCGCGCTCGGCCTCCTGCAAAGAGCGCCGCGCTGCCATTGCTTCGTCCTCATGGCGCTTCACAGCAAGGCCAAGAGAGTCCAGCCGCGACTCTGCCAAGGTGCGGTCCGCTTCAGCGCGGCTCAAAGCCCGCGCCGCTTCTGCCACGGCTGTATCGGCTGCACGCCGTGCCTCGCGGGCGGCCTTGTCGGCCTCACCATCACGTTTGAGCTGCTCTGTCAGAACCTGATGCGCCAGCCGCGCGCCCTGCGCTTTTGAAGTGGCAGCTTCCATCTGCTGCTTGAGCGCTTCAAGACGGTTCATCTGCTCCAGACGCAGGGCCGCCGCGCTCGGCGCATCCTCGGCCCAGGCGCGAAACCCGTCCCAGCGCCACAAATCGCCATCAAGGCTCACAAGCCGCTGCCCAGGCTTCAGCTCGGCCTGCAAAGCAGCTGCCGCCTCGGCCTCCACAAGCCCGATCTGGGCCATCCGCCGTGTCAAAACCGCAGGCACATTCACATGCGCCGAAAGTGGCTCAACACCCGCAGGCAAAGCTTGCGCATCTCGATAAGCTGGCAGGCTCGCCCAGCCGGACGGCCCGTCTTCGCCCACTTCAGGCGCGCGCAAATCATCCGCCAGCGCCGCGCCCAGTGCCTTCTCATAGCCTGGTGTTACTTGCAGCTGATCAATGATCTGCCCGCCCTCGGCCGTGTCACGTTCCACAAGCCGCGCCAAGGCGCTGGCTTCAGCCGAGAGTGCATTCACTTCGCCGTCGGCTTCGCTCAGCTCTGCCCGCGCATCCGCCTCGCGGGATTGCGTGGCAGCCCGCGCCGCCTCAGCAGCGATAAGCGCCTCCTCCGCGTCCTGCGAGCGCTTGGTCGCTGCGCTCTCAGCCTGCTCTGCCGCTTCAAAATCTACTGCCGCTTTTTCCAAAAGCGCCTTGGCCTCGCCCGCAGCGCGCTTGGCTTTTTCGGCCTCTTCGCTGGAGCGGGCTTCTGTTTTGCGACTGTCTTCTAGCAAGCGCTGAGCAGACTGATGCCTTGCAGCCAAGCGGGCCACATCTTCGGTCAGTTCAGACAGTGCATTCTCACGCGCCTGCAAGACCTGTGCTGCCTCTTGAGACGCCTCCGCGGCTTGCGCCAGCTTGGCCTCATGGCCCGCGCCCGCCTTTTTCAGTTCTTCGGTTTCCCACTCCAGCCGCGCAATGGTTTCACCTGCGTCACGGTTGAGCGCTTCCTCACGCTCCATATCAGCCGCCAGCTGCCTGATCCGCGCTTCCAGCGTTTCAATCGTCGCAATCGCGCGCTTTTCTTGGTCTTCCAATGTGTCGCGCTGTACCGAGAGGCGCTGAAGCACAGCCGCAGCGATGGCTTCTTCCTCGCGCAGAGCGGGCAACGCATCTTCGCGCTGTTGGCGCAGCTTCGTCGCCTCCCGCGCGGCCGCTTCGGCCTGCGCGGCAGCGACCGTGCGCTCCTTTAGGACATTCTGTTCTTCAAGATGCGCGACTTGCGCTTCCTTCCACCGCCGATAAAGCAGCAACCCCTCCGCACGCCGCAGCTCATCCCCGATCTCACGGTAGCGCGCCGCTTGGCGGGCTTGGCGCGCAAGCTGCGCCAGCTGCGCGGCCAACTGTTCAAGGACATCGTCAACCCGGGTCAAGTTTGTTTCTGCGCCCTTAAGCTTTAGCTCGGCCTCGTGGCGGCGCTGGTAGAGGCCCGAAATCCCCGCTGCCTCCTCGAGAATACGGCGACGGCTCTTGGGCTTGGCGTTGATCAGCTCACTAATCTGTCCCTGCCGCACAAGAGCAGGGGAATGCGCACCTGTCGAGGCATCCGCAAACAGCATCTGCACATCGCGCGCGCGGGTGTCCTTGCCATTGGCTTTATAGGCGCTGCCGACGTCGCGTGTGATACGGCGGACGACCTCGAGGTTGTCCATGTCATTAAAGCCCGCAGGCGCGAGGCGGTCTTGGTTGTCGATATGAAGCGAGACTTCGGCAAAGTTGCGCGCGGGCCGCGAAGATGCGCCTGCAAAGATCACGTCTTCCATCCCGCCGCCACGCATAGCGGTGGGGCGGTTTTCGCCCATCACCCAGCGCAGGGCTTCAAGCAGGTTGGATTTACCGCAGCCATTGGGCCCGACGACGCCTGTCAGACCGTCCTGAATAATCAGGTCGGTCGGATCGACGAAGCTTTTGAACCCCGTAAGTCTGAGCTTGTGAAATCGCACTGCCGCTGTTGCACCTATGATTCTGAACAGATCCAGTCTGGCGGCGTCAGCACAAGCTTGTCAACGTTTGGACCCTCTATATGGGGCCTCAAAGGCAGTTATCCACAAGATAACGCGTTTTAACCCCGCCCATGCGGTTCCATAAAGTCCAGAACAGGGTTTGTTGGAAGGATACGATTGGGGTTAATGGTGTCATGGCTATAGTGATAATGACGCACGATGTGCTCAAGGTTCACGGTCTGAGCGACACCCTCAATCTGATAGAGCTCGCGCGTGTAGGCCCAGAGATTGGGGTAATCAATCAGCCGCGCACGGTTGCACTTGAAGTGTAGATGATAGACTGGATCAAACCGTACCAGCGTCGTGAACAGCCGCCAATCCGCCTCGGTGATCTGTGTGCCCATCAGGTAACGCCGCTCCGCGAGCCGCGCCTCGAGCCAGTCCATCGTGTCAAACAGAGGATCAACCGCCGCATCATAGGCCGCCTGTGTGGTCGCAAACCCTGCCTTGTAGACGCCGTTGTTCAGGGTGTCATAGATCCGCGCATTCACCTCTTCAATCTCACCGCGCAGCGGCTCAGGCCAGTAGTCGTCGCTATTCCCGGTCAACCCGTCAAACGCAGAGTTCAGCATACGGATGATCTCTGAGCTTTCGTTGCTCACGATCGTCTGGCGCTCTTTGTCCCACAATATCGGCACAGTCACCCGCCCTGATATCTGCGGATCCGCCTTCAGATAAATGTCCCGCGCAAAAGGCAGCCCATAGAGCGTATCGCCCGTGGCCCCATGCGCATCGGTCTCAAAGGTCCAGCCCTCCGAGAGCATATCAGGATGCACTGCGGATATGCTGATATGCGCCTCCAGCCCCTTCAATGCCCGAAAAATCAGCGTGCGGTGCGCCCACGGGCAGGCATAGGACACATAGAGATGATACCGCCCGCTCACCGCAGGAAAGCCGCCCTCACCCGTCGGTCCCGCTGCGCCATCAGCCGTGATCCAGTTGCGAAACTTGGCCGTGGTCCGTTCAAACGCACCGCCCGTTGACGCCGTATCATACCAAACATCATGCCATGTGCCGTCTACCAACTGTCCCATCAGGGCCTCCTCATTTCTGTCTTGCCCCTTCCTACCTGCACTGATCCTGACGATAAACTCTCGCTCCCGCGCAGCGCCCCTGCGCTGATGCACAGAGCGAGCGTTACACAGGTGCAACATTAAGCGCTTAGAAAGAATTCGTTACTTGTTTCTCAACCAAACCGTGCAAATCTAACAGGCACAGGAAAGGCGCACACAATGACTGATTATCTATCCCCCGAGATCGAGGCTGCTCTCAAGGCTGCCCGCAAAGCCGCAATGAAAAAGTCCTCGCGTCTGCGCGTGCAGATGGGGGAGACCCAATATCCAATCCTCAAGTTGTGGGACAAAGGCTTTGCGCTTGATGTCTCAGGCGCGCCTAAGCTGCGAGGGCTGGTGGATATCTACGATGGAACCAAACATTTGATGAACGGATTGATCATCGCCACCGAGGCCGAAGGCGATATGATGCACTATGAGTTCAAGCGCGCCACCCAAGCGCAAGACAAAGCCCCGCTGGATTACGAGCGCGACGAAAACGCGCCCGTGGCCCTTATCGGCAAGGCGGCACCCTCACTCCATTGATCACTGCAGATCAGCAAAAGCTTTTTGAAGCCGCTCCACCGCCTGCTCAACATAGGCGCGTGGTGTGGCCAAGTTGAAGCGCATGAAGCTCTCCCCACCTGTGCCAAACGTTGGGCCATGGTTGGCTGCGATCTTGGCGTCTTCCTCTACACGGCGGGTAAACTCTTCACGGCTCATGCCTGTGTCTTCAAAATCAACCCACGCCAGATAGGTCGCCTCAAGCGGCATCGACTTCAAGCCAGGGATACTGTTGATCCCCGCATCAAATATCTCACGGTTCCCATTGATATAAGTCACAAGCGCATCAACCCACTCCGCACCCTCAGGGCTATAGGCCGCCTCGGCCATCTCAAGCCCAAAAGAGTTTGCCGAAATGCCCAGCGCCATCATCTTCGCGCCAAACTCCGCGCGCAGCGTCTCGTTCGGGATAATAACATTGCCCGAATGCCCACCTGCGATGTTGAAGGTCTTGGTTGTCGCCGTCATCATAACAAGGCGGTCCTCGATCCCCTCGATATTGGCCATTGCGGTATGCTTGGCCTCAGGCATTACAAGATCATGGTGGATTTCATCAGACACCAGAATCAGATCATGCTTCTTGGCAAACTCGGCCACCTGCTTCAACTCGGCCTCACTCCAGACACGCCCGCCAGGGTTATGAGGCGAGCAGAGAATGACCATCTTCTCTGAGCCATCCAGCAGCGCATCATAGTTATCAAAGTCCATTTCGTAGCGCCCGTTCTCAAGCACCAAAGGGCATTCAACAACGCGCCGGCCATTGGCTTTAATCACCTTGGCAAAAGCATGGTAAACGGGCGTGAAGAGCACGACCCCGTCGCCCTTTTCGGTCCATGTGTCCACACAAAGCGCTGTGCCATTCACGAGCCCGTGGGTCGTAAAGATCGCAGCGGGATCAACCTCCCAGCCATGACGGGTTTTCATCCACCAGCAGATCGCCGCACGGTACTCTGTATCGCCGCCATAATAGCCGTAAATCCCGTGATCCAGCATCCCCTGCAGCGCGTTTTGCACACAAGCGGGTGGGCGAAAGTCCATATCTGCAACCCACATGGCGATCCCGTCTTCCGCAGGCACATTGTAGAGTTTGTCCATCATGTCCCATTTCGCAGAATGGGTGCCCTTGCGGTCGATAATCTCGTCAAAATTCATGGGGTGCTCTCCAGTGGTGGGCTCGTGGTCGGCCCACGTATGGCCTGCGCAAAAGCTAGCCGATTAAAAAACGAGTGCAAGGCCATGTTGCACAGCGTGTTGCAGTGCCCCGCCGCATCGCCTAAATGAGCCCTATGAAAAGGCCTATTCTGATACACCCCGACCCCCGCCTCAAAAAGGTCTGCGCTCCTGTGCCAGACCTTTCGGATGATCTGCGCAAACTTGGCGACGATATGCTCGTGACCATGTACGAGGCACCAGGCATTGGCCTTGCCGCGCCCCAGATCGGGGTTCTCTCGCGCGTTATCGTACTGGATTGCGTCAAGGAAGAAGGCGAGACGCCCAAGCCGATGATCATGTTCAATCCGGAAATTGTGGCCGCGTCAGACGAAACAAACACCTATGACGAAGGCTGCCTCTCGATCCCTGACCAATACGGCGAAGTGACCCGCCCCAAGGCCGTTGATGTGCGTTGGATCGACCGCGACGGACGCGAGCAGAGCGATACTTTCGATGGCCTCTGGGCGACCTGTGTGCAGCACGAGATTGACCACCTCAATGGCAAGCTCTTCATTGATTATCTCGGCGCCATGCGCCGCCAGATGATCACCCGCAAAATGCAGAAGCTCAAACGTGAGATGATGCGCACATGAGCGTTTTGCCTATCGTTCAGTGGCCTGATCCGCGCCTCTCTACGGTCTGCGCCCCTGTCGATGCGCCCACCTGCGAAACGCTACTGAATGATATGTTTGACACGATGTATGCCGCCAAGGGCCGTGGCCTCGCTGGCCCACAAGTCGGCGTCCTTGAGCGTCTCTTTGTCATGGACGCAGGCTGGAAAGAGGGCACGCCCACACCGCGCGTTATGATCAACCCCGAGATCGAGCCTTGCGGTGAACCCGCTTCATTGGAAGAAATGTGCCTTTCTGTGCCTGATGTGGGTGTGCCTGTTCTGCGCCCCTCAAGCGTCTTTGTGCGCTGGCGCGATGAGCATGGTGCGCCACAGGCAGCGCAGTTTGGCGGCGCAGAGGCCCGTATTATCCAGCACGAGTTTGATCATCTCGATGGCAAGCTTCACTTTGACCGCGTATCGCCTGATCTGCGCACTGACCTTGAAACGCCTTACCTGAAAGCGCACACATGACAGCCAGACTCTGTATCCCTTGGCCCGACAAACGCCTGCGCACCAAGGCCGCAGCCGTTGACGCCATAACCGATGAAATCCGCGCCATCTGGTCCGATATGGTCGACACAATGGAAGCCATGCCCGGTGTCGGTCTTGCCGCACCCCAAATCGGCGTGATGCTGCGCCTTGCAGTCGTAGATGCGAGCGAAGAACGCGGCAAAGCTGTGCTCATGGCAAACCCCGAGATCATCGACGCCAGCGGCGTCTTTCGTGAGCATGACGAGGCCAGCCCGAATCTCCCCGGTGTGTCAGCCGTCATCAAACGCCCCCGCGGAGTCAGCGTACGCTTCCTTAACGCCGAAGGCATCATCGAGCGCCGCGACTACGTCGGCCTCTGGGCCACTTCCGTCCAACACCAAATCGACCACCTCAACGGCCAAATGTATTTTGACCGTCTCTCAAAAGTGAAGCGCGACATGCTTCTGCGCCGTGCAAGGAAGCTCTCATGAGGCTTGTTTTTATGGGTTCTCCTGACTTTAGCGTTCCCGTTCTGGACGCGCTGGTCAAGGCCGGTCACGAGATTGCCGCGGTCTATTGTCAGCCTCCTCGCCCGGCAGGGCGAGGCAAAAAAGAGCGCCCCACAGCCGTCCATGCACGCGCTCTAGAACTTGGGCTAGATGTTCGCCATCCTGTTTCGCTCAAGTCCGAAGAGGCGCAAAAGGACTTCGCCGACCTCAAACCCGAAGTGGCCGTGGTGGTCGCCTATGGATTGATTTTACCGCAAGCCGTATTGGATACGCCTACGTATGGTTGCCTCAATATCCACGCCTCCCTCCTACCGCGTTGGCGCGGCGCGGCACCCATCCACCGCGCGATTATGGCCGGGGACACGGACACAGGCGTTTGCATTATGCAGATGGAAGCTGGCCTTGACACAGGCCCTGTGCTTTTGCGCACAGCGACCCAGATTGGCGCGGAAGAGACCACACTTCAACTCCATGACCGCCTCTCTGCCCTTGGCTCTGAGGCGATCGTTGCAGCTCTGGACACATTACCAACCCTCACACCCGTCGCCCAGCCCGATACGGGCGTCACATACGCCGAAAAAATCCGCAAAGACGAAGCCCGCATCGATTGGACCCAATCCTCTGACAAGATCGACCGTCAAATTCGCGGCCTGTCTCCCTTCCCGGGAGCGTGGTGCGAACTCAACGGAGCGCGCCTCAAAATTCTTGCCTCCCGCATGTCTGAGGGGAGCGGAGAAGCAGGCGAGATCATCCATACGCCAGCGCATGTTGCTTGTGGCGCTGGCGCGGTCGAACTGCTGCGCTTGCAAAAAGCGGGCAGTCAGGCGCAAGATATCTCTGAGTTCACACGCGGCACGCCGCTCCCCAAGGGGGCGCGCCTCAGCTAAGGAGCAAACCCTATGTTTCCCTCCATGATCGGAACAGTCGTGATCGCTGGTATCGTCGGCTATCTGAGCGAGCGCTCGGGCTTCACCCGCAACGGTATCCTCCAATCGATCATCATCTGTGTCGGCGGTGCCTTTGTTTTTTACTTCATAAGCCTGATGTTCAATATAGGCTTCAGCAGTCACGGAATAAACGCGATCGCCGCATCCATCGGCGCATTGGTCATTATTCCAACGCATTGGAGGAAGTAGATGGCACTCTATCTGATCATCATCGGCGCAGCGGCAGGTTTTTTCGCAACTCGCATGATGCGCCTTGAAACCGACATCGTCACGACCATGGCGATCGGTATAGCAGGTGCGCTGATCGGCGGCTTTCTTCTGCGCTTTTTGTTAAGCGTCATGGGAATGCTCGGCGGCCTCATCGGCGCGGTCATGGGCGCGATGCTCGTGATATGGGTTTGGCAAAAATACTTTAAACGTTAGAGCTTAGGGGGCCGTGCGCGGTAAACAGGCAGGCGCCAGCCAAAAGCGATAGATCCCGCTCGCAAAACAAATGTGCTCAGGACACAAGAGCCAAGCACAACCAGTGGCGCACCCGAAACATTGGCAGACAAAAGCGCCACAACGGCTCCGCCAAAAGCCGCAGAAACGTAAAGTTCTCCCTGCCGCAACACCATTGGAACCTCGTTGGCCACGACATCGCGCATCAGCCCGCCGAATGTCCCTGTCATCACACCCATAAGGAGCACCACAGGCGCGCCGTGGCCAAGTGACATCGCCACACCCACTCCCGCAGCAACTGCAACACCAAGCGCCAAAGCATCAAGCCAGAGCAAAAGCCGTGCGCGGCTTTCAAACAAATGTGCCGTAAAGAAAATCAGACCCGCTGCGACACAAGCGATCGCTATGTGCTCAGGCTGAGCAATCCAGAACACAGGGTTTCTGTCGAGCAAAAGGTCACGCAAAGTGCCACCGCCAACCGCCGTCAGCGAAGCCAGAAATGCAAATCCAATAATATCAAGCTGCGCGCGCGAGGCCGCCAGAGCCCCTGTCAGCGCAAAGATAAAGACCGATGTATAGTCCAGCAGAGCAAGCGCGCTCATGCCTCTTTCCGCGACTGTTTGAATGGTGCCATACCCGCGCGTGCAAGCTCGTCAGCGCGCTCGTTCTCAGCATGGCCCGCGTGTCCTTTGATCCACTTCCAAGTCACGCTGTGACGTTCCTGCGCCGCGTCGAGACGCTGCCAGAGATCAACATTTTTCACAGGCTTTTTGTTAGAGGTCTTCCAGCCGTTGCGCTTCCAGCCAAAGATCCAGCCTGTTACGCCGTTTTTGACATAGGCACTGTCTGTGACAACAGTCAGGCGAGATGGTTTTTCAAGCCGTTCCAATGCGTTGATCGCAGCCAAGAGCTCCATGCGGTTGTTCGTTGTATCCGCTTCACCGCCCTTGAGCTCACGCTCCTTGAGCACAGCTTCCCCCTCGACAGCGCGCAAAAGCACCCCCCAGCCTCCTGGACCGGGGTTGCCCGAACAGGCGCCGTCCGTATAGGCAAAAAGCTCAGCCATGGGCGCGCACCAGAATGAATTTATCGATGGATCCAGACAAGCCAGTCCCCTCTCCTTTAAAGATATCATAGGGCTCAAAGCCCGCATCGGTCAAAAGCTCTAGAAGCTCAGGCTCGCTCACATAGGTATAGGCCCGCCCCAACGCATCTCGCGCCTCCGCATCACCGAGCTTCATGCCGATGTGGAATACCCCACCAGGCTTCAAGGCGCGTTTGATCTGGCCCAGATGCTGCGGCAGCTTCTTGCGCGGCGCATGCAAGAGCGAGAAGCTCGCCCATACGCCATCGTATGTTTCAACTGCGTCCAAGTCATCAAAAAGAGCCTGCGTCGCATTTAGCCCCTCAACGTCCTGCGCCAGAGCAACCATCGCCGCAGAACCATCGAAGGCATCCACAGTGCACCCGCGCTTGAGCATTTCAGCTGCGTAGTGCCCAGGACCGCAGCCCAAATCCAGCACATGCGCGCCCTTTGGCAAATCCTCAACAAAGCCGATTAGGCTTTTGTGTTCAGCCTTACTCACAACAATTTTTGCGTAGTCCGCAGCCTTCGCATCATAAATCGCCAGTGTCTTCGCATCCGCACTCATACCAACAGTCCCAAAAGCAGACAGGCCAACACAACTGAGGTAAGCAGAACGCGCAGCGACATCCACCAGACAGGCGCGGCGCCTGTGCGAACAAACCAAAAATCCAAAGCAAGAAGAGCCGCAAAGCCCGCCATCAAAGCCAGAAGTGATGCCTCACCACCGACACAGAAAAAAGCCCATAGCGCTGGCAACACAGAGAATAGGTAGCCTCGTGTGGCGACCGCTCCCGTCAGTTGCATAGAAAAGCCCCAAAGAATGCCCGACATAAAACACAAAATTACCGTGCCGTAAGTGACCAGTGCCGCAAGGCCGATGAGCCGCTCACCCAAAAACGCCTCTGCACCAAAGCTGCCCAAATGCGCCGTGAGCGCGCCCCAAAGAAAGGGCAGCAGCCCGGCAAGACCCAAGACAAGCGGCGCGCGCGGAATACGCCGCGAAGCCGCGCTCATGCTGGCGTCCTCAAAACACGCGGCACTTTGAATTCAACGTTTTCTTTGGCCGTTTCGAGCACTTCAATATCAAGCTCATAGCGCGCGCCCAGTGCGTCAATCACTTCCTGCACCAAAAGCTCGGGGGCCGAGGCGCCCGCTGTGATTCCAATGGAGTTGATCCCCTCAAGCGCACGCCAGTCGATATTGGCCGCCCGCTGTACGAGCTGCGAATAGCCACACCCCGCATTGGAGCCAACTTCAACAAGCCGCTGCGAATTAGACGAATTTGGCGCACCGACAACAAGCATCGCATCGACGCGCCCCGCCATGGCCTTCACTGCCTCCTGACGGTTGGTTGTCGCGTAGCAGATGTCCTCTTTGTGCGGGCCAACGATCTTCGGAAAGCGTGCTTGAAGGGCCGCAACAATGCCCGCTGTGTCATCAACAGACAAAGTGGTTTGCGTCACAAACGCAAGCTTGGCTGCGTCACGCACAGCCACGCCGCCCACGTCCGCCTCTGTTTCCACAAGCAAAACCTCGCCCTCAGGCAGTTGTCCCATCGTCCCGACAGTTTCAGGATGGCCCTCGTGACCAATCATGATGATCTGCAAGCCTGCATCGTGATGGCGCTCCGCCTCGATATGGACCTTGCTCACAAGCGGGCAAGTCGCATCGACAAAAACCATCTCGCGCCGCGCAGCCTCGGCAGGCACAGCCTTCGGCACACCGTGCGCCGAAAAGATAACAGGGCGATCATCGGGGCAATCTTCAAGTTCCTCGACAAAAACAGCGCCTTTGGCGCGCAAATCGTCGACAACATATTTGTTGTGCACAATCTCGTGGCGCACATAGACAGGCGCGCCCCATTTCTCGATTGCCATCTCGACAATCTTGATGGCGCGGTCGACCCCCGCACAAAAGCCGCGCGGGGCGGCAAGAATAACTTTGAGAGGTGGTTTTTTCATCGGCGCGCTCCTCGTTCCCCTGAGCTAAGCGATGCGCCTGCGCAGGTCCAGACCTACGGACAAAAAAAGGGCGCGGCGTCTAAAGACAATCGCGCCCCGCTTTGGCCTCAAACCTAGTCAAGATCATCAAGATCGCCGTCGTCCCCCAGAACGTCCTCGCGCGACGGGCGCCCAATGACGTCTTTGAGATCGTTCAGCTCGATGAAATTGTCCGCCTGACGGCGCAACTCATCCGCAATCATAGGCGGCTGGCTGCGGATCGTAGACACAACAGAGACCCGCACACCTTGGCGCTGCAAACTTTCCACGAGCGGGCGGAAGTCACCATCGCCAGAGAAAATCACAATATGGTCCACGTGCGGCGCAAGCTCCATCGCATCGACAGCAAGCTCGATATCCATATTGCCCTTAACTTTGCGGCGGCCTTGGCTGTCGGTGAACTCCTTGGCTGGCTTAGTGACCATATTAAAGCCGTTATAGTTCAGCCAGTCGACCAGCGGGCGGATCGGCGAATATTCGTCATTTTCCAGCAAAGCTGTATAATAAAACGCGCGCAAAAGCTTACCACGGCGCATAAATTCGCTGCGCAACAACTTATAGTCGATATCAAACCCGAGAGATTTCGCGGCGGCGTATAAGTTTGACCCATCAATGAACAGCGCCAAGCGCTCATCCTTGTAAAACATAAAAAGTCCTTCCAAAAACCACTGGCTTGCAAAAAACGAGACTGTTAAGCGGTCAAGCAAGCAGCGTTACTACACAGATAACACTCTTTAAAAAAACCCTTTGAAGGGCAACACAAATCAGCGCGAGGATAGGCCTGTGTCTAGCAAAGCACAAACATACTTAATCGCTCTCGGCGGCAATATGCCGTCCGCACTCGGAGGCCCCGAGATCACCCTGCGCGCTGCCCTCAAACGCCTGCCAGAGACGGGCCTCAAAGTGGAGGCCGTGAGCCGCTTTTTTCAGACACCCTGCTTCCCCGCTGGCGCAGGGCCCGACTATGTCAATGCAGCGGCATGCGTGTCCGCTGACAAATCACCCCAAGAGGTGTTGCAGAACTTGCACGGCATTGAAGCGGAATTTGGCCGCGAGCGCCTCCAGCGCTGGGGCATGCGATGCCTTGATCTTGATCTTCTTTCGGCCGGACAGCGTGTTCTTCCTGATATGAAGACCTATACCCAATGGCAAACCCTTCCCCCAGACGCCCAGCGCAGCGATGCGCCAAGCGAGCTTATCCTGCCTCATCCGCGCCTCGCCGAGCGCGCTTTTGTGCTTGTCCCGCTTGCTGAGATTGCACCTGATTGGACCCACCCAGTCTCAGGACTCACCGTCAAAGACATGCTTGCTTCACTGCCTGCCAGCGAAAAAGACTTGGTTTTGCCCTTGTGAGGGGGCTTTTTGGCCTTGTGTTTCAGGCACAAGGCTCCTAAATACGGGCCTTCACAAGACTGATCTGGAGTGACCCATGGCCCGTGTGACCGTTGAAGATTGCGTAGACAAAGTTCCAAACCGCTTTGAGCTTGTCATGCTTGCGTCGCATCGCGCACGCGAAATCTCTGCTGGTGCGTCGCTCACAGTAGACCGTGACAACGACAAAAACCCTGTTGTTGCCCTGCGTGAAATCGCGGACGAAACTCAGACAGCTGGCGATCTGCGCGAGCGCCTGATCGAGAGCAACCAGACACAGATCGAAGTTGATGAGCCTGAAGATGATGCTATGGCGCTTCTTATGGGTGCTGAGGCTGACAAGCCGTCTGATGACGACATGACAGAAGAGCAGCTCCTTCGCCAATTGATGGAAGCACAAGGTCAGGGCTAACCTGCCAACAAGGTGATGTAGCGGATGATTCCTCCAGTCGATGAGCTTTTAAGCCTCGTCCGCGCATACAACCCCAAAACAAACGAGCGCCTCATCGCCGAGGCCTACGATTTTGCAAAAGCTGCGCACGAGGGCCAGAAGCGTCACTCTGGCGAATCATATTTCACGCACCCTTTTGCTGTCGCACAGATACTGGCGGGTCAGCGGCTGGACGACAGCACGCTCATCACTGCGCTTTTGCATGACACAATCGAGGACACTGGCGCATCCTACGAGATCGTCACAGATAAATTCGGCCGTGAAGTCGCTGATCTTGTCGATGGCGTCACCAAGCTGACCAATCTACAGCTCTCCTCCACCGAGACAAAACAAGCCGAGAACTTTCGCAAGCTGTTCATCGCCATGTCGCGCGATCTGCGCGTGATTTTTGTCAAATTGGCTGACCGTTTGCACAACATGCGCACGATCAAGGCCATGCGCCCTGAAAAACAAGCGCAAAAAGCGCGTGAGACCATGGACATTTACGCTCCGCTTGCGGGCCGTATGGGTATGCAGTGGATGCGCGAAGAGCTTGAAGACCTTGCGTTCAAAGTTCTCAATCCAGAGGGCCGCGCCTCGATCATGCGCCGTTTCATAACGCTGCAAAACGAAACCGACGATGTGATTGATCGAATCACCAACGACATGAACCTCGAGCTCGACAAAGCGGGCATCCAAGCCCAGATTATCGGGCGCGCAAAAAAGCCCTACTCGATCTGGCGTAAGATGCAGGAAAAAGAACTGGCCTTCTCCCGCCTGTCCGACATCTACGGCTTCCGCATCATCGCGCAAAATGAAGCAGATTGTTACCGCATCCTTGGTGTGATTCACCAACGCTGGCGCGCCATCCCGGGACGCTTCAAGGACTATATCAGCCAACCCAAATCCAACGGCTATCGCTCGATCCATACGACCGTTTCTGGCCGTGACGGCAAGCGTGTTGAAGTTCAGATCCGCACCTATCAAATGCACGATGTTGCCGAAAGTGGCGTCGCAGCGCATTGGTCCTACCGCGACGGTGTGCGCACCGAAAACCCCTTCGCCGTGGACCCTGTCAAATGGGTGTCTGGCCTGACCGAGCAGTTTGACGCCGAGGAAGATCACGACGCCTTCCTTGAAATCGTCAAACTCGAAATGTACGCAGATCAGGTATTCTGTTTCTCGCCAAAGGGCGATGTGATCAAGCTCCCAAGAGGTGCGACTCCGCTTGATTTTGCCTATGCGATTCACACTCGCATCGGCGATGCCTGTGTCGGCGCCAAGATTGATCACATGCGCGTTCCCCTTTGGACCCGTATTCGCAACGGCCAGTCTGTCGAGATCATCACAGCCGAGGGCCAGACCCCGCAGCCGACATGGCTCGACATGGCCGTAACAGGCAAAGCCAAAAGCGCCATCCGCCGCGCCCTGCGCGAGATGGACCGTGAACGCTTTATAAAACTCGGTCGCGAGATCGCCCGCGCCGCCTTTGAAAACGTCGGTAAAAAAGCCACCGACAAAGTGCTCAACAGTGCCGCCAAAAAGCTGCGCCTTGAGGATGGCGATGAAGTGCTCGCCCGTCTTGGCAGCGCCGAAATAGAGGCCCGCAGCGTCGTGCAGGCGGTCTACCCCGACCTGATCGAAGACCGCACCGAAGCCGTGCCCCCAGAGCGGGCCGTCATCGGCCTTTCCTCGGGCCAGCATTTCCAGCGCGGCACCTGCTGTCAGCCGCTTCCGGGAGAGCGTATTGTCGGTATCACCTATCGTGGCAAAGGCGTTGTGGCACATCGGATTGATTGTGACAGGCTCAGCGATTTTGAGGATCAGCCAGAGCGCTGGCTCGATCTCCACTGGCAGTCAGGCAACCACCCCGCAATCTATCCTGTGACCTTGGAATTGACGATCGGCAATGATGCCGGCGTTTTAGGACGGGTCTGCACCTTGATCGGTGAGACCAAGGCCAATATCTCCAACCTGGTGTTTCTGGATCGCAAACCAGACTTTTACAAATTGCGGCTTGATGTTGATTTAAGCGACGCGGAGCATTTGCATACGCTGAGCTCGGTGCTGGAGGCGGAAAATGATATCGCCTTGCTCGAACGGGTTGTTGACCCCGACGCCAGCAACGTTGAAAACGGGGCTGAGGCGCAGTAACAAAAAACGGTAAGGACAGAAGTTTTGGTCTTTAAACGGCGAGACAAACGGGCGTGGTGGAAGGTCATCGCAGAATCCCTCTACCCTAAAGGTGGATGGGCGCGCGCGTTTCACTATATCCGCCACCGTTTGCACCGGCTCCCCGATCCGCCTCACAAGATTGCACGTGGCGTCTGGGCAGGTGTTTTCACAACATTCACGCCGTTCTACGGAATGCACTTTATTGTCGCAGCGCTCGTTTCACGCGTGATGCAGGGCAATCTGATCGCAGCACTTCTCGCAACATTTTTTGGCAATCCGCTCACCTATATTCCCATCGGTGTCGCCTCTCTGAAGACGGGTCACTGGCTTTTGGGGACAGAGTTTGAGGTCGCCGAGCAAAAGCTTGGAGGCAAATTCGCCGAAGCCGGCGGCGATCTATGGCACAACTTCATGTCGATGTTCACAGAAGAGACTGCAGATTGGCACGGCCTCTCTGTGTTTTATGACGAGGTCTTCTTCCCCTACCTTATCGGCGGGATCATTCCGGGCATAATCACCGCGTCGATCTGCTATTACATCGCAGTGCCACTGATCCGAGCCTATCAAAACCGCCGCAAAGGGCGGATCAAGGAAAAGCTCGCTGCCCTGCGCAAAAAGAAGCTCGAAAAGCAAAGCGCCAAAGCACCAGAATAAAACTCTTGGGCTTCCTGCGTGAATTTGATCAAATCTAGATGAATACATCGAATCGATAGGAGCCATCATGGCACAGAGCAACAAACTACGACTGGGCGTAAACATCGACCACGTGGCCACAGTGCGCAACGCCCGCGGCAGCGCCTATCCCGATCCCGTGCGCGCGGCCAAGCTCGCCGAAGCGGCAGGTGCGGATGGCATCACAGCGCACTTGCGCGAAGACAGGCGCCACATCCGCGACGCAGATATTGACGGGCTGATGGCTGCGCTCACAACACCGCTCAACTTCGAGATGGCCGCAACCATTGAAATGCAGTCCATCGCGCTGGCCCACAAGCCACACGCCGTCTGTATCGTGCCCGAAAAGCGCGAGGAACGCACAACAGAAGGTGGCCTTGATGTGGCTGGTGATGACAACCGCCTCGCCAGCTTTATCGCCCCCCTGCGCGAGGCAGGCTGTCGTATCTCGCTGTTTATCGGCCATGAGGAAAGCCAGATCCGCGCGGCTGCCCGCATCGGGGCCGCCGTGGTCGAACTGCACACAGGCGCGTATTGCGACTTTCACTACGAAGGAAATTTTGCCAAACGCGACGCCGAGCTCGCGGCACTGATCGAAGGCGCGACTTTGGCGCATTCGCTCGGACTTGAAGTGCACGCAGGCCACGGCCTCACCTTCGAAACAGTTAAGCCCATCGCCGCGATCCCTGAAGTGATGGAGCTCAATATCGGGCACTTCCTGATGGCCGAATCGCTCTTTATCGGCATGGAAGCCGCCATTCTCCAGATGCGTGCGCTCATGGACGAGGTGCGCGGGTGATCTTAGGCATCGGGACCGATCTTGCCAATATCGAGCGCATAGCCGCCACGCTCGAACGGTTTGGCGACAGGTTCCGCAACCGTGTCTTTACCGAAACAGAACAGGCCAAAGCCGAGCGTCGCGCCGATACACCTGGAACCTACGCCAAACGTTGGGCTGCCAAAGAAGCCTGCTCCAAAGCGCTCGGCACAGGCCTGCGCATGGGTATCGCTTGGAAAGACATGCGGGTGAGCAATTTGCACACTGGCCAGCCCGTCATGGAAGTCACGGGCTGGGCCAAGGAACGCCTTGACGCTCTCACACCCGCAGGGCACGAGGCCTTGATCCATGTGACCCTGACGGATGATCACCCGTGGGCGCAGGCATTTGTGGTGATAGAGGCTCGCCCGATTGCAGCCGAAGCACAGGCATAAAGCGCCCTCAGAGCGGCCTCTGGGTTGACAGCCACGCCCTTGCGGCTCATGTAGCTCTCAGCTTTTAGGGATTTATTTGATGACCACAGAAGAGAAAAAAAGCGGCGGCGGATTTGTCGAAACGATCAAGACAATCGTATACGCCCTGCTCATCGCAGGGGTGTTTCGCACCCTCTTCTTCCAGCCCTTCTGGATTCCATCAGGCTCGATGAAAGACACGTTGCTGATTGGCGACTTCCTCTTCGTAAACAAAATGGCCTACGGCTACTCCTACGCCTCTTGCCCATCGGTGCGCCTGCCCGCCATTGGCATCAACGTAGATGCAGAGGATGTCTGCGGCTGGTCACGCGGTGAAAACGGTCGTCTCTTCGGCGGTGAGCCCGAGCGCGGCGATGTTGTGGTCTTCCGCCATCCAGTCAACGGCTCAGATTTCATCAAGCGCCTCATCGGCCTGCCCGGCGATACGGTACAGCTCACCAATGGTGTTCTCAGCATCAACGGAACCCCGGTAAAACTTCAGGATGATGGCGTGTTCAGCGAGACATTCGAGCTGCAAGGCCCCCAGAGAATGCGCCCGCGCTGCGAAAATGGCTCGGTCGGTATGGGCGCCGAGTGCACCAAATCACGCCAGATCGAAACGCTGCCAAACGGACGCTCTCACGCGATCCTCAACATCGGCGATCAACGCGCCGACACCACCCCGGTCTTCACTGTCCCCGCGGGCCACTTTTTCTTCATGGGCGACAATCGCGACAACTCAACCGACAGCCGCTTTGATCAGCGTGTTGGCGGCGTCGGTTTTGTTCCCTATGAAAATCTGATCGGCCGCGCCGACCGTGTCATGTTCTCCTCTGGCGGAAGCTCAATGCTCTACTTCTGGACATGGCGCGCTGACCGCTTTTTCAAGAGAATAGATTGAAACTTTCATCCGATCTTCAGGCCTTTGAAGGCGTATTAGGGCATCACTTCGCGCGCCCCGAGCTGCTCAATCGTGCGCTCACGCATAGCTCGATGTCTTCGCCCACACGCCCCGACAACCAGCGCCTTGAGTTCCTCGGGGATCGCGTGCTTGGTCTTGTCATTTCAGAAGCCCTGCTCAAAGACGACATGTCCGCCAGCGAAGGCCAGCTTGCGCCGCGCTACAACGCACTCGTGCGCAAAGAAACCTGTGCCGACATTGCCCGCGATATAGACATAGGCGCCGTCCTCAAGCTGGGCCGCTCCGAGATGATGTCAGGTGGGCGACGCAAAACGGCGCTTCTCGGCGACGCCATGGAAGCCGTGATCGCTGCGGTCTATCTCGACGGCGGGTTTGACGCCGCCAAGGCCCTGATCCTTAAGCTCTGGGCGAAACGCATCAAAACTGTCGACAGCGATGCGCGCGACCCGAAGACCGCACTGCAAGAATGGGCGCAGGCCCGCAAGCAAAACCCGCCCAAATATGTTGAAACCGCGCGCCAAGGCCCAGACCATGCGCCCGAGTTCACAATCGAAGTGCGGCTTGCCAGCGGTGAAACCGCCGCCTCCACAGCGAACTCCAAGCGCGCCGCCGAGCAAGCGGCCGCCGCCCTTCTGCTGGCACAAATCGAAAGCGCTTCATGAGCGCCAACAAAACGGGCGCGGGCTTTATGATCCTCGCCATGGGCGCGTTTGCGCTTGAGGACAGCTTCTTCAAAGCCGCCACTCAACTCACATCTGTTAGCTCGGCCCTGATTTCTTTTGGCCTCATGGGGCTTGTCATCTTTGCCAGCCTGTCGCTGCGCGCAGGCGAAGCCGTCTGGCATCCCGCTTGCCTCAAGCGCACAATGCTCATCCGCTCCGCCTTTGAGCTGATGGGGCGGCTTTTCTTCGGCCTCGCACTCGCTCATGCGCCACTCTCAAGCACATCAGCAATCCTACAGGCCGCTCCAATTGTGGTGACGCTCGGTGCAATTTTCATCTTTGGTGAGGCCGTCGGCTGGCGGCGCTGGATAGCGATGGCCTTGGGCTTTCTTGGTGTGCTCGTCGTGATCCGCCCGGGCTTTGAGAGCTTTCAGATCACATCGCTCTATGCCCTTCTCGCCACGATAGGCTTCGCGGGCCGCGATCTGGCCACGCGCGCCAGCCCTCCCGCAATGTCCACAGCACAGCTGGGCAGCCTCGGTTTTGCAGTTCTGACAGTCGCAGGCCTCTTGCTCTCAGCGCTTGAGAGCACAGTCCCCAGCCTTCCAACAGGCCAAAGCCTACTCCTCACCGCTGGTGCAGCGATTGTCGGCGTGCTGGCCTATGCGTCGCTCACACGCGCCATGCGAGCGGGTGATGTTGGCTTTGTTGCGCCCTACCGCTACACGCGGCTCGTCTTCGCCCTGCTCATCGCCTTCACTGTTTTTGGCGAGCGCCCCGATCCGCTTACACTGCTTGGTGCCACAATTATCGTGCTCGCAGGCCTTTATAGCTTCTCCCGCGCACGCAGTGCTGGCAGCGGGCAATGAAACCCGTTAAAGAGCGCCCAACCCTATTGGAGCCCATCACATGACCACACGCGCAGGCTTTGTTGCCCTCATCGGAGAACCGAACGCTGGCAAATCTACGCTGCTCAACCGCATGGTTGGCGCGAAAGTGAGTATTGTCACCCACAAGGTACAAACCACACGCGCCCGCATCCGTGGCGTCGCACTCGAAGGCGAGGCCCAAATCGTCTTTGTCGACACCCCCGGTCTCTTCAAGCCCCGCCGCAGGCTTGACCGTGCCATGGTCGCCGCTGCGTGGGGCGGCGCAGCAGATGCCGATATCGTCGTGATGCTGATCGAGGCACATCGCGGGATTTCAGAAGGCGTAAAGCACATTCTGGAGAGCCTCAAAGGCCTCAATCCTGATCAAAAAGTAGCCCTAGCGATCAATAAGATCGACAAGGTTAAGTCCGACTCCCTGCTGCAACTCACCGAGCAGATGAACTCTCTGCACCCTTTCGTCAAAACCTTCATGATTTCGGCTGAGCGCGGTCATGGCGTCCCCGCCCTGCGCGAATGGCTCGCCTCCGAGCTGCCCGAAGGCCCTTGGCTCTACCCCGAAGATCAGATTGCCGATCTGCCCATGCGCATGATTGCTGCCGAAATGACGCGCGAAAAGCTGACGCTCAGATTGCATCAAGAGCTGCCCTACCAGCTGACGGTTGAAACAGAAGCTTGGGAAGAGCGCAAAGACGGCTCCTGTCGCGTTGACCAGATCATCTATGTCATGCGCGATGGCCACAAAGGCATCCTGCTCGGCAAACGCGGAGAGACAATCAAGGCTGTCTCCAAAGCATCGCGCGAGGAACTCGAAGAATTTCTTGGGCGTAAGGTCCACCTGTTCTTGCAGGTCAAGGTCCGCCCGAACTGGCTGGATGAGGCCGAGCGCTACTCCGAGATGGGCCTTGATTTCAAGGATGGCAACGCGTGACACGGCTGACCTCGGAATTCTGGGTCTCTGCCTACCTCACACGCCTCCGTCTCCATGATATCCCGGCTTTCGTGGTCAAACACGGCGACGATACTGCAGGCGCGGTGCTTATAAAGCTCAACACCCTTGATGGCCGCGCACAGGCTTTCCAGCGCCGTTTTGACTTTCTCACAGACAGCCGCAGCTGGGAGCTGCTCGCCGAAGGAGACGAGGCAACAGTCGATGCCTCGCTTGCCAAACAGGGCAGTATGGACCCCGATCTCTGGGTCATCGAAGTGGAAGACCGTCAGGGGCGACATTGTCTTGATGAGGTCGGATTGTCAGACTAACCTCCCCGCATTATGGGAGCGCGCACATGCTAGAACAACTCAAAGCCATCGTCGGAGACGCGAACGTCCTGACGGCGGCCGATATGGCCAAATACAGCCACGATTGGATGAACACGGAAAGCTGGACGCCCCTCGCCGTCGTGCGCCCCGCCAGCACAGAAGAGGTCTCGGCCGTTGTAAAACTGGCGAGCGCGAACAAGACCGCAGTTGTTCCTGTCTCAGGCAATACCGGCCTCTGCGTTGGCACAAGTGCCGAAGGCGCCGTCATGATCTCGCTGGAACGGATGAACAAAATCCGCGAAATCCGCCCCGAAGCGCGTATCGCCGTGGTCGAAGCGGGCGTGATCCTCTCTAATTTACGCGAAGCGGTTGATGACCACAGCCTCATCTTCCCGCTCACCTTCGGTGCGCAAGGCTCCGCTATGATCGGTGGTAACCTCTCGACAAATGCAGGCGGCTCCAATGTCCTGCGCTATGGCAACACGCGAGATCTCTGCCTAGGGCTGGAGGTCGTTTTGCCCAATGGCGAGATCATGAATATTATGAGCGAGCTGCACAAAGACAACTCAGGCTACAACCTCAAGCATCTCTTCATCGGAGCCGAAGGCACACTTGGGATCATCACAGGCGCAGTGCTCAAGCTGTTCCCAAAACCGCGCGCCTATGCAACCGCCATGGTCGCCGTCAAAAGCCTTCCCGCAGCACTTGATCTATTGGCAAAACTGCAAGCAGCCACAGGCGGCAGCGTAGAGGCCTTTGAATACATGCCGCGAGGCTTCATCGACACGCATCTTAAGGTCGTCAAAGGCGCGCGCACGCCGTTTGAAGAGCAGTATGATGTCAACATCCTCGTCGAAGTCGGCGCAAGTTCTGATGCGCTTGCCCCCGATGGCCGCCCTGCCGTTTCGGTCACGCTTGAAGACACGCTTGGCGCTCTTTTGGAAAGCGGAGATGTGCTCGACGCAGTGATCGCGCAAAACGAAGTGCAGCGCCGCGAGATGTGGGCCCGCCGCGAGGCCGCCGCCGAAATCTGCATGCCCTTCATGCCCATGGTAAGCGCCGATATCGCTGTACCAACAGACAAGATGGAAGCCGTTCTTGATATGATCGACGGAGAAATCCGCAAGATTGACCCGGATCCTTTTGTGATCATCGTCGCGCATCTTGGCGACGGAAACGCGCACTACGCCGTCAAAACAGCTGACATGACAGCCGAGCGCAAAGACGAAGTGACAGAAATCATCGAAGATTGCGTGCTTAAATTCGGCGGCAGCTTCTCCGCCGAGCACGGCATCGGCACTTACAAAATCCCCTCCATGGCACGACGCAAAAACAAAACTGCGCTCGCCGCCATGCGCGCCATCAAAGCCGCGCTCGACCCGCTAAACATCATGAATCCGGGCAAGGTTATTCCGGAGTAAGGTGAGGCGGCTTAACCGTCCCGCCCCGCCTCCTTCGGGTCACTTGAAAACAGCGCAATCTTGTTGCCCTGTGGATCGCGCAGATAGCCCACGTAAAACTGCGGCCCATAGCTCTCGCGAAAGCCGGGCTGGCCCTCGTCCGCGCCACCCGCTGACAGCGCAGCCGCATGGAGCGCGCGGACCTGCGCCTGATTGCGTGCTTCAAACGCCACCATATTGCCATTGCCCGCCGTGGCAGGCCCTCCATCAAACGGCGCTTTCACATAAAAGTCAGGCGAAACGGCACGCTCTCCCGCAGCAACAGGTAGAATGTAGCTCAAATCGCCGTGATATCGCTCCAGCCGATAGCCGAGCGCAGGCAGAAACGCTGAATAAAACCGCTCTGCCGCCACCATATCATCAGCCCCGACAGTGACATACGCAATCATCCTACTGCCTTCCCAAACAACGCCACATACCCCTCATCTAGGGCATGGTCGCCTTCTGCCTTGTCGCCATAAATCCGCACGCTCTTCAGCTCCAGAGCCGTAATCCGCCCTGCCAATGCATCAAACTTCGCGGCAAACCCTGCCGCCTCAAAGTGCGCCTTGCTTACAGAAATCGCAATTTGCGCGCCGCGCGCGGCCACCCGCAACACTTCGTCCAGAGCCTCTGGACCGACATGCCCCGTGGTAAACGTCCCCGACGAAACAACACTTTGATAGGTCCCATCCGCCACATCAAGCCGCGCGGTCATATCGCCTATAAACAGCCGCCGATAAACGCCGCGCTCTGCGGCCACATCAAGCATCTCCTGGCTGATGTCCACGCCATCCACTGGCCCCAGGTCCGCCGCCGCAAGATGGGCCCCGACAAGCCCTGTTCCCGCACCAATATCAAGCACAGGCCCCCTCGGGCGGCACGCAACGAACGCCTGCACAACCCGCTCGGGCAAGCAATAATCCATCCTAGCCGCAAAGCCCGCGTCATAGGTCTTGGCCCAAGCCGCATAGAGCCGCTTGCTGTCTTCAGGGGTTTTCAGCCCGTAGGCTGCGTCAAGGTCTGGCTCATCTTGGCTCATAGGCAAAGTGAACCAGTCCCTGTTCTGTCAGGCAAGCCTTACTTTTTGGCCGCAGCCTTCTTCGCCGCAGGCTTTGCCGCTTCCAGCGCATCAAGCCGCGCTTTTAGAGCTTCGTTCTCTTCGCGCGCCTTCTGCGCCATAGCGCGCACCGCGTCAAACTCCTCACGGGTCACAAAATCACGGTCCGCAAGCCAGCGGTCCATCATGGATTTCAGCGCCGTCTCGGCCTCGGTCTTCGCGCCTTGGGCCACGCCCATCGCGTTTGTCATCAACTGGGAAATATCATCCAGAACTTTATTGCGTGTTTGCACGGGTCTTGCCTCCTTGGCACATTGCTTACCCCCTATATGGGGCAGCGCGCGCACATTCTCAAGCTTGACCGCGCCCTCAAGGCAGGCAACAACGTGAGACATGTTGGCACAAATCCCCTTCCCTGAAATCTCCCCCGAGATATTCACCCTGCCCATCGGCAGCATGGAGTTTTCCCTGCGCTGGTATGCGCTCGCCTATATCGTCGGCATTCTCATCGCATGGCGCGTCAGCATCCGCGCTGTAAGCAGCTTCGCGCTCTGGAGCGGCACAGCCCCCCTCACCAAGCCACAGCTTGAAGACCTGCTCACATGGATCATTTTCGGGATCATCCTTGGCGGCCGCCTCGGCTTTGTGCTGTTCTACGAGCCCGCCTACTACCTCGCCAACCCCTCCCAGATCCTCAAGGTCTGGCAAGGCGGCATGGCCTTCCACGGCGGCTTTCTCGGCGTGGTCGTGGCCTCATGGGTCTGGTGTGTGCGCAATGGCGTCAGCAAGATCGCCGCCGCCGACACAATCGCTCTCGGCGTGCCTTGGGGCCTCATGCTCGGGCGATTGGCCAATTTTATCAACGCCGAGCTCTGGGGCAGGCCCTCTGATGTACCATGGGCGATGAAATTCCCGTCCATGTGTCACAATACGGTTCTGCAAGGTTGTGAAAAAGCGGGCGAATGGTTCTACACAGGCGCCGAGCTCACGCGCCACCCCTCGCAGCTCTACCAAGCCGCGCTTGAAGGCGCGCTCCTCGGCCTCGTTCTGCTCTATCTCGCCTTCGCGCGCGGCGCACTCAAAACCCGCGGCCTCGTAACAGGCGTCTTCGTCGCGGGCTACGGCACAGCGCGTTTTATTGTTGAACACTTTCGCCAAGCTGACGCGCAATTCGTAACGCCTGACAATCCCTTCGGCCATGTCGTCCTTGGACTGACCATGGGCCAGCTCCTCTCGCTCCCGATGGTCTTTGTCGGTGTGCTCATTATCCTCTGGTCCAAGCGCCAACCCAAGCCATGAGCCCACTTCAAAGCCATATCACCGCGCTCATCCGCGCCAGTGGTCCCCTGACACTCGCTGAGTTCATGGCGCTCTGCCTTCAGCATCCAGAGCATGGCTATTACACAACCCGCGACCCCCTCGGCGCAGGCGGTGACTTCACAACAGCCCCCGAAATCTCCCAGATGTTCGGCGAGCTCATCGGGCTTTGTCTTGCCCAAACATGGCTCGATATGGGCGCGCCTGCCCCCTTCACACTCGCAGAGCTTGGCCCTGGCCGTGGCACGCTCATGGCCGATATCCTGCGCGCCACACGCGGCGTGGCTGGCTTTCACGCCGCAGCCGAAATTGTCCTGATCGAAACGTCGCCGGCCCTTCGCGCACGCCAGGCCGAGGCGCTCGCAGGCTATGTGCCCACGTGGGAAAATACCTTCGCCCCGAAGCCTCAGCCTCTTCTTCTCGTCGCAAACGAGTTCTTTGATGCCCTGCCCATTCGGCAGTTTATCCGTGATGAAGCAGGCTGGCGCGAGCGCGTTATCGGGCTTGAGGAGGGGGCGCTTGCCTTCGGCCTCACAGACGCAACCCAACTTGCCGCTCTGGAACACCGGTTGGATGACACCGAGATTGGCGATCTTGTCGAAGTCTGCGGCCCCGCCGAGGCCGTCGCTTCAGAAATCGGCGCCCATATCGCCGACCATGGCGGATGCGCGCTGATCATCGACTATGGAAACTGGCGATCAAGCGGAAACACGTTCCAAGCCGTCAAAGCCCATGAAAAAGTCAGCCCGCTCGAAAGCCTCGGCTCAGCCGATCTCACAGCCCACGTTGACTTTGAAGCGCTCGCACAGGCGGCAGAGCCTGCCGCGCATTCCCCCCTCACACCCCAAGGCGTGTTTTTGGAGCGTCTCGGAATAACCGCCCGCGCGCAAGCTCTCGCCCAAAACCTCACTGGAGCGGCGCTTGAAAGCCATATCGCCGCACATCGCCGCTTGACGCACCCTGCAGAAATGGGGACGCTCTTCAAAGTGATGGCGCTCATGCCAAGTGGTGCGCCCGCCCCCGCAGGATTGCAAGATGGTGCTTGAAATCATAACCGACGAAGGCCTCGCCACGTTCAAACACGGGTTCTTCACCCGTAAGGGCGGTGCATCTTCAGGTATCTTTTCTGGGCTTAACTGTGGCCAAGGCTCCTCGGACCAAAGCGAGATCGTCGCGCTCAACCGCGCCCGCGTCGCCGATGCGCTTGATCTGGACCCAGAGGCCCTCGCATCGGTGCATCAAATCCATTCTGCAGACGCAATTGCGCTCACAGAGCCGCTCGCCGAGAAGCCCAAGGCCGACGCAATGGTCACCGCGACAAAAGGTATTGGCCTCGCCATTCTCACAGCCGATTGCCAGCCCGTACTCTTCGCTGACACAACCGCTGGCGTGATCGGCGCGGCCCACGCAGGCTGGAAGGGCGCGCAGACTGGCGTGCTTGAAGCCACAGTCGACGCCATGGAAGCCCTTGGCGCGACAGCCTCCAACATAACCGCCGTCATCGGCCCCTGCATTTCGCAACGCGCGTATGAAGTGGGTCACGAGTTTTTCGAGCGCTTCACTGATGAAGACCCCGAAAGCACACGCTTTTTCGCAAGCGGTGCAACGCCTGACAAATACCTCTTTGATTTGCCCGCCTTCGGCCTTGCGCGCTTGCGCGCCCGAGGTGTCCGCGAAGCCCGCTGGACAGGCCATTGCACCTATGGGGACGAGGAGCGCTTTTACAGCTACCGTCGCACCACACATCGCGGCGAAAAAGACTATGGCCGCCTCGTCTCAGTGATCCGACTCTAGGCAAAAGATCCGCCACATTTGCCTCAGTTTTAATTTCAAATCACTTCAATATTGTCTCCAATGCGCCCAATCTGCGCCCCAATTCGGGGCTTTATTTACTCCTGAGCAACAATGAAGCCAGCACCGACTGGCACAGTTTGAGGAGTAACGAAATGCAGGCAACCCAAACACGCAAGCGCTGGCTCGACACAATGATCGAGGCCGCGCGTCAAGAAACAACAGCAATGCCCTGGCAGCGTGGCACACGCCGCGCCGCGTTTATCGCAAGGCGTCAAGCTTTGGCAAATGCCGCTTAAGGCAGCCAGTCAAGCCAAAGCCAGACCGAAAAGATCGACAACACCGTCGCGACCAAGACAGAGGTCGCGGCGACTTTTTGCGCCTTCCCATACATGGACGCGAAAATATAGGTGTTAACGCCCGGTGCCATCGCCGCCGTGAGCACGGCAGAGCGATACTGGCCCACATCAATTTCCATGAGCTTGCCCATGTTCCACACCACTGTGGGGTGCAAAAACAGCGAGACACCACAAACAAACGCAACAAGCTTGATATCACCCTTGATCTTGTAGCGCACGAGCACACCCCCCAGACCAAAGAGCGCCAGCGGCAGCGCCGTGCTCACAATCATGCCCAGAGCGTCCTTAAAAACCTGCGGCAGCACAACACCTGACAGGTTTGTGGCGAAGCCAAGCAAAATACCGAGCACAAGTGCGTTGCGAAACATCGCCTTGCCCACAGTCGCCGGCAAAGTGCGCGCAGGCTGCCCCGTCGCATGTGCTCTCGCAATCTCCATAGCGGTGATCCCAAGCCCATAACAAAACGGCGAATGCACCGCCACAATGGCATAATTCGCCGCCAGTGCATCAGCCCCAAAGGCCCGCTCCGTGATCGCGAGGCCCATCATCACCGAATTGGCAAACAGGCAGCAAAAGCCGATGGCGACACTGTCTTCCCAGTCACGCTTAAAAAGGTACCGCGCGGCCAGAAGCCCCGCAAAAAAGCAGGTCGCCGAGCCCGTGTAAAAACTCACCAGCAGTGCAGGATCAAAACTCTCACTCAGATCAAGCCCAGCAATCGCCTTAAAGAGCAGCGCAGGGATCGCGAAATTCTGTGTGTACTTCATGATCGCGTCGATCACACCATCCGAAAACAACGCAAATCTGACAGTGGCGTATCCCGCCCCGACAACAAGAAAAACAGGCAGGATAACGTCAAGAAGCGCTTGCATTTCAGGCCTCTAGCTCAATCACCATACCGTCAAAGGCAGGCGTGATATGCGAAGGCGTTTCAGCCTCCAAAGTGGCATAGTCCAGATCAATATGCATGTTCGTGAGAACAGCCCGCTTAGGTGCTGCCCGCTCGATCCACGCGAGCGACTTTTCCAAATGCGCATGCGTCGGATGCGGCGTACGGCGCAGCGCGTCAAGCACCCAAACATCTGCTCCCTCAACAGCAAGCCAGCCCTCATCAGACATCTCCGCCACATCAGGCAGATAAACGAGCCCGCCCATGCGAAAGCCCAAAGCCTCGATAGAGCCGTGATTGACCTCAAATGGCAAAAGGCTGATCACCCCGCCCTTGCCTGCAATTTCAAACGGACCGTCGATTGTGTTCATATCCAGAATCGGCGGATAGGGGCTGTCTTTAGGCTGCACAAAGGCATAGCCAAAGCGTGCATAGAGATCGCGCTGCGTGTCGCCATCGGCCCAGACTTGCAAACGCGCGCGCTGGTTGAACACGATCATACGCAAATCATCAATGCCATGCACGTGATCGGCGTGACTATGGGTATAAACCACAGCATCAAGCGCCCCGACACCAGCGTCCAAAAGCTGCGCGCGCATGTCAGGCGATGTATCAATCAACACCCGCGTGATACCCTCCGCCCCAACACGCTCAACAAGCATGGAGCAGCGGCGCCGGCGGTTCTTTGGGTTTTCTGGGTCACAATCGCCCCAATGGCCACCAAGGCGTGGAACGCCCCCCGAAGAGCCGCAGCCCAATATGGTAAAGCGCAGCTTCTCGCTCATGCAAACACCGCTTTCGTGAAGAGACGCTCAAAATTCCGCTCACACTGCGCGGCAAAGTCTTCATAGCTCAAGCCGTAAACATCTGCTGCAACCTTGGCCGTATGCACCACATATGAAGGTTCGTTCTGCTTGCCTCTAAAGGGCGGCGGCGCAAGATAGGGTGCGTCCGTCTCCACAAGAATGCGCTCAACAGGCGCACTCGCAAAAATATCGCGGATCTCCTGACTTTTCGGAAATGTCCCGATCCCTGACATGGAGAGATAGAATCCAAGCTCCAGAGCGGCCTCTGCCAGCTCACGGCTGGAAGAGAAGCAATGCATCACACACCCGAATGGCGCGTTGCCGTGCTCTTCCGCAAGTATCCGCGCCATATCGTCGTCTGCCGCCCGCGCATGAATGATCAGAGGCAAACCCGCCTCCGCTGCCGCCGCGCAGTGAATCCGCAAACTCTTTTGCTGAATATCCTTGCTGTCGGCGGTGTAATGATAATCAAGCCCCGTCTCGCCAATCCCGACCATCTTGGGGTGCTTGGCCATGCCGCATAGCTCCTCCACACTGGTCAAAGGCTCTTGAGCCGCGCTCATAGGATGCGTCCCCGCAGCGTAGAACACGGGCGCGAACTCTTCAGCAATGGCGCGCACATTCGGCTCGTTTTTCAGCCTTGTGCAGATTGTCACCATACGATGAACACCCGCCCCTACGGCGCGGTCGATATACTCCGCGCGCGCGTCATCAAAGTCTGGAAAGTCGAGGTGGCAGTGGCTGTCGGTTATCTTGGTGCTTGAAGTCATCTTGCGCTGTGCTCTGCCACGGATCGTTGAATACGCAAGAACGTATCAAGGATCAGCGCAGCAGGGTCAAGGTTCACCGCCCGCCCATGGCGCGCGCGCGCGAGCAATTCATCCGAAAGCGCCGCCCAGCGCTGCGCCGCCCGATGATTGGGCGAAAGCCGCTCAAAGAGCGCCGGCTCGTTCGGGTTCGCTAGGGCTTGCGCCTGCGCTCCCATCGCGCCTGCGCGCGCAAGACGAAACAGCAGCGTCTCCAAAAGCACGAGCAACAGATCAAGCTTCTGCTCGCTGCCCCGCGCAGCAAAGGCCTCTGAAAGTCGCAAGACGCGCGCGCGGTCAAGCTTGGGCAAGCTCTCAAAAATGGCGACCAATTCGCCATAGAGCACCAGCCCTTCCAGCTCGAGCATTCGGGCGGCAGCCCCGACAGACCCGCCCGAAAGCGCACTCAAAGCACTGGCTGCCTCCGCACCAAGCCCGGCCTCAATACCCGCCGCCTCAAGGGCGGCAGCGATATCATTCGCCTCAAGCGTATTCAGCCGCAGTTCTCGACAGCGCGAGCGGATCGTCGGCAAAAGCCCCTGAGGTTGATGCGCGATCAACAAAAAGGTGGTCAGCTTGGGCGGCTCTTCGAGCATCTTCAAAAGCGCGTTTGCCGCCTGCGTGTTCATCTCGTCCGCCGCGTCCAAAATCACTACACGTCGCCCGCCTTCCGCCGCGGACATCGACAGAAAATGCCCCAACTTGCGCACATCATCCACAACGATCACATCGCGCATACGCTTTGTATCGGGGTTCATTGAGCGCGTGATCTTGAACAAGCGTGGCTCACTGCCCGCCAGAATACGTTGCAAAACAGGATGGTCGGCGCGCACATCAAGCCGCTCAGGCTTGGCATCGGGCATATCGCCAAACATCCCCGCCTCTGCCTGCTCTTCAGTTAGCAAAAACCGCGCAATCCGCCATGCAAGCGTTGCTTTTCCAACGCCCTTCGGCCCCGTCAAAAGCCAGGCGTGATGCAGCCGCCCCGCATTGAACGCTTGCAAGAAACGCGCCGCGGCTGCCTCTTGCCCATAGAGTTTTGCCGTGTCGCGCGGGTGCGGCGTACCGTCCAGACGGTCAGGTTCGATAAGTGCCTCATCCGCCATCAGAGCGACGCCCTGACAGCCGCAAGAGCGTCCGCCGCAATCGCCTCAATATCGCGCCCCGCA
>ENA-OUOG01001070-OUOG01001070.1-marine-metagenome-genome-assembly--contig:-NODE-1070-length-33096-cov-4.506012_pt1 | contig 33096 bp, 33 predicted proteins | sample MGYA00248635_ERZ508505 | MGnify/ENA primary metagenome ERZ508505 (study PRJEB26176, sample SAMN06267871) | marine metagenome | isolation source: Saanich Inlet, British Columbia, Canada | place: Pacific... | reverse complement strand
AGGAACGGTTCCAGGTATTTGCCGCATTATGAATGGCAATCGCGCCGCTCGCAGCTTCCAGCGGACTTACGCCATAATGGTCGTCTAATGGATCAAAGAACCGTAAGTGCAAAATAGTATTGGGCACCTCGTCCGCAGCGAAGCGAAGTTCTTTAGCACCCACCCTGTAATTATAATGGACAGGCCAACCCGCGGCATCTGTCGAAATGGTCATGCGATCAGGCCGAAGTACATGCAAACTATCGCTCACACCAGAATGAATTCGCTGAATATAAGCATTACCATGTGCTACTAGAGTTAAATAAAGCTGTTCAAAAAAGTCTTGTCCGCATATTTGTGAATTAGGGCTTTCTAGGAGTGAAATTATCGGATGACTTGTTATGATTTCGCCATCCACACGAACGCCGAGGGGAATACTAGCACACCCCTCCGCAATCATTCGGATGGACCTATAACCAATGGGGTTCGACTTAAAACCGGAGATTAAACGGCTCACATAATCTTGTTTGGCCCAATGTCGTGTCGAGGCGCCGTTAAAGTCTCCACTAAAAATGAAGCCATGCTTTCGTTGTTCAGCGTCTTCTTGATGAGGCCTAAAATAATCAAAAAATGCCACAGCTTTTCCTTTTTTATTGAGTAATCAGAAGCGTCTACAGGATTATAATGGTCTGATATGTGGAGAGACCGGCTCAGGTTTCATCAAAATTATATCCAAGCCCCAGACCAACGCATCCAGTCGATCAGGACTGGCTCCATAGCCACAATAATTTAGCATTTCGTCCTCTAATGCTGCAAAACGACCACAGTGGAAGACCATTCCACGCTCATAAAAAGCAACAATGGGTTCAGCCCGCGCTAATTTGCCGACCGTTGCGCGCACGCCTCTAAACTTAATCCTTGGCGCATCGCGTAAGATAAGTTCACGAATGAGATCACCTCCTTGATTAACTTCAGCAACTAAAAGGTCTGCTCCATAATCATGATAAATACGCCGCACATGTGCTCCCCATTGTAGAGGCGTTAGCCCCAATCGGGACTCGTCTGAGAGCACATAGGCAAACCCTTGCGCACACTGTCCAATGACAATTATACCGCAATGGTCAACACGCTTTCCACTTCCAACGGCAGGGTCTAGGCTCACCATAACTCTTTTTAACTTGGGTATTGATGGACATCTCTGCCGATCGATTAACTCTATCGACCACAATCCAGTCTGCTCGAGCTCCAACATTTCCGCATCAAGCTCTTGTCGTCCTAACCGAGTCCCGCGATAGCGCTCAACAATATCGGACAGGAAAGAAGGCGCCAGATGAGCTCTATTATCAGCCGTTGTCGCACGCGATATGACGCAATTTTTATCCTCAATTAAGTTGAGCAAAAGTTTGGTCGATCTCGGCGTTGTTGTCACTGCTTGTTGAGGTCGAGCACCTAGTCGCAAACCAAACTGCAACATATCCCAAGTCATTTGATCATTGCGCCATTTGCTCAGCTCATCGCACCAGGCGGTATCAAATTGTGGGCCACGCAAGCTGGCGGGCCTTGTAGAAGAAAACAATTGAGCCTTTGCGCCATTAGGCCAAATAAGCATATTACGACTACTGATGAACCGCGGCCTCTCATGCTCGGGTGATACCGATAAAATACCCGATGGCCCCTCCACCATGACAGCACGTACCGCAGCTAAAGTCTCACCAATAAGCGCAATATTGCGCGCAGCAAAAGACGGATCCTGTTCTCGGACACGCATGCGTATCCATTCAGCGCCTGCACGCGTTTTCCCAGCACCTCGGCCACCCAATAATAACCACGTGGTCCAGTTTCCCGCAGGTGGCAGCTGATCAGGACGCGCCCAAAAAGACCATTCCGAAAGAAAAACAGAAAGTTCATCATTGCTCAAACTGTGCAAGAACTCCGTTCGGTGCTTGAGCGGCTGCAAGGCGAGCCAAGCGGCGCTGTATTTCGTCGCATTTTTCAATTTGGTCCTCTATCCTTGTGTCTTGGTGCTTTATTTTCTTATTAGCATCCAAGCGCTCAAGAGCCTCGAGGGACTTTATCATCAGAACCAATACACGTAAGTAGCGTTCATGAGCCTCAGTGACGTCATCTCGCTGGTTACACACATAATCCTCATAAGCTGCGAGCTCATCGATTAACTTATTGTGAATGGCAGTTAGAACCTCACCATTATTATTTTTATTTCTGACCACAACGCGTCTCTAAATTGTATTTATTGATTCTAAAAATAATTGATTTTTATTCTAATTATTATTTGCCTTAGAATTGAATTGTTGAGAGAGGGCTACGCCACGGATCTCAGTGAACTGTCACAACTCTCGACCATGCCATAAGTGATACCATGGAGTGTCACACATATCAATTAAATATTATTTAATTACAATGGTTTACGGAAATTTGTGTCGGGGATTCTGGCGTTTATGTATCTTAACCAATGCTTTAATTACGATTTAGGTTTCGTCTGCCCAGGGCCAATCTACAATAAAATTTTCTAAGTCCGCATCATCAATGTCAGCTTTAATCGTTCGTTCTTTCGTTGATTGACCGGCTGAATGAACTGCATCGCGATCACCACAAACAAGATAGTGCCAAGTTGGCAAATCGCGCCCCTCATATAAACGTCGATAAGCGCAAGTAAATGGCAGCATTGCAAATGTCGCTGCATCAGCATCTCGTAAGGATAGGCAATCAGCAATTTTACTCAGTCGTGTTTCGTAATGCTGGCAACGGCACTTCTCTAAGTCAAAAGCTTCGCAAGCTACATTCGTGTAAGCGATCTCGTTTGTGTCTTCATCTTGAAGCTTTTGCAAACAGCACTTTCCACACCCATCACACAAAGCTTCCCATTCTGTGTCGGACAGCGCATCAAGTGTTTTTGACTGCCAAAAGGCCACATTTACCTCATATATGTATAACGATAGAACCCATTAGTGCGCGTTCCGAATCTTGACCTAGACAGTGCACTCTGCCAGTTTTACCTAGAAAGAAGTATTTATGACACGATTTTTAACGTCTAGCCAATTGACAAATATCCAATCTGTTCAGCGACAAGTATCTGCATGGGCAATGGCAATACTTACACTCATGTTACTGATGGCAATGCAACAAGTTAAAGCAGAAGCAGCGCCCGAGTTGCGCCGCGTCGTTTTCGCAACGGACTGGAAAGCACAAGCCGAGCAAGGTGGCTTCTATCAAGCCAAGGCAATGGGACTTTATGAAAAAGCGGGCTTGGATGTTCACATTCTACAAGGTGGGCCTGGCGTAAACATACCCCAGCTGCTGGGGGCAAATGCCATTGATTTCGGTATGGGATCCAACAGCTTCATTCCCCTTAATATAGTCCAAGCAGGTATTCCCGCAAAAGCCGTAATGGCGGCTTTCCAGAAGGATCCGCAAGTTCTCATCACCCATCAAAGAGATGACATTAAAACGCTCGGTGACATAAAAGGTCACCCCGTCATGATAGCGGACGCAACAATTAATGCTTTTTGGGTTTGGCTCCGGGCAGAATATGGGTTCGATAACCGCCAGATACGAAAATATACATTTAATCTTGCGCCCTTCTTGATCAACGAGAAAGCCATTCAACAAGGTTACGTAACCTCAGAACCTTTCGCTATAAAACAAAATAGCCAAGTCAAACCTCAAGTATTCTTATTATCAGACTTTGGTTACCCAAGTTATGCCTCCATGGTGCTTGCGCGGAATAAGATGATTGACCAAGAGCCTGAAATTGTTCAGGCATTCGTAACGGCAAGCATTCAAGGCTGGCGAGAATATGTATATGGCGATGCAAAGCACGGCAACACCCTTATAAGAGCCGACAATCCAGCGATGAGTGAAGAGGCAATTGCTTTTGCGATTAACGAAATGCGGTCACGCGGAATGGTAAAATCGGGCGATTCAACATCCCTAAAGATTGGCGCCATGACGCGACAACGTTGGCAGAGTTTTTTCGAAACCATGTCACGTCGGGGCGTTTATCCTGAGACACTCCCATGGCAAAATGCTTTTACACTCGACTTCGTTAATGAACCAAATGGCCAACCGCCAAAATGAACCATAATCCTGCCATAAGCCAACAGGCGATAAGCGCCACAGATCTTGAATTTAGCTATCACAGTCATGCGACGAACAATGTTTTAGGGCCTTTATCTCTAACGATTGCCCGAGGCAAACTAACCTCAATATTAGGACCATCAGGTTGCGGGAAAAGCACTTTATTGCGCCTATTCGCAGGCTTACTGGCACCGAGCCACGGCGTCTTATCCATAAATGATATGCCAGGCGGCGCCCCCCCGAGGTTTTCTTTTGTGTTTCAGGACCCAACCTTGCTTGCCTGGTCAAGCGTACAAGACAATGTCAGCCTACCATTAAAAATAGCCGGCATAAGCCCAAGTGAGGCTAGCCAAAAATCATTCGTCGCACTTGAAAGTGTCGGTTTGGCAAATGCTATTAATAAGATGCCACATACTTTATCCGGCGGCATGCGCATGCGTGTATCGCTGGCGCGGGCATTAGTTACCAAACCCGATGTCATTTTATTAGACGAACCTTTCGCAGCGTTAGACGAGCTAACGCGCCACCGCCTTGATGAGGAATTACGTGCGCTCGTCGAAAACACAGGCATAACAGCAATTTTCGTAACACATAATGTCAGTGAAAGCGTATTCTTGGCCGACGATATTTTGGTATTAAAAGCAAACCCTGGGCTTGTCGCCCACCGTTTATCAATTTCAGACGAACCCAAACGAGACCCGAAATGGCGTCGCGACGCCGCTTTTCACAAGCATTGTGAAGATTTAGCCGCCATTATGCTGGAGACAGCATCATGATGATCAGCCGCATTCAAACAAAGATATTGCCTATCTTATTAGCAATTGGATTGATTATATTTTGGGAAGCGGCTGTCAAAATCTGGGAAATTCCACGCTTTTTACTTCCATCCCCCCGCGACATAGGAGCGGCGTTTCTACAACACCAACAATCACTTATAAGCGCTGCCCAGGTTACCCTTTTCATCACGGCGCAAGCATTCTTTTGGGCCTTTATAGGGGGTCTAGGGCTTGCAATTATTTTTACACGCGCTCAATTCTTCGAGCGGTTATTATTCCCCTATGTTGTTATACTACAGGTAACCCCTGTCGTTGCGATTGCACCGTTAGTTCTGATCTGGGTTGGCTATGAAAACGTAAATCGAGCCTTGGTCATTATAGCTTGGATTGTCGCTTTTTTTCCCATACTCACAAATAGCGTCGCTGGTTTCCGCTCAGTCGAGCCAAACCTACGCGACTTATTTAAACTCTATGGGGCCAATCACCGACAGACCCTCATATATTTGGAAATACCAAGCGCCCTTCCGCAAATATTGACCGGCGCTAAAATATCCGGCGGCCTTGCCTTAATCGGGGCCGTTGTGGCAGAGTTCGTTGCAGGCTCCGGCAATAGCACAGGTCTCGCATGGCTCATTATAGAATCAGGTAACCGCCTTGATATTGCAGCTATGTTTGCAAGCTTATTCTTACTTTCCATCATCGGCATTTTGATATTCTATTTTATGATAGCATTAGAATGGTTCACCCTGCGCCACTGGCACCCGTCTTTTCGAACCCAATAGATATTTTTACATAATTATATTGTTAATTAATTTAATACCCATCTCCTTGACGTTGTTAGAAATAAAGGGCAAATTGCCGGCTTCGTAACGGTTTAACCACAATAGTTATCTAGGTTGCTCTAAATGGCCCAACATGTTTCAAAAGGCGCCCGCTTTCACGCGGTCACCGCCAATCGCTTAACCGATGGCGAAGTTGTCTATTTTTCCGACCAAGGCACATGGGTTGAAAATTTTTCGCAAGCGGTGATCGTCGATGGGGCCGAAGCCACTGAAGCATTGCTAGAAAAAGCAAAAACAGATGGGTTTTTACAGGTGGTCATAGACGTATACCCTTTTGAGGTGATCGCCGATGAGACGGCCAATGGCTTTAATCCTGCAAGTGTTCGAGAACTTATACGAGCGGCAGGCCCAACGGTCAGGTTAGACCTTGGAAAGCAAGCAGCAACCTCATCCTAATAGCTGCCCTATCAACAACTGCTTAAGTAAACGTGTTAGATTAAGAAAGAATTTCAATGTACAGATACGATGAATTTGATCATGCAATGGTTCGTCAACGTGTTGAACAATTTCGCGACCAAGTAGCGCGCAGAATGTCTGGAGAACTAGAGGAGGATGCGTTTAAGCCACTGCGGCTTATGAACGGCGTCTACCTGCAACTACACGCTTATATGCTGAGAGTTGCCATTCCCTATGGCACATTATCAAGCCGCCAGATGCACCAACTCGCTCATATTGCGCGAAAATACGATCGTGGCTATGGACACTTCACAACCCGTCAAAACATACAATATAATTGGCCAGCGCTTGAAGCTATTCCTGACCTTCTTGACGAGTTAGCTGAGGTTGAGATGCACGCCATACAGACGTCAGGAAACTGCATTCGCAATGTAACCGCTGACCAATATGCAGGCGCGATAGACGGTGAAGTCGAAGACCCACGTATCATTTCTGAAGTTATTCGGCAGTGGTCTACCTTCCATCCCGAATTTTCATTTTTACCCCGCAAATTTAAAATAGCTGTGAGTGGCCACGCCAATGACCGTGCAGCTATTCGTTTCCATGATATCGGTATTGCCATCAAGAAAGACAGTGCTGGCGCAATTGGATACGAAATACATGTTGGCGGTGGATTAGGGCGCTCACCCTTTATCGCTAAAAAAATTGCTGATTTCGTCGAACCCCAAAAACTACTAGCTTATTTAGAAGCGGTGATGCGCGTGTATAACCAGCTGGGTCGCCGCGACAATTCATATAAAGCGCGTATTAAAATCCTCGTTCACGAAATAGGCGCTGAAGAAATGCGGGCGCGTGTCGAAGCTGAATTCGCCAAGATCGATGCACGCGGCACGTTAAATTTGCCAAATGAAGAGCGCCAACGGATCGCCTCCTATTTTGCCCCCCCAGAGTTTGAGACCCTAACTGATGACTGCCCGGAGTTCGACGCGAAATACGCCGAAGACAAAGCCTTCGCGCAATGGATAAAAACGAATATTGTCGCCCATAAGATGGATGGCTATGCAATCGTTAATATTTCCTTGAAACCCATTGGAGGCGTTCCGGGTGACGCCACTGATGTTCAAATGGATCGTATCGCAAATATCGCAAAGGCGTATTCATTAGACGAAATTCGCGTCACACATGAACAAAACCTTGTATTGCCTCACGTTCGAAAGTCCGACCTATATGTCGTTTATGAAGCCTTATGTGCCGCTGACTTGCACACACCGAATTTAGGCCTAATCAGCGATCAAATCGCTTGCCCAGGCCTAGATTATTGCAACCTTGCAAATGCGCGCTCCATTCCAGTAGCGCAAGAAATATCCGAGCGCTTTAGCGATCTTAATCGTCAAGCCGACATCGGTGAATTGCACATTAAAATTTCGGGTTGCATCAACGCATGCGGACACCACCATGTTGGGAATATAGGCATTTTGGGGGTTGATAAAAAAGGCACTGAATTTTACCAATTAACGCTCGGCGGAACACCCGATGAAAATGCCGCTATTGGCGACATTACCGGCCCAGCCTTTACAGCCGACAAAGTTGTTGATGCCGTCGAGAATATCGTCGAGACCTACATGCTGGAGCGTAAAGACGGTGAAAAATTTTTGCAAACCTATCGTCGTGTCGGAATGGCACCCTTTAAGGAGCGTCTCTATGGAGCCGAGTAAAAACCTCATTATCGATGGCGTGATTGCGGAAGATATTTGGACATATATAGAAGATGACAGCGCGCTCGTGGATGGCCCTTGCGTGGTCTCATTAGCACGCCTCAAGCAAGATTTTGAGGCATTACAGGCACACCCCTTTCCGCTAGGTCTTGTTGTGCGTGCGGGCACGAAGCAAGGTGAAGATATAAATGATGTCGCCAATATGCTCGACGCTCTATCTCTCATAGCGATTGATTTTCCAGTTTATAGAAATGGGCGTGGATTTTCTACCGCACGGGTATTAAGAGAAGATTACGACTTTAAAGGTGAATTGCGCGCTGTTGGCGAAGTCCTATTCGATCAGCTGGTTTTCATGCAACGCTGCGGGTTCAACGCTTACGCTCTTCCCGAGAACATGTCGCCAGACACGTACAATCAAGCCATGAGAATGCTTCCAGGCGCTTATCAACCCGCTAGTGACCAAAGACGCGGTATCATTTGGCAGCGCCACAATCAAAAGTCATAGAGTAAATAGCAGGTAATACCTATTGGCGGGCATTCTCGGCTTAGCGCCCAATATCCTCGATCTGTCCAGCACCTTTTTCAATATAAAGAGAGCGGCTCGGAAAGGCGAAGCCACTGCCTTGGCCCTCGACTATTTCCTTAATTGCAAGAGCCAGCTCTTGTTTGAGTGACAACCACTCGCGCCAATCTGTTGTTTCCGTAAATGTATAGACTAAAAGATCAATAGAACTGGCGTTAAAACTATCAACAAAAATATGACAAGGTAACTCAGGCGGATTAACAAAACCTGGATGCGCATGCAACCAAGCCTCAATGCCTTTTTGAATACCCATAAGCTGAGCCGAAGACGCACTATAAAGTATGCCTATACGCCAATAAATTCTTCGGCTAGACATAGCCGAGAAATTTACAACCGCATGATCCGCAAATATATTATTAGGAACCGTTACAGGCGCCTTATCAAAGCGGCGCACCCGCGTTGAACGAAAACCAATTTGTTCCACAGTACCCTCAACAACACCATCAACAGCAACCCAATCACCTACCCGAAAACGTTGCTCTAATAAAATGGACAGCCCCGCCAACAAGTTCTTAAACAAATCTTGCGCCCCCAAGGCAACAGCGACACCAAACAAACCAAAGCCAGCGATAATCGGCGCGACCTGAATACCCCAAAGCTGCAATAAAGTCGCCACGCCAACGCCCACAATGCCCCAGCGCATTACGGTCGCCATCCAATCGACAATCTCTGTTGTCAAAATACTCTCCAGCTTTCCAAGAGAATGTGTTAGCGGATCAATGGCCTCATATAGCGCCCAAAAAATACCAAAAACAAATAAGCTTTGCATCCCGCGCCCAGCTAATTCGCGCGGCATGCCATCAAGCGGTAAAACCTGCAAAGCGAAAAATAAGCCTAAAATGACAAAGATAAAACCAATGGGCTTTTCAAGCGCATCGAGCAAGCGGTCATCTACATCCGTTTCCGACCGTTCAACAAGCCGCCTCAAACGCGAGATTACCAATTTAGAGAACAGCCCTCTAAAAATCGCAAACAGGGCCAGAACACCAAGTGCAATCATAAAGTCACGTAAACCAACGACATTGCCGCTCGATTCCCATAAATCACTGATCAAATCAAAAATATCCGACCATGTTTCATTCATATCTGGTCCTCACGTAAACATCCTTCTATTGGCTCGATCAAAAAATGGTCACCGTTTTTACTGTCAACATCAACCACCCAACAATCTGGATCGCGCTTTATCTCTCTTTCAATGATAAGGTTAATCTCATTAACGGCAAAGCTAAATGATTTCACCACCCGCCAACGCCGCGCACCATCAAAACCCGTCATTGCGGATAGCAATGCTGATGATCGGTCAGATGCAGTTAAGGTAATAAAAATATGGCCAGAGTCATCATCCCCATGCCGCGCAATTGTGAGATGACCGCCAGCCTGTTCAACAGTTTGGCGATAGGCCGAAATCCAAAACCCTGCTTTGAGCCGAGAAGACATAGGTTATTTCTTAGCATGAAGCCTGAATGCGTCAAAGCATCACTTGAGCTAAGGGCGTTCAGCCGCTAGGTTGCCGTAGAAAAGGAAGCCAAATGTCTATTGAAACATTAATTGAAGATTTCGCCCTATTCGACGATTGGGAAGATCGCTATAAATATATTATTGAATTGGGCCAAAACCTCGCTCCATTGAGTGATAATGAGTATAGCGAGCACTTCAAAGTTCAAGGGTGTGTAAGCCAAGTCTGGCTCGTTTCTGAGAGAGAAGGCAACCTTTTAAATTTTCGCGGCGATAGTGACGCCCATATTGTCAGCGGGCTAGTTGCAATTTTATTAATGATTTATAGCGGCAAAACCCCAGAAGATATTTTAGCCGTAGACATCAGAGCGATCTTTGACCGCCTAGGGCTAAACGAGCACCTCACCCCTCAACGCTCCAACGGCTTCTCATCAATGGTTCAACGTATACGCAAAGATGCAGAGGCAGCGCTTTGAGTTTGAATACCATAGTGCACAGACAACCTCATAAGCCCGGTCTTTAAAATCACTTTCGCTGAGCGAGACGGCATCCCAAAACGCGCTTCACTTTCTTGAAGACCGGATTGATGGCAGCAGATGTCGATGAGCACATCAGATAAAACCGGGCCCACGTAATCTAATGCGCGGGCGAGCCTCTTGCGGGCATCAATAGCAGAATTAGGCAAAACTTCATGCCCACCCGCACGGCGGCTACCTTCTTGCCGCGGCGTTTGTGTCCAGTCCATTGTTAGGCGCGACGCCATATGAGCCTGTTCAAAGTCTTGTCGCAAACGTTTAGCAGCCTCCAGCTCCTCCCTAATCAATGAAAACCGGCCACCCTTGCGACTAACCAACCAATCAAGGGCCGTTTCCGAAGAATTGCGCAGAACTGCGCTCCCATCATCATTTGTAGTCGGCACACGAATTTGATGTTGCGCAGAAAACCCTCCAACCAAACGACGCAAATTGGCAACACCTGAAGAGCTTACACACCAGCGCCCCTTTTGAACTTCAATCAAAAGATCACTTTTGCACCATTCAAGCAAAATAGCAGAAGAAATATAAATCGCGTTTTTCTCGAGAGGCTGCGCCTTACGAATGCTTGGTGAAGCACTACTCTTGACTTCATAAATAGTCACCCCTTTTTTTGATAACTGTTTCGCATTTTGGCGCCAAAGGCGCTCTGCTTCAGGTGTCATCGCGAGTCTCTTGCTACGCTATGCTGCATTGCCGACAAGGCGACTTCGGCAAAGATTAGCGCTTTATCAACGGCTACATCATCGCGCTCATCTTCGATTAGTCGAAATGCATCGATTACGCTCGAACGATGTCTGCGCGTTTGTGAGCATATAAAAGAGGTGCTTAGACCAAAAACAACATGGCTCAAATATTGCGCGGCATGACGGTGAAAACCCAGAGCGCGGGCGCCTCTCTCTGGCCCAATTAAATATCGGACATTAAGCCGTGATCGACAGGCGACAAAGCTATAAGCCAGCCAGAACTGTGCTTGCAGTTCCAATTCCTTGCGCTTTGCTGATGTTGCTAATTTATGACCAGTTAGATGTTTGTTATTTCTTCTTAAGTATCCCATAGCCGCCTCCTTAAAAGACCAGCCACAAAACTACCAAGCCTTGAGCATTCACCGGAAAAGTAAAACTTTTATTGCAAAATCAATTCTTTAAATTCAATCAACATTTATATGCATGGCTCATAAACAGCCAATAATCGCAAAACCAGACAATTGACTATTTGTTAACCTTCTCCGGGTAGAATAAGAGATCGAGAGGCAATAGCTAAGTGACATTGCTGAATGAGTGACCAGAGCCCTCTCGTATAAATAAAATTAGAGTGAACACCCACTTGATTGTTGGCGCAAAATGTTTTTGATTAACACCATAAAAATAATAACAAAAAGATTAGGAACAAACATTGTCCCCTTTAAAACCCAACCCAGCCAATGAAGCTTTGGCAGAACTGACATCTCATCTCCATGATGCCTTACCACAGTCGGAGCTCGGCTTAACACCAAGCATTATTGAATTTGTTAACGCTGTTCTCAGCTTATACAAAACAGGCCAAAAGCTGTTTAATTCCTCAGTACCTGCATCTGAAGACTGGGCTATCCTAATCGTCGTCATCGCGAATGACGCATTGGGGCGCGCCACGGTTACAAAGAACGTGGTTGAAGTTACTGGGCGCGCTTTTGGGACGATCCGCGCTGCCTTACTGCGTTTTGAGAAACTCGGCTATATCGAGTCTCAACAACGAATTGGTCGTTCAGAACTATATGTTCCAACCGAAAAATTCAAACGAGCTCTTGAGGAAAGCGCAGCAGCATTCAGTAAGCTAAAAAACAGAAATATTTAAGTTGCTTTTTCGATTAGACAAAATAATGACTTGGCAGGATAGGTTTACGCGATATAAACGCTAATCATCTTGTAGAGAAGTTATTATGTCACCCCATCAGCGTTCCGCCGCAAGGCGTCCCTTTGTGAACCCTCAACAGGCCTATCTTGCTGGCATGGCATCTTGGTTTATTGGGATGGGTTTGCAATTTGTGATGATACCGACACTCGCGGCCGTTTATTTGCGCGTGTCGCCACAAGAGTTGGCATTTGCCCAAATGTCTATCTCCATACCGCAATTGCTAATTCTGCCATTTTCGGGTCGCATCGCCGATAGAACCGACGGCCGCAAACTGCTTATGCTGATCCACGCCATAGCCGTCATACCGCCGATTATGATTTTCTGGCTAGTCTGGAGTAACAATCTCGCCTATTGGAACTTGATCGTTTACGGAATGTCTATGGGCGCGATATTTGCATTTTCAGCGCCAACACGCGACGCCTTACTCACCCGCGTTCAACCTACAAATATCCAAAAAGCTGTCATGGCAGCAATGATCACGCAATTTGTGGCGCAACTCACTGGCTTTAGCCTCGCCGGCATCGCGGCGCCCTTGGCAGACCCTTGGGCCCTTCCTGCAATGAATGCTGCCGTCCTCTTTTTGGGCTTTTTTGCTGCTTTCCTGTTGCCAAGCTATCCGGCATTATCGGACGAACATGGTCCTGACCCTGGCAGCAAGCTGAGCGCTGGCTTAAAAGAAATCTTTCATTCAAGCCTTCTATTCCCCGTCTTATTAATGAACCTTGCTGTCGGCATTATATTCGTAGGATGTTTCATGGTCAGCTTTCCCCTGATTGTCCGTGATATTTTCAATGGTGGGCAGTTAGAAATTAGCATTATAAGCTTCTGTTTTTGGGGTGGCACGATCGCCACAACGCTCATGCTTATGTTCAGAAACCCTGTATACCAAAGGGGTAAGCTTATGGTTTTTGGCGTAATGACTGGCTCAATTGCTCTGTTTTTTGCAGTGTCTGCGCAAAGCTTTGTCATAATGTGCATTGCCTGCATCATGTGGGGCGCCTTTGCTGGTTTTAATATGACAATGAGCAGAACCATTGTTCAAGTCTCGGCCCCACCGCGCATGCGGGCCCAAATACTAGCGTTCTATAATTTGGGTTTTATCGGCGCAGCTCCGATCGGCGCTTTCGCCATGGGAATGCTATCGCCTATTATTGGTCCCCAACTTGCACCGTCGCTGGCCGCCATAACACTGATTATATTTAGCGTTTTCCTCTGTCTGTTTACAGACGTGCTAAAAATAACACGTCTGCCATCAGAAACCGCTTAGCTATATTCGCGCTCATCCCACCAAGGATAGAACTCTGGCATATCAGCGCTTGCTTTATTGTTAAATTCCGCAGGGCGCTTTTCGAGGAAAGATACCACACCCTCTTTAGCATCATTTTGTCGACCGCGCGCAAAGATAGCTTTACTGTCCACTTTATGCGCCTCCATTGGATGGTCAGCGCCCATCATACGCCACATCATTTGACGCGTCAGAGCGAGAGACACCGGCGCCGAGTCGGCGATAAATGATTTCGCAATTTCATGGGCGCGAACCAATAATTGATCGGCAGGCACGACTTCTTGGACCAAGCCCCCTTTAAGCGCTTCGTCGGCGCCGAAAATACGGCCTGAGTAACACCAATCGAGCGCCTGTGAAATCCCCACAAGGCGCGGCAAAAACCAGCTAGAGCATGCCTCTGGGACAATACCACGGCGCGCAAATACAAATCCAAATCGGGCTTTTTCACTGGCAATGCGGACGTCCATCGGCAATTGCATTGTAACGCCAATGCCAACGGCAGCGCCATTAATGGCGCCAATAACAGGTTTAACGGACTCGAAAATACGTAAGGTTACGCGACCACCACCATCGCGTACCGAGGGGTCGGACCAATTAATTTCATCATTCTTAGCGACAGCAGCACTGACATCCTTATGGTCACTCCGCGCAGCATAATCGAAAGTCTTTGCGCCTGACGATAAGTCGGCCCCTGCACAAAAAGCGCGCTCGCCATCGCCCGTAATAATGATAGCCTTAACATTATCATCAGCGTCAGCTTTATCAAAAGCATCGATGATTTCCTGCATCATTTTGCCCGTAAATGCATTCATCGCTTCAGGACGATAAAGCGTCAAAGTCATAATACCATCACTATCAATAGATGTTTTAATTTCGCTATAAGTCATAATCTACTCCTAAATTTACCCACAACCTCTGTGCTTGCTCTAGACAATAGGTCAGCTATAGTCTTGTTCGCAAGTCACTAAATGGGAGAGTTAAATGCATCCGTATATTCACGCGCAAAACATGCCAAATAAGCCGGCTTACATCATGGCAAGCACTGGTGAAGAAATCACATATAAGCAGTTAAATGATCGCTCCAACCAAGTCGCACAACTATTTCGTGCACGCGGTCTAAAGCGTGGGGATGGCATCGCCATCTATATGGATAATAATAAGCATTTTTTTGAAATCTGCTGGGCCGCGCAACGCGCTGGCATTTATTTTACAGCCGTGTCGTCGCGCTTAACAGCCTCAGAGGTCGACTACATCGTGCGCGACTGCAACGCTAAGCTTCTTTTTGTATCCGACTATGTGCGCGATGTTGCATTAGAACTTAATGCAATATTACCCCCACTGGCAGGTAAATTGAATATTGGCGATGCTTTGGAGGGCTATGAAAACTATCTCGAACAAAGAGACGCTCAGCCAGAGAGCCCCATCGCAGACGAATCACGCGGCACGGATATGCTCTACTCATCAGGTACGACGGGGCGGCCCAAAGGCATACGGCGTGACCTCCCAGAGGGCCCTATTGAAGAGCCAGATGGCCTTATGAACCTCGTGACACTCCTCTATGGTTTCAATGAAGACACTATTTACTTATCGCCCGCACCACTTTATCACGCCGCACCTTTACGCTATAATTTGGCGGCCATGCAAGTCGGCGCGACATGCATCGTGATGGAAAATTTTGAAGGCGAACAGGCACTTAGCCTAATCGAAAAATATAAGTGCTCGCACAGCCAATGGGTTCCGACAATGTTCGTCAGAATGCTAAAATTACCTGAAGATGTTAAACATAAATATGACTTAACATCGATGCAGGTTGCAATTCATGCGGCGGCACCCTGCCCCATTCCAATTAAACACCAAATGATCAAATGGTGGGGGCCAATCATTTATGAATATTATGCCGGCAGTGAAGGAAATGGTTTTTGTGCCATTAACTCAGAAGATTGGCTCAAACATGAGGGGTCTGTTGGCAGTCCATTGCTGGGCATTATTCACATTTGCGATGACGAGGGTAATGAACTGCCAGTGGGAGAAGCCGGTACAATTTACTTTGAAACACCAGGCCCACAATTTGAATATCATAATGACACAGAAAAAACTGCTGATAGTCGACATAAAAATGGCGACTGGACAACCCTCGGCGATGTTGGGCGCCTAGATGAAGATGGTTTCTTATACCTAACAGACCGCAAGGCTTTTATGATCATTTCTGGCGGCGTAAACGTTTACCCACAAGAGGCTGAAAACTTGCTTGTCACCCATCCCAAAGTGGCAGATGTCGCCGTTATTGGTGTCCCAAACGAAGAATTCGGGGAAGAAGTTAAGGCCGTGGTTCAGCCGATGAACTGGGATGATGTTAGCCCAGAACTTGAACAAGAGCTTATCAGCTTTTGCAAACAGAGCCTTTCAGCTATAAAGTGTCCTCGCAGTATTGATTTTGATAAAGAATTACCGCGCCATCCTACTGGCAAACTATATAAGCGCTTAGTCCGGGATCGTTACTGGGGCAAAAGCGATAGCAAAATTGTGTAACAGACAGAGTAAGTTAACGAAAGAGGAAATTAAACATGAGAATTTTTGAAAACCTAAGCGAATATGCATCAATGGTCGGCCAAGAAATTGGCACAAGTGATTGGTTGCAAATCGATCAAGACCGTATTCAGCTTTTTGCTGATGCAACGGGTGATCATCAATGGATTCACCTAGACGCCGAGCGTGCTCAAAAAGAATTAGGCATGCCGACAATCGCCCACGGATTCTTGACACTATCTCTATTACCGTTACTCAGCGGCCAAATTTCCGGTGTCAAAAGCGTAACCCGCGGCGTTAATTACGGGTCCAATAAATTACGCTTCACCAATATGGTGGCGGTTAATTCAAAAGTGCGCCTTAAAGCAACACTCAAAGCAACAGAACCAAAAGCTGGTGGCGTTTTATTTACAACAGAAGTCGTGATGGAGATTGAAGGCTCAGACCGTCCTGCCTTGATTGCCGAGACACTTACACTTCTATTCGAATAATTGATAAATAGTAATCCACTATTACGACGAATTTTATATCAGTTGAGAGAGTGATCATGGCCACTACAAAAGAAGATTTTAGCGTCGTCAAAGACGATCAAGAATGGCGCGAAGAACTTACGCGTGAACAATATAACGTTACGCGTTGTGGTGGCACTGAACACGCTTTCACTGGACCTTATTGGGACAATAAGGCGGCGGGTCGCTACGATTGTATCTGTTGCGCTAACCCGCTTTTTATGTCCAACACAAAATTCGACAGCGGAACGGGCTGGCCAAGCTTCTTTGCACCAATAACGGAGAGCGCAGTTACAGAGAGAGAAGATACTTCTCATGGTATGCGCCGGACCGAAACCGTATGCGCTTCATGCGGAGCCCATTTAGGACACGTATTTCCAGATGGCCCTAAACCGACAGGCCTTCGTTATTGCATGAATGGCACGGCTTTAAATTTCATTGCCGATGAAGATTTAAGCTAACCCAATGAAGGCACCCATTGCAAAAAAAATTCTCCACGAGGAGAAGCATCACAATATTGTAAAAAAAGACCAATACGCGTGGTTGCGGGCACAAAACTGGCAAGACGTTATGCGTGACCCCACCACACTACCCGCTGAAATTCGTGATCATTTGGAAGCGGAAAACAGTTATGCCGATCAAGTGTTAAACCCCATTTCCGGTTTACAAAAGACACTATTTGCCGAGATGAAAGGTCGCATTGAGGAACGCGAAGCCAGTGTCCCTGTGAACAAAGGTGCCTTTTCATGGAACATGCGTTACCGAGAAGGAGACGAGCACCCTCTCGTTTGCCGTGGCCAGCGAAATTGCGCTCGCGATGACACACAGATCGTACTCGACTGCAATGAAGAAGCCAAAGGGCAAGAGTATTTTAAATTACTCGGCCACCAAGAGACCTCAGATAATTCACAATTAGCATGGGCGGCTGACTTCAATGGCAGTGAATATGCGACCATCCGTATTCGCGATATTGCTAAGCATTCAGACCTCCAAGACACATTAACCAGCGCCAGCAGTTCGATGGCATGGTCTGCCTGTGGTCAGTATTTATTTTATATTGTGCTCGACGACAATCATCGCCCCCACCGGGTCATGCGCCATGCCCTCGGCACACAGCAAAGCGCTGATATTTGCATCTATGAAGAGGCAAATGCAGGATATTTTTTATCGATCCATGCCACAGCAAGCGGTCGTTTTTTAGTAATTAGCGCGCATGATCATGAAACATCCGAAAGCTGGATCTTACCTACTACTCAACCTGAAAGCTCACCCATTTGCGTAAGCGCACGAAAAATAGGCGTTCAATATAGCGTGGATGATGATGCGGAGAGAAATCGTCTCGTTATTTTAACGAATTGGCAAGAACAGGGGCGCGCTGACGACTTCCAAATCGTTACCGCCCCGATTGACAACCCAGGTGTGGAAAACTGGAAAACACTCATTGCGCACACTGCCGGCGCATTGATTTTAGATTTTAATGTATTTGAGGACTATATCGCATGGACCACGCGCGAGAATGCCCTTCCGCACATAAGGATCATGACTTTTAAGAATGAGCGACGCCAAGACATTAGCTTTGACGAAGCCGCCTATGACATCGTCATGCATGAAACCAGCGAGTATAAAAGCACCGATCTACGTTTCACATATACTTCAATGACAACCCCACGCAGAGTATTCAGCTTCGACCTGAATACGGCACAGCGAAAGTTACTCAGTGAACAGAATATTCCCTCAGGCCACAATATAGAAGACTACATAACGAGACGACTTTGGGTCGACGGCCATGATGGTACACAGATCCCTTTATCTCTTGTGTTCCATAAAGACACACCCATCGATGGCACAGCGCCAGTGTTATTATATGGCTACGGGTCTTATGGCCTAACAATCCCAGCTGCATTCTCTGTGGCGCGATTAAGTCTTATTGACCGTGGCTTCATCTACGCGATCGCTCATGTTCGAGGCGGCAAAGCGCTTGGCTATAAGTGGTTTGAAGACGGGCGCGGCAAGGTCAAGAAGAATACATTCCATGATTTCATATCCGCCGCCAAAGGGTTAATCAATGAGGGCTATACGCGTTCAGGTAAAATCAGCATCCACGGCGGCAGTGCCGGCGGATTGCTTGTTGGCGCCTGCCTCAACATGGCACCAGAGCTGTTTTGTTCGGCAGTCGCAGAAGTGCCATTTGTTGATAACTTAACAACAATGCTAGACGCTAGCTTGCCCTTAACCCCGCCCGAATGGCCTGAATGGGGTAATCCAATTATCAGCGATGTGGACTATCACATTATAGCTGATTACGCGCCTTATGAGAATGTGCGCGCCACAGACTATCCGCATGTTCTCGCAACTGCCGGGTTAACAGATCCAAGGGTGACCTATTGGGAGCCTGCTAAATGGATCGCACGACTGCGCGAATTGCGCACAGATCAAAATTTATGCCTTTTAAAAACCGAGATGCATGCGGGGCACGGTGGCCTCGCGGGACGATTTAACCAATTGAACGAGACTGCGCTTGTCTATAGTTTCGTGCTCATGTGCAATAATATTAACGCCTAGAGGCAGATTATCTTAGTTAGGACACGTCATTATGTCTGAATTCCCAACAGCAAATGCTGAAGATTACGGCTTCTCTCAAGAACGCCTAGATCGCATAGCCCCTTTTCTATCAAGCTACTTAGAGCAGCAACGCCTTCCTAATGTAGGCGTCGCAGTCTTAAGGCATGGGCATATTGTTTATGAACATTTTGCTGGAAGAAGTTCTTTCGATGGTGGTTTTAAGCCAGACAAAGACAGTATTTACCGCATTTATTCAATGACTAAGCCAATCACCAGCATTGGTTTGATGATGTTATATGAGCAAGGGAAATGCCAATTATATGATCCGGTCTCAAAATTTATACCGGCATTTAAAAAGATGAACGTTTTTGTATCCGGCACACCTACGGAATATGAAACTCGCCCGGTTGATAGAGAAATAACCATCCATGATCTCCTGACACATCAATCTGGCCTCACCTATGACTTCTTGATGGAAAGCCCGGTCGACGCAATTTATCGCAATCAAAAGATAAACGGCGCGCGCTCAGAGGGTTTCAATCTCGCAGATCTATGCGATAAAATTGGAGAGCTTCCTCTCCTTTTTTCACCCGGCGAAAGGTGGAATTACTCTGTCTCCACAGACGTCTGCGGCCGGCTCATTGAAGTTATTTCCGGAAAGCCATTGGACCAATATTTCGATGAGGAAATTCTAACACCGCTTCAAATGAATGACACGATGTTTACAATCGACGGTGATAATTTAAAACGTCTAACGCATAACTATGCCCGCGATCCAATAAATGGGAAAACGCAGCTCGTCGACAGCCCGGATAAAACCATTTACCGAACAGGTCGTCGTTTCTTGTCCGGCGGCGGCGGGCTTCTCTCCACTATGAATGACTACCTACGGTTTACAGAGTTCTTGCGTCTTGGTGGTCAGTTAGACGGTAGGCGGCTTTTAAGTCCCCTCACACTCAATATGATGCGCAGCAATCACTTGCCAAATAATGAGACATTGGTCACCCGTGCAAGCGGTAGTTTTTCGGAAGTTAGCTCAGCTGGTACGGGTTTTGGGCTTGGGTTTTCAGTGGTTACTAACCCCGTGCAAACAGCAACCGTATCATCACTCGGAAATTATGCCTGGGGCGGCTTGGCAACAACCTTTTTCTGGAATGACCCCGAAAAAGACATGAATGTTGTTTTCTTTACCCAGCTCATGCCATCTCGTACATATCCATTGAGTTCACAAATTCGGCAACTTATCTACTCAGCCCTTATCGACTAGCTGGCTTTTAATTCAAATGCCAAAACGCTAAACCACAATTAATACTGGAACTTTACCCCAATTATCGAAAATCGCCTTGTCGCTAAAGCTATTTGAACTATTATTTTATATGTATTTTAAGGAGACGAATATGGCACTTCCCGACATCCTAAAAGGTAACCTAAAGGTTCCTGTAGTAGGTTCACCACTATTTATTATATCAGGGCCGGAGCTTGTCATTGCACAATGTAAAGCAGGTATTGTTGGCTCATTTCCAGCTTTAAACGCGCGCCCAGCACATGTTTTGGATGAATGGCTCACACAGATCAATGATGAACTCGCCGCCTATAAAGCAGCCAACCCAAATGCCATCGTAGCGCCATATGCGGTCAACCAAATCTGTCATGGATCAAATGACCGTCTCATGCAAGACATGGAAACATGCGTGAAGCATAAAGTACCAATCATCATCACGAGCCTGCGCCCACCCGCAGAGATTGTAGAGGCTGCCCACAGTTACGGCGGTTTAGTATTCCACGACGTCATTAATGTAAAACATGCAAAAAAAGCGGCGGAACAAGGCGTCGATGGCCTGATCCTTGTTTGCACAGGCGCAGGCGGCCACGCGGGAACATTAAGCCCCTTCGCCCTCGTGCGTGAGGTTAAAGAATGGTTTGATGGCACGATTTTGCTTTCAGGGTCGATTGGCGACGGCTATAGCGTTGCCGGTGCCTTGGCAATGGGGGCTGATCTAGCCTATATTGGCTCTCGTTTCATCGCGTCGACAGAGGCAAATGCTGAAGATGGTTACAAGCAAATGCTCGTCGAATCTGCAGCTGATGACATTGTGTACTCATCCTTGTTTACCGGCGTTTTGGGGAATTATCTCAAACCATCAATTGCTGCGGCTGGCCTTGACCCCAATAATTTACCTGAAGCAGACAAATCTAAAATGGACTTTGGTTCGGGCGGAAACATGAAAACGAAAGCTTGGAAAGACATTTGGGGGTGCGGACAAGGCATCGGATCGGTCGAGAAAATTCAACCCATCGCCCAAATCGTTGACCAAATGACCAATGAATATAACGATGCTATTGCCAGCCTCGTAAGCCGCCAAACGGCTTAAGGGTAACATCGTGCTCGACCCAATTGCGCGGCGGATAATTGACCCTCCGCTGAATTGGGTAGCACAAAAAATATCTGTGTCCCCAAACCTAATAACCATTATCGGTTTTGGTTTGGGGGTCATCAGCCTGATTTTCATAATTTACGAATATTTTTTGCTAGGATTAGCGTTTCTCTTATTGAACCGTCTCGCAGATGGTCTAGACGGCGCTATTGCGCGCGTTCACAACCAAACGTCTGATCTTGGCGCTTACCTTGACATTGTTGCGGATTTCTTACTCTGGGCCTTATTGCCGCTCGGATTTGCATATATTAATCCAGCTAATGCCATGCCGGCAGCCATCTTATTATCCAGCTTTGCAATGTCGATGACGACATTTCTTGCCTTTGCAATTCTTGCAGAGAAAAGAAACCTTGCGACCACTAATCAGGGTAAAAAGAGCTTCTTTTATTTAGCTGGATTAGCCGAAGGAACTGAGACAATATTATTTTTCTCCGCATGTTATATTTGGCCAAGTCTATTTATAACTTTTGCACTTGCCTTTTCCGCGCTCGTTTATCTATCTTCAATCGGCCGTATACTGTCGAGCTGGCGCGAACTGAGTACATGATCAATTAAGGATTTTCTATGCCCATTTTTGGACCAGATATAAAAATCGACAAAACGGTTTACCTCCACGAAACATCTTATTTGTATGGTAAAGTAACCATTGGCGCCGCGAGTTCAGTTTGGCCAAATGTCGTTATGCGCGCTGAAATGCACGAGATTATCATCGGCAAGAAAACAAACATTCAAGATTTCGTTATGGTTCATGTGGGCGCCTTCACACCAACAATAATCGGCGATGAATGCTCTATCACCCACCATGTCACACTACATGGCTGTGAAGTTGGGAATAAATGTCTCATCGGCATCAATGCGACCTTGATGGATGGCTCAAAGATTGGCGCAAATTCAATTGTTGCTGGTCATGCAATCGTAACCGAAAATTCTGTCTTCCCCGAAAACTCTATCATTGCCGGCACACCAGCAAAACTTGTGGGCACACGCGACTGCGGTGATGCCAATGCATTCAACGCGGCTTTTTACGCGCAAAACGCCAAAAACTACATGAACGAAATTTATCGTATAAATGATATTGAGAGCCTAACCAAAGACGTCTAATTAGAGAATTTGTAGTGAACAAATTTGGAACTAACTCCAGCTGTCTCTCGGTTGAGTTTGAACAGCCTTATGCCATTTTAAAGGGCATCGGCAATGCGTAAATGATAAAATAAACCACATTAACGACGCCTTAAACCGGTTACATGTGCAAGCGCAAAAAATACAAACCAAAACGAACCCAATAAAAGTTCTACGAATAATTCGAAGTGTATGAGGTGCGAGTGTAAAGCAACATTACGAGACAACCATCATGAGATGCGTAGCGTGACATATGCTGGCTCATTATACCGTTTCTCTTGATTTTGATTGACGGCTATTTTAGCCTTAAGCTACTTGAATTGTTTCATAATAAATTAACCGAAAAGAGTTAAAATGAAATCCAGAGCAATCATTACAACGACAATACTCGCTATCTCCCTGATAGGGTCAGCTACTTTCGCGGCAACAATGAGATGTGAAGTAGCGGGCCCTCAAACCCCGCGTGATATTACACGAAAAGACGGGCAAAACAGGGCCGCATTTCCTTTGGCGCCCGCCTTTACAGAAATGAATCTGTGTAACATTCACACACATACGAATGCTGAAAATAAAGGCCCAGACTTTAGTATCCATGTTGGAAACTTTAGAAATGGCGGCTATGCATGCAACGAGACGAACTCTCTGACTAAAGAACAACTTAAAGATCCGATGAAAGGAAAAGGCGCCTATAAAGGCGTAAAGCCTGGCGATACGATTGAAGTTCACTGGGTTTATAGTTCTTGCGATGTTCAACCAGGAAATGGTCTTGGTGCTTGCTTGAGCGATACTTGCAAGGACCCCAAGCTACGGGTTGAAAGCCAAGTTTTCTTACTTGTTAATGACCCTTATGCCCTCGATTTCAATAATTACACAAATAAAGCCGATAAGAAGAATGGAGTCTACCAAGCGCGAGCAATTCCTACAGACATGGGCAATCCGATTGTCTTTAGGGGTTCCACGACAGGCCCGAGCTATAATGAGAAAATATGCTCACCTGCTCAAGTAACATGGAGTATTCGCCCACAATGCGCAAAACTCGACATTTCTTCGCTTCATACATGGGCTGAGTCTAATGTGTTTAATGAGACAATGTCATATGGTGTGCGCCAGCTCGTCACAAACCCTAAACTTCTCTCACCAATGGAGAGGTAAAGCTTTTTAGAGGTTACTTGCGGTTATGTCACATTTCACCGAAGTCTGGCACAACATCGTCGAAGTCAACCTATCGATGAGGATAATTATTCCACGGGTTTAAAAGACACAGCATTTTAAGGCATGCCCAACATGCTTTGTGATACCTTGCCTCAATCGCGTCGGCACGATGGCAGCTAAGCTATCAAAAAAGTTTGATGGCCTGAGTTTGGATGTCGAAATTGATTTTACACAAAAATTTAGGAAGGTCTTGAATCATGATCTTCCACGTTCCAAGAGTTTTGCTCAGCTGACGTTTATAACTATTTCAAAAAACATATGATGACTGGTTGGATGGCTGGGGTGGTAGGATTCGAACCTACGCATGGCGATACCAAAAACCGCTGCCTTACCACTTGGCCACACCCCAATCGCGTCGAAAGTTACTGATTTTTATCGGCTCGGTCTAGTCCCGATTTCAATTATTCTGAAGTTTATTGTCTTCCAATGAATAAATACCTATAAACGCCTCACTCAAGCTACCCAAATATAGCTTTTTTTCGTATTCCAGCACACTTGTCATCATTTTTAAGTGCCCCGTTGGGTCCTCGAGAACCTGCTTTACCTCTCCCTCAGGCGACAAGCGGACGGCCCAAACGTGTGCTTCTACGATATCAGATGCACCTATAACTTGGGTCAAACGCCAAATAACTTTCCGCAAGAACGGGCTGGCGACCAGTCGATCGGTCAGTGACGTTCGCGGTGCGACCAGCGACAACCAAAAATCGCCATTGGGCGCCTCGGTTATATTATCTGGAAATCCGGGTAAGCCGTCGATAAAAACCTCAGATTGACCGGTTCGGGGGCCACCAATCCAATAGCGCATGACGCGATTCGCATAGGTTTCATTAACCAATACAAAAGACTGGTCTGCGGAAATAGCGACACCATTCGCAAAATACAAATCATCGAGCTTTACCGATAGGTCACCGCTTTTAGGATCGAAGACCATAAGTCGTCCCGATGGGAAAGCCTCGAATAGTTCATTGGAGTCAGAACCATAGCCGTGGCGTTGCGAAGCATCTGAAAACCAAATACGACCTCGGTCATCGATGCTTAAATCATCGACAAAAGCCATTTTTTTGCCCTCGAAACTATCAGCAAGGACAGTCAACTCTCGGTCTTCGAGTGCGACGAGCCCCTTAACGGCATCGGCAATAATTAACCTGCCGCGACGATCAAAATCCATGCCAAGTGGCCTGCCACCCGTTTCCCCAATAACGGTCAAGGTTCCGTCATACTCTCGGCGCACAACACTGCCATCTTGTAGCCCGGTAACAATGCGCCCTTCAGGATCAATTGCAATACCCTCAGGCCCAATCCCAATTTTGACTCTCTCGGCGGCAGCGAGCAATGTGTTGCTTACAAATGGTGCTTGCCCAGCGCGGCTCGGTGCCACAGTCTGTGGCTGCGGGTCAAACGGCACTGGCGAAAGCAAAAGCCATCCAATGGGGAAAATTAGAATAAGAAGTAGCGCCAGCTTAATAAAACGTGGCAACATACTGGTAGAAGCATACATGCGGTTATCTTGTGACATATCTAGAGTTTAAGGTTCGTACACATGGGGACGCAACAGAAATTTTACAGAGGTTACAGTTAAGCGGTTTTTCTTAATTATTGCTTAATTCAGAACAATTTTTAACACACTAGGGGCGCGTGCTCAATCAGGTGAAGCATATCGTTATCGACATAAACCAAAGCTATTTTTCATCCGCCCGTAAGGCGTGACTAAGACCTCAGCACGCAACCGCATGATGAATAAATTCTATATATGGCGTGCCATCAGACCAATTACGACATAGACTATCGAAATATAGACTATCGAAACATAAACAAGCCCAATGTGCCAGTTCATGAGGAGTTTCTAATGTCAGCTATACCGTTTAAAACAGAAATGGATTTCACCTATGGCGAAGTCACAAAAATGAGCCCGCTGATACGGCGTGTCATCGCAAATAACCCGAGTGCATTCACTTTTACAGGCACGGGAACATACATTATCGGAACGGGCAATGTGGCTGTTATTGATCCAGGCCCCCTTCTTGATGACCATATCAACGCCATTGTAAATGCACTCGACGAAGGCGAAAGCATTACCCATATTGTAATAACGCATACACATAGCGACCACTCGCCAGCCGCTAGCCCCCTTAAAGCTATAACAGGTGCAACAATCTATGGTCATGAACCGATCAAATTAGACAATCATGATGATGGCCCAAAGTTAGACGAAGACCACGATGAGAGCTATAAACCAGACCGTTTAGTTAAGGATGGCGACATCATCGCAGGTGATAATTGGACTCTGGAAGCCGTGACAACTCCGGGACACATGCGCAACCACATTTGCTACGCTTTACAGGAGGAGAAGACGCTGTTTACAGGCGATCATGTCATGGGCTGGTCAACTAGCATCGTGGCGCCACCAGACGGCTCTATGTACGACTATATGGCATCGCTTGATAAACTTCTTGAGCGAGATGATACAGTCTATTTACCGACACATGGCCCCGCCATAGACGATCCTCAAAACTTCGTTAGAGCATATATTGAGCATCGCCGCGGACGGGAGAACCAAATCATAGGACAACTCAAAGCTGGTCAAACCAATATTCGCGAGATGGTGAGCATCTTATATGCCGATGTTGATAAGCGCTTGCACCCTGCAGCCGCCTTATCCGTTTTCGCCCATATCCAAGACCTTGAGCAGAGAGGTCTTGTTAAAAGTGCGCCATCACCAGCGACCCTCAATGGATCCTTTGCACTCATCGACTGATAAATTAGCCAGCCGATAAATTAATCGGCTGACCTTACTCACCTGCGTCTTGGAATGCAGCAAGGTAAGCCCTAATGCGAGCTGCATTTGCGCCGAGGTCGCTTAGGCCCACACGCGAGGCTGAGCGCACGTCAACACGCACGCCATCTTGAACTTCGCGTAGCCGCACGACAATATCATCCTTAAACCCAAAAATGAGCGTTTGCGCAACGGCCTCTATCTGCCCATTTTCGTCATCGCGGCTTACAATGCGCCATCCCATATTTTCTGCCACTGCGACGGCACGTGCCATCGCTTCTGGTTTACCTGAAGCAAGCGTGATACCGACCAAATCTGAATAGGCTTGGCGTTGCTGGTCAATCACAGCAGCATCTAACTCTAAGCTGTTATCGCTGGCTTTGCGAATGGTCGGAACATGATTATAAACAGGGGGGTCATCAGGATCTGTCGTTATATCATGTATCGGTGGCACCGATGCCCCCACCATAACGGCTTGAAATGCCGGAGCAACAATGACCAAGCCAGCGATAAAATAAACGACGCCAACAAGCCCCGGCATTGTCGGAGCTCCCTTAAATGCCCCGATCAGTAAGCCCAAGATCAGCAGAAGAATACCAATACTTGCCAGAAGAACGGCCAATGCGACGATTAATAGAGGGATACGAAAACTCATTAAGTTCAATCTAAAACTTGCCAGCGCCAAGATTGCGATTGGCCAGGCCAATAATATTAATCTGCTTGCCCAAAGTGTCATCGAATTCCCCTTATTTTATCTCTACTGTCAGCTGTCATGCTAGAATGCTAAATGCAATTCTAGCTTGGGAAAGAAAAGTCCTTGAACTGTTCGCGGAGTGTTAATTTCTGAATTTTTCCGGTTGCAGTATGTGGAATGTCATCAACAAAAACAACATCATCAGGCATCCACCATTTGGCAATTTTGCCTTCCAAGTAGCTCAGCATACCCTCTTTTGTGCACTCCTGCCCGGGCTTCTTAATAATAATCAGGAGTGGACGCTCATCCCACTTAGGGTGAGCAATACCAATAACCGCTGCCTCGGCAACCGCTTCATGACCAACCGCGATGTTTTCAATTTCAATTGACGAAATCCACTCGCCACCGGACTTGATCACGTCCTTAGAACGGTCAGTAATTTGCATAAAGCCGAGCGGATCAATGGTCGCCACATCACCAGTATCGAAGAAGCCATCCTTGTCTAAAATTTCTCCGCCCTCACCCTTCATGTAAGAACCGACGATAAATGGGCCACGCACCATCAAATGTCCAAATGCTTTGCCATCGCGCGGCAATTCATTACCATCATCATCCGTGATCTTCATGTCCACAAGATAAGGTGGACGCCCCTGCTTCACTTTAATGTCCATTTGTTCATCAAAGCTCATGCCTTCCATGCCAGATTTTAAGGTCGCGATTGTCCCCAAAGGTGACAGTTCAGTCATGCCCCAAGCATGCTTAACCTCAACCTCAAAGTCGCGCTCAAACTTCTCAAGCATCACACGCGGAACAGCCGAGCCACCAATCGTAACCGTTTGAAGCGCAGGTAGTTTTAATTTGTTCTCTTCGAGATGTTGCAACAGCATAAGCCATACGGTTGGCACAGCAGCTGTAAACGTGACACCTTCACCATCCAATAATTCATATATGCTAGCGCCATCCATATTAGCGCCTGGGTTAACAATTTTTGCGCCGGATGCGGGCGCTGAAAATGCAATACCCCAAGCATTAGCATGGAACATCGGTACGACAGGCATCACGGTATCCGTACTGCGCAGCCCCATAACATCAGAAGAGTTCGCGACTAATGTATGCAAAACGTTAGACCTATGCGAATAACGCACACCTTTTGGATTCCCTGTTGTGCCCGACGTATAGCAAAGACCGCATGGATCTGACTCATTAACAGCGACCCAGTTAAAATCGCCTGATTGGGCGTCGATTAAATCCTCAAAACAAACTGCATTATTAAGGTTCGTCTCAGGCATATGCGTTTTATCGCACATAATAATGACATGCTTAACGCAAGGGATGTCCGCTTGAATGGCCTCCAAAATCGGAACGAAAGTCAAATCCGTAATGATAACTTTATCGTCCGCATGGTTGATGATATAGCTCAATTGCTCCGGGAAAAGGCGCGGATTAAGTGTGTGATAAACACCCCCAATGCCCGTAATACCATACCAAGATTCCAAGTGACGGTGTGTGTTCCAAGCTAATGTCGCGATTACATCGCCACGCTCACAACCTAAATCAATCAAGGCCTGCGATAGTTTGCGCGCTCTCAAATGGGCATCTGCATAAGTTTCTCTGTGGATATAACCCTCAACTAAGCGAGATACAATTTCACGTTCGCCGTGATAATTAAGTGCGTGATCTAAAATACCATTAACCAATAGTGGTACATCTTGCATTGTGCCTTGCATTTAACTCTCCCCAAACACATTATGAATATAACTGAAAATATTCTGCCTTATCTTAAGGCTACTGGCTAGCCCATCGGAGAATAAAATGAAAATTTCTGAAGCAAATATCCATCAGTTAAGAACGTCCGAGATAAGTACGCTTATTCGCGCCCAAACACTGAGCGCACGTGACGTTTTAGAACATTACATTCACCGAATAGAAACCTTAAACCCCACCATCAACGCAGTCATCTTTAGTGACTTTGCCAAAGCCCGCCGGACTGCGGATGAAATAGATACGCGGATAAAAGATGGCGGCCAACTTGGTCCTTTAGCAGGCATACCAATGACAATAAAAGATGCCTTCGAAGTAGAGGGAATGAGCTGCGATGTTGGCCTACCAGCCTACCAAGAATACCGTTCATCGAGCGACGCAACGGTTGTTGCGCGCCTTAAAAAAGCGGGCGCAATCATCATCGGCAAAACTAATACGCCCTATCTATGCTCAGACTGGCAAAGCTATAACAGCCTCCACGGCACAACGAACAATCCTTGGAACATCGCGCACACCCCAGGTGGATCATCCGGCGGCAGCGCCGCAGCCCTTGCCGCTGGCATGACGCCAATCGAATTCGGCAGTGACATAGGCGGTTCAATCCGCGTGCCTGCACATTTTTGTGGCCTATTTGGGCATAAACCAAGCTTTGATATTATTCCCGTACGTGGCCACGTCCCGCCGCCCCATGGCGCCGAACGCGGCAGCGACATGAATGTCGTCGGCCCGCTCGGCCGCTCAACTGAAGACTTATCCTTGTTGCTAGATATAACAGCGGGACCAGAGCTTCCAATGGCTTCAGCTTATTCCTTGGCCCTTCAGGGCCCGCGCGCTATGACACCCACAAACTTACGTATTGGCTTATGGGCAGATGACCCCTATTGTTCGGTTTCAAACCAGTTCTCAACCGCTATCGAAAAGGCCGCTGTTGAACTTGAGAAACAAGGCGCCAAGATCGTTAAAATCAAACCTCCGTTTGATCTCGCAGAATATACAACCCATTATCGTTTTTTATTAAATGCCGCCATGTCGCTTGGCGCGCGCAATAAAACGCTCCACACAGAATGGATCCGCACAAAAAACCAAAGCGGCCAATATTTAAAGGCTTGGATGACATTATTCGAACAGATTGATGTTTTGTTTTGCCCTGTCAGCCCCAGCACGGCTCTCGTTCACACGCAAGACCCCGACTTTGCCAGCAGGCGCATGCTGGTCGATGGAAAAGACCGCGATTATAATGATAATGCGGTTTGGCCGGGCGTTGCGAGCGCCTGCGGCCTACCCTCTACCGTCGTACCACTAGCTGTCGCCGAGAATGGATTACCTTTTGGCATGCAAATCATTGGCCCGCTCTTTGAAGACAGAACACCGCTTTGCGTTGCTGCCATGCTTGAAACCCTCGGCTACAAACAACTCATAGCGCCCGATTATGCAGATTAGAAAAAACAGCCTTCAGGCTTAACTCTGTTCCAGCTCCGTAAGCTCTTCGTGACCCTCGGGGTCTTGGTGCAATATGACATCAGCGCCAGGATAGACTTTCATAATAGCGGCCTCGACCTCGTCTGAAATACGATGCGCCCGAAATAGGCTCATTTTCCCATCAAGTTCGATATGAGCTTGGATGAAAATTTGGGTTCCGGATCGACGTGTCCGCAAATCATGAAGTGAAAGCACATCAGGATGTGCTAAGATTATGGTCCGAATGGCATGACGTGTTTCCTCGCTTGCCTCATGGTCCATGAGCTGTTTCCCAGCCTTTACCAGGATACCGCGTGCACTCGCAAATAAAATAATGGCAACAACGCCCCCAAGAATGGGGTCCGCCATCGGGAGATCGGCATAAACAGTCAAAACGAGCGATATAATGACTGTTAGGTTCATATAAAGATCACCCTCATAATGCGCCGAGTCAGCAGCGATCGCGAGCGAACCTGTATTTTTCGCAACTTTGCGCTGAAATGAGACAAGAGTAAAAGTGGCAATAATGGCAATTACAATAACAATAATACCGATGCCGCCCTGAGCAATAGGTTGCGGGTTAAAAAACCGATCAGAAGACTTCGTTAACAAGAAGATAGCGGAGACAGCAATGATTATACCTTGCGCAAGCGCCGCCAATGCCTCCGCCTTACCATGTCCAAAACGGTGTTCATTATCCGCCGGCGTAAGCGCATGGCGTACAACAAAAAAATTGATGAACGAAATACTAAAGTCCAAAACAGAATCGAGCAAAGACCCAAGCAAGGCCACTGACCCAGTCGTGAACCAAGCATAACTTTTAATAGCAATTAACCCCAGCGCAACTATAACAGCGAAGCTACTCGCCAATCTAACTTGGTGCCCCACTTCTAATCCGTTCTTAGAGCGACTTTCTATTTTATCGGTTTTCTTTGCCATATGCTCTCTAGGGATACAGCCTGGCGACCGTCCAGTCTGCTGCGTCCCTTTTATATTGGATGCGGTTATGAAGACGGTAAGCCCCATCTTCCCAAAACTCAATCATATTTGGAACCAACCGTCGCCCGGACCAATGCGGCGGGCGCGGAATAACGTCGACATCTGCATATTTTTTCTCAATATTTTCAAAAGCGCGCTCCAGCGTAGCGCGATCCGGAACCGGGCGCGATTGCTGCGATGCCCAAGCGCCTAACTGGCTTTCCCGCGCCCGCGAATGATAATAATCATCAGCCTCTTGATCGGTTACCGCCTCAAGATGTCCACGCAACCTAATTTGGCGCCGAAGAGACTTCCAATGAAAATTAAGCGCAGCATGGCGCTGCGAGCCGATCTCTTGGCCTTTTTTACTCTCTAAATTGGTATAAAAAACGAAACCACGCGGATCATGGCCCTTTAGCAGAACAACCCGCACATTAGGTAGACCTGCGTCATCAACCGTCGCCAAAGACATTGCATTAGGGTCATTGAGCTCAGAATCACACGCGGCCCTAATCCATTCGTCGAATAAACCAAATGGATCTTTCGGCGGATTATCAAAATCCAAATTAGATTGTGATGCATTATCAGGCAACATGAACCAGCTCCTCAGCTCTTTATTTACGTTACGAACCGTTCGGTTCAATGAGTTTTTGTTATATCGCTCTCTGTCTCGCAGATAAGGTCATAAAAAACAATGCTGGGCATTGCCCTCAACCCAGTTTATACCATAGAAATCACTTTTAGACGGGGGTTAATATGACACAACTCATGCAAGGAAAACGCGGTCTAATCATGGGCGTTGCAAATAGCCGCTCGATTGCTTGGGGCATCGCGCAAGCTTGTGCCAATGCGGGCGCAGAGCTGGCTTTCACCTTTCAAGGTGAAGCTTTAGAGCGCCGTGTAAAACCATTAGCTGAAAGCGTTAATAGTACAATTATTTTGCCCTGCGACGTCACAGACGAAACCAGCATGGATCATGTCTTTGAAACCCTGAAACAAAAATGGGGCAAAATCGATTTTGTTGTTCACGCCATCGCATTTGCAGATAAAGATGAACTTGCTGGACGGTATGTAGACACATCTCCAGCAAACTTCCAAATGAGCCTGAATATTTCTTGTTACTCTTTTACTGCCGTCGCGAAGCGGGCTGAGCTACTCATGAATGACGGTGGATCGTTACTCACATTATCTTATTATGGCGCGGAAAAAATTATTCCACACTATAATGTAATGGGCGTTGCAAAAGCCGCGCTTGAATCCACAGTTCGCTACCTTGCCAATGACCTTGGCCCCGAGGGCATTCGCGTCAACGCGATCTCACCGGGTCCAATGAAAACGCTCGCCGGCGCTGCCATTGGCGGTGCACGCAAGACCTATAAACACACTGATCGAAACGCGCCCTTGCGCTCTAATGCAACACTCGAAGCTGTTGGCGGTGCCGCCGTTTTCCTCGCCTCGGACGTGGGTGCGTGCACAACTGGAGAAATCCTGCGTGTTGATGGCGGGTTTCACGTTCT
>ENA-OUOG01001068-OUOG01001068.1-marine-metagenome-genome-assembly--contig:-NODE-1068-length-33102-cov-6.930568_pt1 | contig 33102 bp, 28 predicted proteins | sample MGYA00248635_ERZ508505 | MGnify/ENA primary metagenome ERZ508505 (study PRJEB26176, sample SAMN06267871) | marine metagenome | isolation source: Saanich Inlet, British Columbia, Canada | place: Pacific... | reverse complement strand
CCTTTCACCCTCGGGGACCGATCACTAATGTTCGAGAAGTTGCTCGCGTTAAAAACGTAAAAGTTGAAAACTGGGTCGATGGCTCATAACAGCTGGATTCACCATAAATTATAGATTTGTCACTTTTCATGGATTCGCTCTACACAACACAGCTCATTAAGCAGTCTACACACTGTATAAACCAATAACTATTACTCGAATTTATCGCTGCGAAATAAAACAATAACTCATTGTTTTTATTTTATTTATACGATAATTTCTGGGCGCAATTTATGCGCATACTTAATCATTGCCTCGCGCTAAACGCTATGGGTTAACGCGTAAAACAGCGACGAATAGAAGCCTGACTACCTTTGGCATTCAACCCAAACATCTCCGTACTCCGAATCAATTCAAGCTCCGAAGACCGAACCAGCGAAACCCGCGTAAATTCGTACAACCGCTATTAACAATTTCTCACTTAGCGCCTTACCAAACGCATACGTAGTAATCCAAGACGATCAATATACTTTGTAAAAGTAACAACCTATCGGAATGGGAGATACTCCAATTATCAGACAATACCCCATTCCCAAATCAGCCAAGCGCTTAAATCTACTGAGTGACTACAGCGAGCTTAGAGCCCATCGGAGCTATCGACAATCAAAAGCGGGAAATCATAACGCTGCATTCAAGATGCTCATGGAACTCGTAGGTGACCAGTTGATCGACAGTCAGGGCTATTTTCCTGCTAACGCCGTGTATGCATCTCCGTTCGCAAGGGAGGTCGCCGGCGACAATGCGCTCCCAATCGTATTGGCTCTCTTTTGTGCAGCCGTATTCGAGGGTGAACCTGATCTTACTATCGTTCAAAAAGAGCGTGTATATCATACCGGAGCCAATCCGATGGAACGGTTGATTACGCGCCCCTCTTTCGTTGGGCAAGTCAAATCGGGGCGTAATTATGTTTTGGTAGACGATGTCATTAACATGGGAAACACATTAGCCGAGCTGGCCAACTACATTATTAGTGGTGGTGGCGATGTGATAGGCTACTGCGTAATTGTCGACGACGGGCGGTTAAAAACATTGTCGCCCGAGAAGAAAATCATAGATAAATTATCAGCGAGGTTTGGAAATGAAATTGAAGAAATTTTTGGAATCCGAACAGACTGCCTCACGGCAAATGAGTCGCAATACCTTCTCGGTTTCCGAACCACTGACGAAATCAGAAATCGCTGCCTTAAGGCGAAAAAAGAAATTGATCTGCGAAGAGCTTCGAAAAAAAGTAGAGAGTCATTTCGCTAAACTCATGAATTAATGATCCATCCAACAAACGCTCACCTGCACGCTGGAAGACCGGCAGGGCCAAGAACAATACCTTAGTAAAATCTCTTCAGTTGAGATTGAACGCTCAAGGCAAACGTCAACGACAAGTCGTATCAGAATCCAACAGTTATGGATCCTTATCTTTAATCCACACATGACACCGCCAACTCAATCAATCTCTAGAGAATAAAAAGAAGTGTGCTTGAACAATTGCCTCGCGTTAAACAACACTGCTTTCTTCACGCGAAACAACGATTATCATTACAGCGTCACAAGCCGCAAAAAATACCAAAATAAATCGCTCGGTTAGAGCTGCATTCCAGAATTTTTTAAAGGGCGTAACCATCACACAAATTATTATTGAGTGCGGCAAACTAACCTCCCTTGAAAGTGAATGGATCTTGATCGATGGAGCTTCTACCTGATCTCTTAAAGCTGTCGCGTTATCTCGCGAATAGCGTCCGTTAAATCTGTCTCGCGAGATAACACTGCAAAATCCAAGCACAATTCACTAATTAGTTTCGAAGAATCGAGACACGCATATCGGGGTCTGCGGGCTAGCGCATCAAACTCATTAGCACGAACCGGCCTAATTTTGGTGTTCACAAACCGATTATCCATATTTTGAGCTATATCAATAATCACTTGAGCAAACTCGTGCCAAGACAAAAATGGTTTTTGAGCGAAATGATAAGTACCCCAGTTCAGATTACCCGCAAAAACTTTAAGAGCCATTAAATCCAACACCAAAGCAATCGAATCTGCGCTAGTGGGACTAGTGATTTGATTACTGACTACATTCAGATCGTCCTGTTGAAGAGCCGCCTTCAGGATAGCTCGTGGAAAACAGGGGGCATGTCCAGAAAACACACCACTAACTCGCAAGATCACATGCTCGTCTAAAAGAGCTCTAACAGCCTCTTCACCATCCAGTTTCGTTTGACCATAAGCACCGAGCGGACAAACTTTTGCTTCCTCTGTGTAAGGAATCGTTGAGTCACCGTTGAATACATAATCCGTTGAAAGATGTATGAAGGGAGTCTTGGAGTTGGCACAAGCGATAGCTAGAAGCTCTGGACCAAATTTGTTCACGCGGTAGGCACTTTCAAAGTTTGTTTCCGCATCATCTACCGCAGTATAAGCGGCTGCGTTGATCACTAGACCAGGTTCAATTTCCTCAAAGCAATCACCAATAGCTTGAGGATTACAGATATCAAGATCATCACTACAAAGGAACTCATAGTATAAATCAGAGTCCAGTTTCTTAAGCGCTGTAGCAACTTGCCCGTTACCACCAGTCACCATTACCACGCCACTCAACCTATAACCTCTCGCAGGCTTGGTAGCTTTTGATCTTTCTCCGAGACAGATGGATTAGTGACCAACCAATCGATCGCGAGATCAGGATCGCTCCACAAAATCCCACCCTCATCATGAGGGAAATAATAGTCAGTACACTTGTAGAAGAAATGAGCGCTCTCTGATAACACTGAAAAACCATGCGCAAAGCCTGGAGGGACCCAAAGTTGCGTTCTCTTTTCAGAATCCAATATTATTGAAAAGGCTTGTCCTAACGATTCAGAGTCCGGACGCAAATCAACCACAACATCTAGAACTTTCCCGCTGATACATGTTACGAGTTTCCCTTGCGGCTTATGTTTTTGAAAATGCAACCCACGGACGACACCATGACTAGATCTTGAGAGATTATCCTGAACGAACGGTGCTGCAATACCGACCTCGGTATATTTTTCACTTTGGAAGGTCTCCATAAAAAATCCTCGATCGTCGCAAAATACCTCCGGCTCTAGTATCAAAAGTCCGTTAAAGCCAGATTCATAAACGATCACTTTCTTTCCACCTCTTTAACTAGCCCGCTCAAATAGACTCCGTAATCACTTTTAACCAACTTTCGGCTTCTATGCTTGAGTTGCTCTACATCGATCCATCCGTTACGAAAAGCTATCTCTTCTAAACAGCCAACCTTGAGCCCTTGGCGCTCCTCAATCGAATTAATAAATACCCCAGCATCTGCTATGGCTTTGTGGGTACCGGTATCTAGCCAAGCGAACCCCCTACCTAAAATCTCAACCTTAAGCTGTTTCCTCTCAAGATAGCGTTGATTAATGTCTGTGATCTCTAGTTCACCACGACTACTCGGCACAAGATCCTTGGCGAAACCCAGCACCTGAGAATCGTAAAAATATAATCCCGTTACTGCATAATTAGATTTGGGTCTCGTAGGCTTTTCTTCTAGTGAAAGAGCGTTACCTGACATATCACATTCAACTATACCAAATCGCTCCGGATCAATTACTCGATATCCGAACACTGTGGCACCAGACTGGTTACAACTTACCCTCTTTAATAGTTCGGAAAATCCATGCCCATAGAACAAATTGTCACCAAGAATCAACGCAACAGCTTGACCAGCTATATGTTCTTCCGCGAGAAGAAAGGATTGGGCAATACCTTCTGGCTTTGGCTGACACACATAAACTATCGAAAGACCAAATTCTGACCCATCTCCAAGCAGTTTCTTAAAATTTTCAATATCTGGCGAGTTACAAACCACAACAATTTCTCTAATCCCCGCCAGCATTAAAACAGACAAGGGATAATAAATTAGCGGTTTGTCACCGACTGGAAGAAGTTGCTTTGATATGGCAAGCGTGAGTGGATATAACCTGGAACCCGTGCCGCCTGCTAATAATATTGCTTTCAAGCTATTAATTCCTCAATTCGCTGATTGAACTCATCCTCACGCCTGACTCCTAAAAGCTACTAAAAGTGAGATGCAAATAAAACAACAGACCATTTAGGTCTAATTTAGTAGAAAGTGAATGAACCGATATTCAGCAAATATATACTGATGATTGATCACCGAGTAGAAAAATTAAGATCTGATCTAAACAAACTGACAGACTCAAATCTTGGGTCGATCAAAACAATTGTAAAAACACAGATCAGACGACTAGGTAAACAACACTACTTGAATTCAGGATAACTATCCAACAAGCTACTACTGTCGAAAAAATTCGATTCAAAAAGTTCTAATTCCACTTAGCTAACCGAGCGTCTAGTAGTAGCATTCGACTCCAATGTATGATGTGTGACAAGTAATATTCAAACTTTGTTGAAATGTAAGTGAGACCAAATTGCTAACGACTCTTGTTCCTGTGCTACTTGCAGGCGGCTCTGGCACACGTTTATGGCCGACTTCACGAAAAAGTTTCCCCAAGCAATTCGTAGACTTAACAGAGTCAGGCGAATCATTGTTACAGTCATCACTCAAACGGTCTCAAGTGATCCCTGAAGCAGCTCCATGGATAATAGTAACAAGCGATGACTATCGATTTTTAGTTGCGCAGCAGGCGAGCGAGACTGAAATAAAAATCGGCTCCATTCTACTCGAGCCGTTAGCTCGCAACACAGCCCCCGCGATTGCCCTGGCCGCTTTTGAGGCTCTCGAAAATCACCATTGCCCGAAACTTTTAGTACAAACAGCTGATCATCACATACAAAATCTTGGGGCCTTCCGTAAAGCCGTAACTGAGGCATTTGCCTCTGAATTACCATTTGTCTTGTTTGGAGTAAAACCGACCCGTCCAGAAACAGGATATGGTTATATCGAATGCGAACCTGGGGAAGGCTCCTCCGTGCACATAGTGAAAACTTTCAAAGAAAAACCTGACCTCATTACGGCTGAACGCTATCTTGACGCGGGCAACTTTTTATGGAACAGCGGCATGTTTATGTTGGACGCTAACGCCTACCTTCAAACATTACACCAATTCGAACCCACAATTTTTAATGCATGCCGTAGCGCATACAAAAATTCCTCGAGCGATCTCAATTTTAAACGGGTTGACGCGGCTTCATTCTCAGACTCCCCCGCCATTTCAATAGACTATGCTGTCTTAGAACGAATCAAGTGCCTGTATGTAGTACCTTATCATGGTGATTGGTCTGACGTTGGCACCTGGGATTCGGCTGTATCTCTAACGGATCAAGATATAGACGGCAATGCTATTCAGGGAGATGGCATATTGCTCGATAGCCAGAATACTTTTATCAGAGCCGAATCACGCCTCGTTACAGGTATTGGTCTCGAGAATCTATTTGTTGTCGAAACCCGTGATGCAGTCTTAATAGCTGATCGAACGAAGACTCAGAGCGTCAAAGAGCTTGTTGATTCACTGACATTGAAAAGACGAACAGAAGCAACCGATCACCAAAAAGTGTATCGCCCCTGGGGGACATATGAAACTCTGGTACTAGGCGATAGATTCCGAGTAAAGCAAATTGTAGTTAATCCTAAAGCCAAGCTCTCGCTACAAAAGCATAATCATCGCGCAGAGCACTGGATAGTTGTATCCGGAACCGCAGAGGTTCAGGTAAACGATGTAACTAAAATACTATCTGAAGATCAATCGGTATACATTCCAATCGGGTCGAAGCATCGATTGGCAAATCCTGGAGATCTACCTCTTATACTCATTGAAGTACAATCGGGCGATTATCTGGGAGAAGATGATATTGTTCGATTCGATGACGCTTACGGCCGCAGATAGTCCAAATATGTCAACTTAATAACCCCCAAGGCAGGCGAATTGAATATTTGAAATTCGAGCTAGGATAACACTTCCCTAATAATGTCGGGCTTTACGTAATGCGCTGAATCACGCAAACAGCAAACAGAGGGAAAAATTGTAAGAAGATACGAGCATGTCGAAGCTGACTTGAGCCCCAACTTTCATCCAATTTTTCGTAGAGTTTCCAATATTATGCTAGGCTCCCCAGCTTACTAACACGGTTAATTAGAGTTTCCGATTTCGGGCTGGTGAATAAATCAGAAAAAGTCCTGAGATCGGGGTGTTATTCCCAATCGCACCATGTGGCCGATGCTCATTCGTATTGACCGCATCCTCACCACGATAACTGAACCGCGGATCAATCACTGGTCAATAGCGAGAACAGGTCTCCACAACTGAAAAAACGCAACTTCCGACCAGTGGCTACCTGGTCATGCACAAATTCCATAGCCCAGATTTCCTGCGGCCTAACAGCAACTCTGCGGTCAGACCTCAACCTCGCCTTCACACGTCGCTTGGGCGCCTTATTACGCAGTTGCATGTCAAGCTCTCGATAAAACCGATACACGCGCTTTTGATTGACTTCCCAGCCCTCGCGACGCAAGAGCACTCACACACGCCGATTTCCATAGCCGACCCGTGTTTCACAGATCTCCTCGATACGCTTCTTCAGACCGGCCTGGTCAGCGCTTGGATTGATAGTGATACGCCGACCGATCGACCGATAACATCTCGCCGGCGCGGTGTTTTGATTGATTCCAATCATACGGCACACAATCAACCAATTTACGATGCTTAGCAGACTTCAGAGCTTTCGTTTGATGACGTCCTGAGACATCTCCCTATCCAAAATCAGATCGGCAACAATCGACGATTCTCATCCTCAAGCCGCTTCAATCGGCGCATCTCATTCAGGAACATACCGCCGTATTTTACTTCCAATTGAAAAACGTGGCTTGGCTAATACCTGTTTTGGGACACACTCCAGCAACAGGGGCACTATCCCCTGCTTGTTTCAACACAAACGCTCTCTGCGCGCCCGAAGATTTCGATGCCTTAATCGAGACTTTCTCTCATCCAACCAAGACGACCTGAAAACTCTAACTCAAACTGCTAAAGATTTTTTTGGGGTGGGGGGGCAGATCACGGCACATGTGAATGTTGGCTGACGTACGAAAACTTCTAGCCCCACCCATTTAGGTTAACACTCCATGAGAAGGAGGGTCGTAGACCACGTACAAATTCATTTTCCAAACTTTTCAAGCCGCTCATAGAATCCAGACCCCAAACTGAAATCTATTTTCCTTTTATTATATACTCCCAGCGGCTCCTCCAAAAGCTCAAAAAAATGCTGATCGTAATCCTCAATATAAAAATACCCCCAATCTCTCTGAAAATTACATTTTAAAAATCTAGCATTAGCAGAACGCCCATCCACGACAATAAGGGTACCTGGCTGTAAGAAATGCTCCAAAGCAAGTAAGTCAGCACACATCGGAACTCTATCAGGATGATTGGTTGTAAGGCCACGCACCGCACCCTTAGGAGAAAATTGATCCGGTCCATCCACATATATTAAATCCGGACAAACATTAGGCATATCGGAGTAATATGTACAAACTCTATCTTGAAAGGTTGAGACTATGCAGTCACTAAAGTGATAGGTAACGTTTGGTGTTGCCCCAGCTTCCTGGCACTTAGAAATCCACTTTTCGCTGTTATCTATCGAGAAGCATTGAAACGGGTGGGTACAACGTAAATTTTCTTCAACAAATCTAAGATATCGAACCTTATTTCGTTCGATAGCATGATTGAAAACGAGCGTACTCTTCCCAACGCCAAATTCCAACACGGTAGTGACTTTCCTAGTAGTCACCAAATAATGCAAACGGATCAAATCGTCCAGCTCCGGACCAAATGCCTCCGAAGATGATGGATCAACGGAGAAATATATCGGCCGAACTATTTTCTTAGAAATAGAGCCATACTCATCCAAATCGACATCCAAAATACTGTTGATTTGATAATTTTCAAAATATTGCGCGTAGTTTAGACAATCAAATAAATAATTCGCTGATGGCATCATTTCAAACCTCCCACCATATTTTAAAAGGCCCAACGCCAGACTCAGTTCAAAAATTACTCACAGTTCGAATGAAAAAAACGTTAAATTTTACGGTTAATAGCGATTCGGAATAAATATATATGGCACGCATAAACCCAAATCAAAATTTATAAAGTGAGGACTCTTCAGTTAATACAGAAGCAACTTACTTATACTACCAAACATAGAAATAATACCACCCAGAACGTTAAAATGCCATAATTTGTTTGCGTACTTTGGATTCAAAAAAAAACAAGACAACTGAAACTTCTTTTTTCAGATCAAAAAACTTACCGAGCTTCCTCTTGAAATAGAATACTTAATACACAACCCCACTACCTATCCGAATAGTCTCCAACATACTCACGTGAATAAACAAAAATATAATCGCAGCAATTATTGGAAAAAACAAAGCGATCGAAAATGAATAACTTTTAATCCTTGTTTTCAAGAAGCAACTCCAGCCAAAAATACCTATGGCTGCAAGGAAGGAAAAAATATAACTATGCCCAAGTAGATGAACTGAAAAAGACTGCTGCAAAGCTGCAATACTATAAAGAAATGAAAGACCTATTGGGATAGAATACAAATTAAGGGACGACGCAAATTTAATCTGCAAAAATACTCCGATTATAAGCATCAATGAAACAATCCACATACTAATATTCGTCGTAAAACAATTAAATAATTGCATCTTTTGGAGAACACTTAAATCGGAAATATTAAGCGCAGTCCCTTCAAAACAAGACGTTATCCTTTGTCCACCCAAAAATTGAAGAGCACCGAGAATACCGCCATTGAAGGGATCTTGCCCGCTTAACCCCATTCTTGCCAAAATACTTGAGCCACCTAATTCTATCCCCTGAATAGATTTCAGCTGGTATTGAGCAATAAAAAATATCGAACAAACACCGATTGCCGTCACGAGAAAGTAAACCGGGCCAATGGATTTATGGATTTCCGCGCAAAATATGTCATCCAATTTATTTCGTTCATTGAACGTTATTGCAAGAAGCCAAGTGCCACTAAAAGCGAGGGAAAAAGTTAAACCTAAAAGAGGATGAAATAGACAACCAACAAAGAAAAAAAACAAGGACCAACTTAAATTTCTGTTTTGGATAAAATTTAACGCAAGTAACGCAAAAAGGAAAAAATACACCTCATGCCATAGCGCCAAAAACATTTTATAAGTCCAAGGAGCAGAAAAGAAAACAGCTAGACAAGCCGATGAAATCCAAATTCTGTAGAGCTCATCCGTACTTGCATCTAAGCAATTATAAATTAGGTTAGCAGTGAGCACTCCCATGGCTGTTATTAAGAGGAAGTCCCAAATGGGCCCAATAGTATATAAGAAATCTGCCCCGCCAACCTCGTTCATCAAAATATACGGGAGATAAACAGCGATAGCTAGAGCACTCTTATAAATTTTATCTGATGACCAATTATTTTCGACCAAGCATTCTGTGCATGACGTATGAACTGAAAAGCCAAAAAACGAGAAATATCCATTTTCTCTTAGAAACTCTACTGCGTTGAAAACCCTCGCAGCATGATATTCAGCCCATTGGACCCCTTCACTTGCATTCTGCTCCATAAAAACAAAATAAATGAATATAATAATGAAATATATCAAATGGCGGATTAGTGAGTTTTTTTTATTTAGAGCCAACGTTTCCCCCAGCTTTTCCTTTAGGTATCTAGATATCGAGTGTCACTCATTTGTTGATTATATTCATGTCGAAAGCAAGCTCTTTTTTAAGTATGAATTGTCTATTATTCACGTCTGGGAACATCGGATTGCATAGTCCCAATTAACTCCTTTAACAATCGCTTTACCTGTGACTCATCGTATTGGCACCACGCAGATTGTAAGTCTGCTAAAGTGGAATTGAGTTGATCCCAATTCATATAAGTTTCGATTGATTTGTATATTTTAGGGTGAGACGTTTTTTTGCAGTGGCCCTCCAGTAATAACTCTTCATACATTTTTTCCCCGGGAAGAAGACCAGTGATCTCGATACTTATCTCTCCGTATGCGGACCCCCGATGCCCGTATCTATTGCCGGATAGTACTATCATCTGTTTGGCCAATTCGTAGATGCGCACCGGGTCTCCCATGTCTAGTATGAAAACCTCACCACCTTCGGCTTCTTCTGAAGCCTCTATGACTAAATGCACTGCCTCAGGAATGGTCATAAAAAACCGTACTACGCCTTCATCAGTCACAGTAATTGGGCCACCACGCATTATTTGCTGATAAAACTTAGGCAAAACTGAGCCAGAGGAGGCAAGGACGTTGCCGAATCTAACCATTGAAAATGTCGTTGACACTCCATCTTTTCTACTCAAGGCCTGAAGAATCATTTCAGAAGCTCTCTTAGATGCTCCCATTACGCTGGTGGGGCGTACTGCTTTGTCAGAGCTGATTAGAATAAACTTCGTAACCCCATGATCCTCTGATATTTTTGCGAGGTTCCACGTCCCTAAAACATTATTTTTTATTCCTTCAATTGTGTTGTGCTCAACCATTTCTACATGCTTATATGCCGCAGCATGAAAAACTAAAGTAGGAGAATATTTTTTAAAAATATTTTTAACCGATTCTTCATCACAAATATTTGCTAATACTGCCCTTATTGTTACATCACCGGGAGATTTATGGTTGTTCTGGTAATTTAGGGATGCGCGTAGCTGGTATAAGCCATGCTCACTAAAGTCGACTAATATCAACTCACGAGGATTATGTGACCATACTTGCCTAGCCAACTCACTACCAATAGAACCAGCTGCTCCGGTTATAAGGATATTTTGGCCGTATAGCAACTTTGAGCAACTAGATGCTACATTTATAGAAATATCACGATTCAACAGATCGCCAGGGTCGATGTTTGCGATGGAACCAATGTTACTCGGATTAGATATTATCCCTACGTTATTGCTAAAACAAAAACGATTGACTTCCCTTCTTGAGGTACGAGACCGATCTGGATCAAATCTCACCATATATTCAACGCTACGAGATATCTTAGATGCTGTAAAGGTAGACCAACCCATAGTCGGAATTCCAAAAATTTTCGACCCACCAAATAGTCCCGTTTCATCGATGAAGCATAAGATCTTTTTTTCAGTTAAGTCTAATTGACTTTTAACCCATTTGATCTCCTCTTCTCCAGCTCCCAAGATGGCATACTTTTTTACTGTTGCGGCTCTTTGTAAATCCCGCTCTACCTCGAGGAATTTCGAAGCCATTATCCTCACAGTAACGATTAGAATGATTAAGATGAAAGGCTGGACCAATCCGATTGATCTGGGTGTTTTCGGTATCTCATAAACGGCGACGATCGCAAAAAAAACCACCGCATATAGGGCCAGCGCCTTAGCGAGCTGAATGAGAATTGGCTTAGTAAGGAAGCGAAAGACTGAGCCATATAATCCAAAAATATTGAGGACCGAAACAAGTAACGAAATGCTTATGACCGTGGCTAATTCTAGATCTTTGAAGTAAACCGAATGGTCCGTCCACAGAGTCACACTTAACCAGGATGCTAACACCGCCAAACACGAATCGATGGTGATGACGATACCTATCTTGACGCTGCGAGGCAGGACTGATATCGCAAAGCCTTTGATTTGTTTCTTAATTTTCATATAAATTGAGATCCTCACGAGCAGACCAACTCGTCACACCAATCGAACCTAAACATGGTTACACTTTATCGAAACAATCTAAACCGGCCTGTAGTTTCAACGCAGTCGTAACTGAGTAAAAAAAAGCGCCATAATGATTATTGAAGACCGCGCTCGGCTGAAACCTGGCTTGTTCACAGTCCGGCGCCTGATCATGGTTTTGGACAAAACGTGCCCACATTAAAAATTGCTGTGATGCCTCAAAAAACAAAAAGGAGTCTCCAGGCGAAGACGTTTGACTTGACCGAAATTCATTATCTATGCCCAACAAGAAATGAATCATATTTTTTTGAATATCAATTTTCTGCTGCGTACTTAAAAATCTGTCAACTAACGAGCCTTCAACCAAGCTCGGGCCATAAATAGCGGCCATTATTTCAGAAAAAACAATAACGTAATCATTCCCAAACGCTGAATAATAAGCATTGGCCAATATTTCGAGAACAAGCTTCACAGGACCATACCCTAAATGCTCGTCATAATTCGGACCTACTCCATTTACCCAGCGCCCATCTCTCGGCTGATATGCGGCCTTAACCAAGCCATCCATTTCCACCAGCCTCGGAACTTGCAACCTGGGATGTAATGAAGAACCAAGAGGTAACTTCATAATAAAAGCTGCTTCACCTAGATCGTCGATGCCTAAAAAATTTCCTTTAGAATCGATAAATAAAGCTCCATTATATCCATCGAGAACAACCCATCTATTACCTAACCATAATTCAGCGGCTGGGCCTTTGGCTTGAAGATCCCGCATTCGCCCATTTATGCCAAGCTTTCTGGCAATTGTTAGAATCGAAGCTGCAACCTGATCCTGATACGCAACCCCCCTGAGCCAATCATTTAAAACATCATTGTCAACCAACTGATCTCGGACACGAAAATTTGCGATATCGTATGCATACGCCGTTAATGTTACAGGTAGAGAACTATGCGTCTCAGAACTAAAGCGAGAGGCTACTCCGGCATACACCAAATGTTTCTGAAAAAAGAATGAGGCGCTAAAAAAGCAAAAAGGCGCCACAATTGGGATGCAACATAATAGGAAAAAAAACTTTTTCTTTTGTTTCACAGATAATCCCAAACTGAGATGATGTCAACGACTTGCATAGCCTGATCGCAAACCGGTATGTGTGTGATAAGCTGCTCACGAAATAACTTTTTTATCTCTAGAGTCTTATGATTAGATGAAACAAAAATCGGATTTAATTGCATACAGTCAGATACTTCTGTAAGCAAAGCGCCCCCAGAAATAATGTGCCTGCAGATATCGCCTTGGGTCACTACTCCGACCAATTTTCCAGCATCGATAATTATCAAAGACTTCACTTTGTTCCGATTCATCAAATCCATAGTCTCAGCAACAGAACAATTTGTGTCGATAAGCAAGGTTTTCTTGTCATCGCGTAACATACTTATTTCTTAACTCCGGTGTAATTTTAGTTTCCTGAATTATTTTTACTATCTTAGAGCTACTTGTACCGTCACCGTATGCGTTAACATAATCGATTTCGTTATTATTCCGGATCACTTCAGTCATTACATCAAGAATCCTAGAAGCTGATATATCGGTAACATCAAACACCGATGGGGACCGAACTCTACCGAACTGTCGGTTTCCAATATTGACTGATGGAGTCTTGCAAGAAGGAGCCTCTAATATGCCTGCGCTGCTATTACCCACTATTAAAGAAGCGCTAGCCAAAACATCTATAAATTGCTGCCGTGGTAAACTCCTGAATTTTAACGCTTCAACGTGAGAAAGTTCATTAATCGCTGCTGAAATCTCAAGACTCTCAGGGTCATTATTTGGCATTATCCAGACTTGGAGCAGGTCCAATTTTTTGCATGCTGAAGCTATCAGCTCAACCAGTTGACCACCAGTCACACTATCGTCACTCGAACCGTGAACTATGCAAACAGCAAAGCGGTCATGAGTTGCCGTAGCTTGTTTTAATGCGTTTGGCATCTGTCTTTTGCGATTAGATTTCAGATGTGAACAAATATCATCCAGCTGTGGCGCTCCCGTGCAGTGCAGTCTGAATTCTTGCTCACCAAAATCTAGCAACCTGCTGTACGAGTCTTGATTACTGGCAAAATGAACGTGTGCTAACTTACCTATGGCATGCCTAGCTAATCCGTCTTTATGTCCAGAGCGCTCTCCGGCCTGGATGTGGAAGATGATCAAATCGCTGTAATACGCAGCAAAACAAAATGCAAACATTTCGGCACGATCTCCAGCGGCAAGCACAGCTCTGACTCCGGTTTTTCTTATTAAGTCTGAGAGCTCCGCGATCTGCAGACCCAAGGATTTGCACCAAGAGGATGGAACCGGGCCCTCAATGTTAACGTATAACTTCTCGTAAATTTCAAACCCATCATTTTCGATTTCTTTGTAAGTCATTCCGCTTATACCGAGAACATGCATATTCCCAACAATAATTAGGGGCTTTATACCTATCTGTCTCAACTTATCGCATACGGGTCGTAAATAGCCCCACTCCCCGCGCGACCCGGTGTATACCAGAATTGACTCAATCAAAAATATCATCCTCTGTTATTGCTTGATTAGCAGGGATGTCGACCCTCACGCATTTACCCAATACCAGTGGGTACAGGTGACTTGGAATTCCATTTCCAGGTCGTTTACTTGTCACGTTATCTAAATCTAATACTTCACCGGCTGAAATCTCCCGCCGAGATACTAGCGACCTGTAAGCCCAGCTACGAACAGAATTTTCTTTTTCATGCAAGATTTTTTCATTTCCAAGCGCCGAGTTAATCCATTTCTTAGCTGCAACAAGTTCTCTAAGCTCCTCAAATTTAATCGATACGTCTCTATCAGGACCGCGAACAAACTCTGACAGAGTCACATGTTTTTCTATAATCCTCGCACCGAATCCAATAGCCAATATAGAAGATGCAATTGTATTTGTATGGTCCGAATGACCGACGATCAAACGGTACTTATCAGCCATCGTGGATATCAATTTAAGATTCAAATTCTGATATTCTGGGGGATACTCGCTTAAACAATTCATAAGTGCAAAATCAAAATCTAGTCGCTGATAATGATCTACCGTTTCATCCAGCTCGTCGCTACTACACATGCCCGTGGAAAACAATATTGGTTTTCCCAATTTAATCAGCTGATCTGTAAATAAATAATCACGAAACTCTCCCGAACCGATCTTGAAAAACGGTACTAGGTCTTTTATCTGCTGCGCCGCAACTAGGGAAAAAGGAGTACACAAATACTGAATGCCTACCGTATCGCAATACTGTTTCAGCTTTTTATGATCGTCTAACGAAAGAGCATTTCTCTCCAAGAAATCGTATAGATCTTCATCAAAATTATCAGACATCTGCGATCCCGGCAGAAGTTCTTCTTTGGCAATATGATGCTGGAATTTAACAGCGTCTGCTTCCGCCGAAATCGCTAAATCCACGAGAGCCTTTGCCATATCAAGACTGCCCATATGGTTATCACAGGCTTCAGCGATAACATAAACACCGCCACTAACATTCGAAACCAAATCAGAAAAATATGAATCACCCACCAACTTGCTCCTCTATATATTCTTTGACACTTACATTAGGGATGAACCCAATCCGTTCCTTTAAAGCTGATATATCTGCGACGCTGTGAATAATCTCCTGAGCACGTCGAGGCTGAAATTCAAGTTTCAGTTCTGGCTTTAGCCGAGTTATAAATTGCGCTAAATCATTAACAGTTGTTGCTTTCCCTGTTCCAATATTCACAATACCGTTTAAATTCCCTTTAATCGCTTCTAAATAACAACGACCCACGTCGTTTATGTGAATAAAATCTCTAGTTTGCTTTCCATCACCATATATTTTGAGGGTTTCTTGTCCCATCGTCGCAGAATACAAAAATCGAGAAATTACTCCAGAATAAGCAGATCTGTATGCGTGAGCGCCCCCAAAAATGTTGAAGAAACGTAATATCGAGCATAAATTAGGCAGATCTTTGTAGCTCGTTAAAACTAGGCTCTCTCCAAACAACTTAGAAGAGCCGTAAGGACTTATTGGTCTAAAACAGTCTGTCTCCGAGACCCCGCTCAGATCGCTGCGCTCACCATAAACAGCAGCCGACGACGCAAAAATGAAGCGCCTACCATATTTAGCTGAGAGACGAGCACACACCTCTAATCCTGTAACATTATTGTGAATCAAAGATTCACAACTACTGTAACCAGACTGGACTACAGAGGTCTCAGCAGCGAGGTGTAAAACGATATCCGCTGCCTCTATTAGCGGCCCCATAACGACTTCATCGCAAACATCCGCGATGACAAGCTCAGTGTTCTGAACATTCTCTACCACTGCATTCATACCGCAATCAACAATGCAGATTTTGTGTCCGGACTTGAGCAAAAACGGAATAATATTGGAGCCGACGTAGCCTAAACCCCCGGTAATAAGTAGTCGCAAATCCCACCCTTAATTAATATGCGCGCAATCTCGATGTCTGCTTTTTCGTTTATGTCGAACCCCTCGACCCAACTGACTTCAAATTGAGCAGAGTCCCCAGAAATTATTGAGTGACGATTTACCCCCAACGACCTAGCGGTGAATGCGTACATACCGCCCGCGACGTAAAACCATTTTGGACGATTCTGTCTCCGCGAAGGCTCACCTTTTATTGTTTTACGATACTCTCTTCCCACGGGACCGACCAGTGTCTCACGACTACCCACGACCGCAACCTGACTGCAAGAACCCACTAAAACATTTTCATTGCCTAGGGCCGTATCAACAAATCCGACCAAGGTTTCGAGTGATCTGAATGGATAAGTGACTTCGATCAAAACAATCATGTCTTCAAGTTGTATGACACCACCGCCGTTAGCCACTAAGTGCCTACAAACCTCGCCAGACGAAGTCTCATCAGTTGCGAGGGCTGCAGGCCGCTCGTCCACAATAACATCAAATTTTTTCGCTAATTTTACGCAATCATCGCAGTCAGTCGACACGATAATTCTATCAAATAATGCGGATCGCTCTATTTGACTCAGCGTCCTCTCTAACAAAGTAAAACCCAAGAGATTGGAACAATTCTTCCCAGGTACACCTTTCGAGCCTTTCCTCGTTAAAATCAAGGCAACGAGCATGGCGATTCCCCTATACTAATAGATCCAGAGTTCACATCCATGAACCATCAAGAGTTTCCCAATCTAAAAACGTTACGGCGCAATCTTTGGGACCGTTGTTGAATATTTATGATCCCCTTACTAAACAGCAGTCCAAGGTACTTCTCAATCTCTTCGTTGCCTGTATCGGGAAATTTTTTGTGATAACGAAAGTTTGCCTTTGCTGTTTTTAGTCTTATCAGCACAGTTTTAAATGAAGCCGCCAAGCAAAATAACTTATCCGTAATTGCAGGAAGGCCTTGGTAAAGCACATTAGCGGACCCTAGACCAGGGCGATTCAGACTTTCAATAGCAGCTAGAACTCGTTGAGCAGCCCCAGGAGCCATATCCAAGCACCCACCTAAATCAAAACAATCTAGATCGATACCTCTCGAGATTTCAGTTGTGGAAAGGCATTTTAAAACCTCTGAATTACTGAAAGCCCTCTGGCCCAGTTCGTTAACTTCAGCCTTGAGATACTGATCTAGCCCGTCAGGCGAATAAGATATGACTTTAACATCCATCAACACCGCCTCAATCGCAGTTCCACAGCAATTGTGGACCATTGCAGAACACGCCATCAGCCAAGGAGCCACACAGTGAGAATCCTCAACATTAACGCCCTCCACTGCCTCAAAATCCGCCCTTACTCTATCCAACTGATCCCCCGGATGCGGTCTCACTATCACCCTATGGCCATTTTTCACGAGCTCACTAGCCAAGCTTAAGAAACTACAATATAAACTCTCACTAGCAGAGACCCATCTCGCAAAATCCCGCAATCCTTCCTCACGATCCAAATAATCGCTCAAAGACAACTCTGTTTTTAACTGTTCATAATTCGTCGCAGCTGGAAAATTGAGATTTATTAGAACAAATTCTCCAAACCGAGCTCTAATTGAGTCTGCAACATCATCAAACAAACCAAAATACCGATTACGCCAAACATCCACTCGTGGGTTTCCAGTGGCCTCCAGCCTGCATTTGGCGTCTCCCCTTAACTGTTTTATCAGGTTTTTCTGGTATCGACCGGGTAGCATTTGCACACTAACAAAATCGAGACAATCGGTCGGCATTTCTTGCAATATGAATCGATCAGGGTTGTCGATCAAAAAACCTTCTTCTGGAAGGTTTGCCACCATAACGCCATCATCGGCTAAATCAAACAACAGAGGCAAATTCCGTTTTCGAACACTTTTCTTTATGACGATATCTACTCCACCTAGAGCCCGCAGACAATGTATTGTTTGCGCCTGACCAATGAAACACGTATGTCCTCGATCGACCAAAAGTGCCGCCAACAATAACCGCGACCAAAGATCCCTATTCTTAATCTCAACATCTATGTATATTCTCACCCTACCGGTCTCTCTCCAGAATTAAACCCAACTCCGCAAGCAAACGCCTACCGGCACTACCATCGTTGTTTCCCATAAATTTTTCTAATACAGATTGTCTGGGCCCGGCGAGACAATAATCATCAACCCGAGCGTTAGATATCAGAGACCCTAGAACCGCCTCAATCTCTTCGAAAGACTCTGGGTTAATCACAGCCGCACCAAGGTCTATCGCGAACGGTTTTAATTCTGCGGGAAAAAAATTCAGGTTACCCAAATCAATAACAATCTTACCAGCCGCCAAACTCTCAAATAGGCCTGTTGTGTTATATCCAATGACCACATTGGCCAAACCTAAAACGGATTCACTCGTACCCAAATCGACCAAGCTTATATTTGGCTCAATTTCTCGGCCAAGCCACAAATCATTTGGACGCGAACTACCCACTTTATGTTTGAAAATAAAATTTACCTCTGGGAACTTTCTTGCAAGCATAGTCATCTCGTGCTCTACAGCCTCGGAGAATTCGGTTAAATCACTACCAATTTCTGCCGAGAACATTCCGGCCATGTTGCCGACCGCGTAATACAGAACAGTGACCCGCCCATTAGCCGAAAACCCAGACTCGGCTCGAAACCAAGAATCGATCCGTGGAGCGCCGCAAACAGACACAATCTCATCAAGCAAGGGAGCGTGCCTTACAACCAGCTCCCGAAACGAATCAGAATAAACAAATATATGGTCAACAAAAGAGAGAGCATCCCCACATTCTGCTACGATTTTTCTAACATAAAGTTCCTGTAATACGTCGACAAACAGCCCTTCTTTTTGTAGGACAAACCACTTCACATCATAGCTTTTCAAAACTCTAGGAAGATCTCTTTCTGGATAGTAAACGAGATTAAAGCTCAAAAAAGCATCAACATTCCTTAGGATCTTTAGCTTGGCAAAAACACGCTCAAAATGATCAAGATAATTTTCTATAGCTAAAGGGTATTTTTTACAAATCAATCCATAATTATAATTGTAATCATCAACATGATTATCGCGAGGAATATAATTAAAAAACATGATCTTCAATAAAGAGCGTGGAAATAAGAAGAAATTACAGCGATTATATCTAGAATGAATATCCAAGGCAGATACAATATCTTCGACACCCCCGGGACGGCTCAATAAAACAACGTTAAAATTATGACTTTTATGAAGACCTGCTCTAAGAGGTCGGCTGCTCAAAAGCCAAAATGTCGCCGAAATAAAATCAAGATTGTACCTAATCGAAATTTTATAAAAAAAATCTCGTAAACCCCAACTCAAAATTCTTACGCGATGCAGGCAATTGAAAGAAGAAAATATTTTACAAAATCGAGTAACAACCATTTGCACTGCTATAATTTGAAAAAAACCTGCAAATCCATGCGGGCTTTCTTTTTGTTTCTATGAGGGAAATCAATAGATCTCGCCCTCAAATATGAGCGCAGACAATAACTAAAGATTTTAAACTTGAAAATGTATAAAAGAAAATTTTGTAAAATGTTTTTGTCTTCTGATCCGTTGTGCAAAACGAAATCTATGTCATCTATTCCAAAGGTATTGCTAATGACCGAAACACAGGTATTTACCCCTACATCTTGTCTTTCATTTAAAATAACCTTTATGTGTTCTGATAGAGACGTAGCCGTCACGTAAGGTATTGTCTCTTTTATTTCAAAAAATTTCGAAATTTGAATTCCAAAGGACGACAAGAATTTAAAGTATTTAAGCATGCTTTTAGAGCCAGGCTCCAACACCAAAGGCAACCGAAAAACCACAAGACGGCCGCCGTCCTTGCCATTAAAGTGATTACCCAGCTGACATTCCTGCATTTTTTTAATACGGCCGTACTTTGTGCTGGGAGATGCAGCCACTGGATCCGAACGATCTTGAGAACTCGAAACCATTCTCGAACTCATCAAAATTAAAGGTATATCTCGAGATATGCAAATCTGAGCTATAAAATCATAATATTTAGTCTGGTGCCTAGATATCATATCAACCAGAAATATTGGCAGGAAGTGCCATAAAAGCGGGACTCTTGGCCTATCAGCGCACAGGATCACAGTGTCAACATCTTGAATGAGGTCTGACCAATTCTTTACGCTCTTGAAGTCACCGACGCTTTTCATCGCTAACTTATGTTGCCGAAGTCTAACGACCCTTGCGAGCCCTACGGTTTTATAACCCAAATCCGTCAAAGCATAGCTTAGCGATCTTCCAAGAACTCCTTGGGCACCGATTATCAATACCGAGTTCAAGCTATTATTTTGACCCATAGAAAAATCCGCTATAAATCCGCTCATGAGCACCTATGAACATATCTTCAGAAAACTCACTCTTAGCGTATGTTCGAGCTTTCTCACCGAACTTAGCCAAGAGCTCATCATCCCCTAAAAGAGTTACGAGTGACTCAGCCAGACTAACGGACGATCGGACCTCGCAAAGGAGCCCCGTAGCACCAGGAACAATCGCTTCCCTACATCCCGGAACATTAGTGGTGACAACAGGGCGCCCAACGGCAGAGGCTTCGATTAGCACTTTGGGAAAACCCTCTCGATAAGACGGTAAGACAACGACCGTTGTACATTGAAATAATTCAATGATGTCTTCAACCTCGCCCAAGTATTCGATTTCAGCATCTTCCAACAAATTAAAAAACTCGTCCTTTCTAATTGCTGATGGATTGGCATCTTCATAAAACCCACCACAATATTTAAATCGCACATCAATATCTGTCAACGTTCGAAATATCTTCACGGCCTCGATATACTCAATTACACCCTTATCCCTAATAACCCGGCTCGGCATAACAACACTATATGGAGGAGTCGTTTTTACAGGAACATAAGCAAAATCAGAAAATCTTATTCCAACGCCTCTCAACAAAATTGTATTTTCTTCGCTAATACCTGCGTACCTTATCAATCGATAATCATCCTGATTTTGGACGATTAAAATATCGCTTTTTTTCAACAAAATTCGGAATAGACTAATTAGAAACCAGCGGCCGCATCGGTTCCGATCTGCGAGCCTGCCAAAAACAGACCCTAAACCAGTGATTGAAATTACACGACGCCTACAAAAATATGTCGCGAAAGAACTAAACAATAAGCCCTTCATTGTTATAATATGGATAACATCAGGACGACAGTCTAACGTGAGCCTTAATATTTTTATGGCGAACAGAAAACCGGACCAAAAACCAAACAATTGAGGTAGATTATATACCCTTAACGCCGGTACCGGGGGTGGTTTGCCGGACGGCCAGTTTCCAGCTATTACTGTATCGAGATTAAGAGTATTAGCGACATTTATCAAATTTAAACGGTGCGAAATAAAAAATCTAATATCAGGGCATATAAATAGAATACTCCCACGTTTATTTTTTTCGATCACCATAACTCCACAACAATTGGAAAGATAAACTTATCATTAACGAGCAAATCAAACTCCAGGGGAGGAATCTCATCCTTACAATTGTTCCCATAAATGGAACAGCTGTAGCAAGGATCGAAAGAAATGCCGTACAGAAGCCCAGCACACCAATCACCATGGGCCACCTTATCGTAGTTTCATTGTGAGATCGACAACAAATAGCTAGTAAAAAGACAACAGACACCCCGTAGAAAATCATCATTTCTAGACCGTTAAGCAGTCGCATCAACCCTCCTCCTGGAGAATGAGCGGGACTAAACCATTGATTATAGAATGGACCAAAAACAGAGACCAAAAACGCTCTAGGAACGTAACTCACTAAATCCGAAGCACTATAAAACCGTTGATCAAGATCAAATCCACTTTGAGAGTGAGAATACTCTCTCAGAAAAGATTGTCTAATATCGTCAAATCTCCATGCTATTTTATCATGCCAGTAATCAGATGTTTGCTGTCTTACATCAGATGTTTGCTGTATTACATCAGATGTTTGCTGTCTTACATCAACACTTTTTTTCTGTCGTGCATCTAAAGAAATTTCAAATCTAGGCTGCGGATTGCTGATGTTGACATCGATCCGCGAATTTTCATTTAAAAAGCCGGATGCATGAATTATCCCGACCGCAGAAATTAAAAAAACCAATTTAGATATAATTATCTTCTTATTAATCTGTTGCGACTCAAAAATATAAAATGGACTGATTATAAAAATACCCAAAAGCGTTATAGTCAAAAGATAGGGCCTAACATTAAGAATCAAGATGACGCCACAAGAGAACAAGACAATTTTTCGAAAAAAATTACTTGGCTTCATAACATCAATTTTTATAATAGAGAACAGTAATAAGCTTATTCCCAAGACAGACCAAGCATCCTTGTGCGGCTGGGTATAGATCACAAGCGTACTTGGAAAAACTATAAATGGAAACATGGAGATCAATGGTAATGGCCGAGAAATTAATGCAGCAATAATTTGATATACCAATGTTATGGACAATGCATAAATAAAAGCATAAATAATAATATAGCTATCAATAGATCCCGTTGTGACTAACAAAAATGACATCAATCCCACTGGAAGTTGGCCTTTTGGTGCGATTTCAAAATGCTCCCATCCTTGCGTCTCTATATGCTGGGCTTTTCCCACCGCCGCTTCGTAAAAGGTGAGCCAGTCACCGCCCTTAAGAAGTCCATTTCCACCGTTTAGCTCGGGGACAATAAATTGCAACAAAACAAACTTCAAAAAACAGCTAGCTGATAAGAAAAATAAGAAGCTAAAAACGAACAAATCTCTTGGAGCAACACTGGATGTCAAGAATTTAAGCGCTTGCTGGTGGAACTGCATCCTAATCTCCTAATGATCAACACCTTATAAACTTGTAAGATTGCTGGGCACTTGGTTCATTCGCGCTCCAATATCCATAACAGATTATGGGCCACAAAACTGCCGATTGATCCTCACCAGCCATATGATCTTTCCAAATCTTGGTGACATTTTCGGTTATAACATCGTCTTTAGCAGCAAATTGGATCATATCCAGAGCCCAACTATGCAATTCCTTCCTTAACGAGCTACCGAGAGGGAAGGCGAATCCATTCTTTTTAGATTTAAGCGCGTTACACTTAGGCCCACTATTTAAGATCTTTCTAAGTGGTTGCTTGCCATGTCCGCCAGAAATTTTATCTTCCAATGCTATTGTCGCTGCTAATCTCGCGACTCGCGTGTCTAAGAATGGTGCGCGGACTTCTAGGCCGTTTGCCATCGAAGCTCTATCCACTTTCGCTAGCACATCGTTAGGCAGATAGTACGCCAAGTCTTTCGACATAAAATCTTGAGCGCTGGGCATAGAATCAATCTGGGGACAAGGATAACGTTCGAATATTCTCCTCGATTTCTGAAAATCGACCGAAACTGACGAGGAGTTAGTTAATAAAAAAACTAGATAACGAGACCATGGATTATCTAAGTCTGCTGAGAAAATAGTTGCTAATCTTCGGAGCTTCTCAATAGGACGCCTTTGCCTCGTTAGCATCCCAATCGCTGATAACGTTCGATCATCCAATTCACTAATGAATCTGGCTATCGGGCACCTTAAGAACGATGGAATGATGTTTGCCCTGGTTACCCATGCAGGCCCGTAAATATGTCTGTTGTAACCACCAAACAACTCATCACCACCATCTCCAGACATGATCACTTTAATATGTTTTGACGCATATTCACTCAGTAAAAATGTTGGAATTTGCGAAGAATCTGCAAAAGGTTCATCGTAGGCGCTTAAGATCTCGCTAATTTTCTGAGCCAAATCATCCTCGGAAAATTTTAGAGTATGATGAGTTATACCCAGAGCAGCGGCATACTCAGACGCGTCCTTCGACTCATCAAAACTCGAGTCGCTGAACCCAAGAGTAAATGCGTGTAAGTTTTTAGCGGGCATTACTCTTGAGGCCAAAAGATTTATCACGGCCGAGTCGATACCTCCGGACAGAAAAGTTCCAACACACTCATCCGCATCAAGCATTTCGATTACTGCGCTCTGCAAGACTGATGAAAGATCGGAGGCCCGACCGTCGACGACCGAGCCGATAGGAGCTAAAGAGGTTTGATCGAAATATCGTTCGGCTCGGCCTAAAGTATGGAATGAACCGGATTTCGAGTTCGTCCTCAATTCTTTATAATCAAAGACAATAAGCTCGCCGGGCATTACCTTGGCCACTGATTCAAAAACTGTCAGAGGAGCGGGGACATTACCAGTTGAGAAATACCAGTGAATAGCCTCACGACTTCTAACAAGTGGAACATCAGATAAAGCTGAAATCACGTCTACCGTCGACGCAGCGACTAGTTTCAACGAGCCGTTAATGTGTACTGAGCCATAAGAAAGCGGCTTTTGACCAAATGGGTCTCTGCAGAAAAATATCTCTTCCTTGCGGCGATCGACAATGATTGCGGCAAACGCGCCTTCAATTCGCCTAAGTGATTCACGCAGACCAATGGAAGCGACAAGCTCAACAAAAACCCTTGTATCCGATCTTAAATCCCCAAAACCGAACTCTTGAGCTATCTTTCGAAAATTATAAATCTCTCCATTAAAAGAAATTTCATATCTCCCGTCATATGAACGCATAGGCTGAAGCCCGGTATCAGTGAGATCATTTATCGCTAACCGAGAATGACATAGCAGACTTCCCAAATTTTGATCAAAGCTAAAACCGAAATTATCCGGGCCTCTCTTATTTATGTACTTTTCCACAATCGTGCAGATAGGATCCACCGAATCTCTATGCGGCAAATTAAAAACTCCAAAAACGCCACACACGGCACACCCCTCAATCTTTAAACTGCATTGTCGAATAAATATTTTCCAAGCATTTAGTCGCTGACTCTAACGAGAAATAGTTTTCCAACGCAAAATTGCACTGCTTCAAAAATTGCTTTTTATTTCTTGTTAAAAGCGCCCGCTCAGTTGCTGCCAATAAATCTCCCTCTCCATTGATTAGCTCTCCAACTCTGTAATTCGTCAAAATATGATCAATATCCCCAATCCCAGGACTGATAACAAAAGGGACACCAGCCGCCAAGAGCTCGCCGATTTTAGTCGGCGCGCGTCCCAGTTCTGAGCGACCAAACCCAGAATAAAATATTCCTGATAGATGATGCGTGCACAGTTCATTTGGGATATCTTTCGGCTCGACAGGCGAATGGACAATCCTTTGCCCAAAGCGTCGTAGATCATACTTAAATACAAAATTTTCGATAACCAGAGAGCTGTCTAACGAAACTATTTTGAAAACACTGTCTTTATAATTCGACAGACATACATCGATCCAACTAGCAAGACGATCGCGATCAAACCATCCCGAAGAAATAGTCCCAACAACGCTGAACACCAGGTTATTCTCACTTTCTCCAATCAAATCTCGATTTGCTGGAACTAAAAATCTGGTTCGATCTACGCATGTACTAATTACATACGTCCGCTCGCCCACCTCTTTTGAATACTTATTAGACAAAAAATTTCTTGCAACATAAGTCAACACCACAATTGCGTCAGCACGATTAACAACTGCAGATTCCAGAAACCGCAAAATCTTATACGAAATAGAGTGAGGAACAATGCGTCCGCTGGCGCAGAGTTCATCCACCCAAAAGCCACGCATATCAAAAATAAGCTTACTTCCAAAGCAAAGAGAAAATAAGAGCCCAATAAAAGCTGGGACATAGGACCGACAATGAAAAATCCTATATCCGCAAAGTCTTGAAAAAGCCACTAACATCATCATTTTCAAGACAGAAATACAGACCCCTGGCAACCAACCACGTCTATTTGCCTTCAATGGATTCCAATGCACTGATCTCGCACTCAGCTCTTTTCTGACCGACTCTACATTACCTGAATCAAAATTCTCTCGCGATTCAAACGAAATAATCCTAATCTCGAACCTATTATCTAAGCGGAGCAAATACCGAAGAACCTGCGAATAACCCAGGGGATCGCACAGTCCGTTTCTGGTGAGATATAAAATCTTTTCTTTTTCGCTCAAAGGACTTTTGTAACCCATTGCTTCGAAACTATGTCCGCATGAAGCAACTGGAGCCATCCTGAGTCAACATCTTCCCTCACCGCTTTACAAACGCCGTAATGTCTATGTTGCTCATCTTCAATCCAGTCATCACCAGCGATAATGCCGCCCGGCGCAACTTTTTTACGCAGCATCTTTAACTCATCTTTGGTGTGCTCATATTGATGAGAAGAATCTAAATAAACCCAGTCAAAATAATCATCTTCAAACCCCCCCAAATATTCGAGATCATTACATATCGATAGTCGTATAACCCCCTTTTTTGACCAATGCCGGACTCTCCTAAGCGTAGTTTCCAAACCCATTGCGGAGCATGTGCTACCAGATGCCCATGGCCAGTCGCCATTCAAAAACCAAAGGTCTACCAAATGAAGCTCTTTAGGATCCACTGTCTCTAACAATACCCGCGAAAAAACTCCCTTAAAAACGCCTATCTCCATTCCAACAGTCCCAAGTGGGATCCATTGCTTTATGTGCTGCATTCTAAACTTGGCATTACGTCTTGCGAAGAATTCGTCTATCACAACTAATTTCAAAAAAAACCTTTTTAATGCAGTCAACACAATTCCTCCTCCCAGAAAAACATCGATAATTCTTTTTGAATAATATGCAATTCACCACTATCTAAAAACCGAGCACCTTGACCGATGTTATTCTTAGAGGGCTCGTGATCAAAATCGAATGTATTTTTATCTAGCTGAGCCAAGGTGGCCAGTTCACTTTTTAGGTTTTCAAATTTCGTTACCGCATTTTCAAACTGAACAAGAAGAAATACTCCCTCAGAGGCAGCACCCTCAATTTTTTTTCTCATAGCTCTGTACCAAGTGCAAAATTTTTCTGCATTAGTTGCCTTTTTGAATTTTTTCATTTCAAAGAACTGGTCTCTAGGATCGCGGATCACGACAATTACATGACAATTGCTAAAAAGATTTTTTGTTGCATTTGGATTCCACGCAGAGCCAGCTTGATTTAAAAGAATATTCGGGCCCCCAGCAAAAATCGAATCGTGGAACGTTCTTACAGACTCTAAAATATAAGATGGTTCCTTAAGAAGGATTACCGGAAGCGCCTTTGATGCAAACAACCTGCTATATTTCGACTGTTTCTGAATCAAATTAGAGGTAAACCAATCCCAATATAGACCATACTCATAATCGGTCTCCACTATTGCACTACATAAATTTTCTAGCGCTTCCCAGTAGTTTGGCAGTAACGCCCCGTATTCACCACCAGAGGAAAAAAAATTACTTTTTCTCCCTAACCTTGATGAGGTTTCTAAAAATCTATGATAAGCAAAATTAGATATTGGATTACTGAACGCTACCCCAGACGCAGCCAATAATTCCTGAATACCACCTGGCGAATGAGGCAGAAGATACTCACGATCTTTAAGAGGGCAAGAGATATTCGGAGCGCTCGCAATGAGCTCTGATACAAACCCTGAACCTGAAAAAGTTGTCCCCAAAACGATAAAGTAGCGCCTTATCATCAAAAATCCCAAATAATAGAATCCCCGCCCGACGGGTTTGCATGATTGTAACTAGCCGCTCCTAGCTTTCTCCATCCAGAAACCGAGCATAAAACAATGGACCATTATAATTCAGCGTTCTCAGTGCTTCATACGCGTGTTCATTACACCACTCAGCATATGATATCTTGTATTTGTTTAAGCTAACAGGCTAAACGGATTTCAAAAAGTCGCTGGATCGATAAATTTACATGCCTCAAAGATGACTCCCCGGGCTCTTAAGTTACACCGTAGGATGCACTAGGAAAGACCGTTCTACAGGCTAGATACTGAATAATATATTGCTATATTCAGAGACGCTGCGTGGATCTGCTCAAACATAAGGATCCATCACACTCGCAGGCTGAATATAAGTCCTTCAAATTACCTAAGCAACTGACCTAACCATTATTTCAGCAGCCCCCAATTCGATGAAATATTTGCATGTGCTGTCAACGAGATCCCGTTGTGGAGCCTAACACTGAATGGCACCTCAAACTGAACGAAATTCCAGTTAGAGCAACGAGCCTCCAGCACTGTTCGCCTATTTTCGGCTTCGACAGAGCACGGCCGGATTTACGAAAAGATAAAGATTATGACCCAGCCTTTGAGTAGGTAACATAACTACGCTAGAGAAAGTGAATCAACTTATCCTTGGACTTTTTGTACCTTCGGTTAGCTTCCAAAAAAATTATGCGACATATGCGATCTAATGCCGTTAGACTATGGTGGGTACTTTTTGACCCCAATACTCAACGGATAAGTAAGTGTGTGCAATGGTCAAACAACTTCATCTAACGAGGGCTAAAACGTTTATAACTAGGTTTTCGAGACCAGTTATACTGACAACTACACTACGGAGTTAGAGTCTGTGAGCGCCGAGCCATTTCAAATTTCGGGTTGCGAGGTATGTGGGAATTCAAATTTGACCCCAGTGCTCGATCTAGGCAGTCACCCAATGTGCGATGACCTCGTACCCATTGACAGCGAGAGAGTGTGCAAAGAGTATCCTATTCGCATACTTTACTGCGAGCAGTGTCGCACTGCGAATCAGCAATATCAGGTCCCCAAGCAAGACCTGTTTCCGAGCAATTACCACTACCGCTCAAGATTCACAACTGACGTACTCAACGGTATGCACTCGCTCGTTACTCAATGCGAGTATTTTCTCGGGGGACTGGAAAGGAAACTCGTACTAGATATCGGCTGCAATGATGGAAGTCTCCTCTCCTTTTTCCGTGAGCGAGGTGCCAATACCTGCGGAGTAGAACCAACTGGAGCCTACCTAGACGCTGAAATTTCAGGCCATAAAGTGTACAACGACTATTTCGACCCCTGCTTAGCAGAAAAAATCTTAGCCGATCAAGGGAACCCCGACTTAATTGTCTTTACAAATGTGTTTGCGCATATTGAAGACTTGAGAACTGTCCTAGAGTCATTAAATCGATTGATCACAACAACAACCGTTGTCGTGATTGAAAACCATTATTTGGGTGCGATATTAGAAGGTAACCAATTCGATACTTTTTATCATGAGCATCCACGAACGTATAGTTGCTCCTCATTTAAGTACATTTCCAAATCCTTGGGTCTCCCATTGTCCCATATCGAATTTCCCTCTCGGTATGGAGGTAATATAAGAGTGATTCTCGGATCAATTTCAGGGGATTTTAGTGAAAGTAAGGCCTCTCTAGTTAGTAGGGCTATAGCGCGAGAAGACGGTTTCCTTAGGCAGTTTGAGGATATGAGAAGAAATATGGAAATGTGGCGATCGGTAAAAAAAGAGCAGTTAGAACTGCTAGTACAAAAATTTGGGCCTATCGCAGCCAAAGCCTTTCCTGGTCGAGCGGCAATTCTGACCAAATTACTAGGTCTTGATACCGACATGATCGATCGCGTCTATGAAAAATCCGGTTCCATGAAAATCGGCCACTACGTTCCGGGAACTCGTATACCAATCGTATCCGATGAAGAACTGCTCGTTTTGGATGGATTTTCAGCGCCATTATTGAATTTCGCATGGCACATCAGTGACGAAATTAGAGGTTACATGACAGAGCGCGGATACTCTGGCGAGATAATAGATATCGTAGACAAACAGAACTAGGGCTAAATAATCATGTCAATTACGTTAGTATAGGTGTAGGTGTAAACGACCCTTAGAATGCAATTGCAAACATTAATCTAGGCAAAGATTCCAATGAACGCTTGCTTGAGCAGTACTTCGACCATTCCCGCATTACGACTTGCGACTTTAGGCTAGTAGATGCCTTAAACCCCTGTGGGTATTAGAGAAATGTAAAATGCAAACATGAGACGCTAACCGGGAGACTAGTATCATGTGAATTGCCCGGTTAAGAAGGAGCCTGTTTTTGAAAGTTGTAATTCTCTGTGGTGGTAAAGGGACGCGTTTACGCGAAGAAACTGAATATCGACCGAAACCCATGGTCCCGATTGGAAATCGCCCAATCCTTTGGCATATCATGAAAATCTATGCAGCGCATGGCCATACCGATTTCATCCTTTGCCTCGGCTACAGGGGTGAAGTAATCAAAACTTGGTTTCGCGACCTGCATTGGATGACGTCGGATGTGTGTCTCACCATAGGGCAACCAGACAAAACTCAATTTTTTGGGGACATAAGCGAGCGTGACTGGAGAGTAACTTTGGTCGACACCGGCCAAGAAACTATGACCGCCGGTCGCATTAAGCGTATAGAAAAATATCTGGAAAACGACAAAGAGTTCCTGCTGACATATGGAGATGGAGTTGGGAATATAAACATCACAGAATCAATTCAATACCATAGACAACAGGAACGTATTCTCACTCTCACTGGCGTGCGTCCTCCGGGTCGATGGGGTGAAATTCAAGAGAACAATGGTGTGGTTGAGCATTTTTTCGAAAAACCGCAGACGTCAGACGGGCTAATTAATGGAGGCTTTTTCGTAGTCGATCGCCAAGTATTCAAATACATATCTGATGATCCACTGCAGTCTTTCGAAAACGAACCGCTCAACCGTCTTTCTTTGGAAAAGCAAATATCTTGCTACCAGCATAATGGATTTTGGCAACCCATGGATACCTACCAGGAATACCTATTGATTAACAAGCTTTGGGAAAATGGCCAGGCTGAATGGAGAATATGGTGAAACTGGCATTACCCGAGCGCCGACAAGATTTCTTGGGTAAGCGAGTCCTTGTGACCGGCCACACCGGCTTTAAAGGAAGCTGGCTATGTGAGTGGCTACTCTCTCTGGGTGCGAAGGTCTGCGGTTTGAGTCTGCCGCCAGAACAGAAAGAAAACTTATTCGACTCACTAAACTTAATGCACCGAATAGAACAGCACGAGATTTGTGACATTCGTGATAGTCAAATCTTAAGGGAGGCAATCGAATCGATTGCTCCAGAGCTGGTTTTCCACCTTGCAGCCCAAGCTCTGGTGCCCCGCAGCTACCGACAGCCTCTGCTGACATGGGAAACAAATGTTCACGGCACATTGAACTTACTTGAGGCTCTACGCAGTCTTAATAAGCCACTTAAGGTCGTCGTGGTAACATCGGATAAAGTTTATCGCAACCGAGAATGGGAATTCTCTTACAGGGAAAATGATGAGATTGGCGGACATGATCCTTATAGCGCTTCGAAAGCAGCGTGTGAACTTGCGGTCTCTTCTTGGCGCGCCAGTTTCGGGGCTCCTAACGGAGTTGCTGTCGTAACGGCGAGAGCTGGCAACGTAATTGGACCCGGGGATAACAGCGCAGATCGTCTAGTACCCGACTGTTTTCGCGCCTGGAATCAAGGGAAAGCAGTAAAATTGCGTAACCCCCACGCGACTCGCCCCTGGCAGCATGTTCTGGAACCTCTTTCTGGCTATCTAGCGCTAGCTTCCGAATTGATTAATAATACTCAATCAAATATACAAACCTGCAATTTTGGCCCCAGCATCGACGGACACAAACCTGTGCTCAGTTTAGTATCATCATTAGCGAACGGAGATCCCGCAAGACCTTGGACCGTTATGGAAACAGAAGTGCAGCTGCATGAAACGAACAGGCTGACGCTCAATACTGAGAGAGCGAGGTTATTGCTCAATTGGAATCCGCGCCTATCATTTTCGGAGGCAGTCACATGGACTGCAGAAGGCTATTCGGTTAAAACGACTGATGTAGATAATATAGTGCGACGGCAAATAAAAGCTTACGAGAAAATTGGCTTGGAACTCAGCTCTTGAGTGAGGCAAACAGATCGCTCGTTCTAAAGAAATGGTGACCTGAGTCCCTCATCAGTCATCACTGAAGGTTAACGGAAGTTCGACAAAAATACCCTTAACCATAACGGATTCGACGCATGGCAAGAGAGTTACGATATTACGTACTATAGTTTCTGATTGATGGCTATATTCCCTCTTAATTGATGAAAACTTAGATATGTCTAACGCTAAATCTGTTCGGCAAACCCTAATCTTAAAGCTTTTCAAAATATTGGAAGAAAGATGGTACTCAGAACAAAGAACACAAGATCAGTCGAGATGGTACGGACCCAGTTTTAAGGACACCTGATAGCGTAACAAACACTCAATCGAGTAAGGTACGCAGATGGGAACAAAACGATACACAGACACATTTAAATTGGAGGCAGTCCGCCAGGTGACCGAGGGTGGTCATGGGGTCTACGATGTCTCCAATCGACTTGGAGTCAGCAGCAAGAGCCTATACGACTGGATCAAGGCCTACGGCCCACAGTCAGAAGCCACTCAGGCGGCCAGATCCGAACAAGATGAAGTCAGACGCCTCAAGGCTGAGTTAAAACGGGTCACGCAGGAGCGTGACATCTTAAAGGAGGCCGCCCGGTACTTCGCGCAAGAGTCGAAGTGAGGTACCGGTTTATTCAGACACATCAACACCGCTATCCGATCACTGTGATGTGCCGTTTGCTAGAAGTCCACCGCAGTGGGTTTTACAGCTGGCAAAAACAGCCGTTGAGTGCGCGTGCGCGAGAAGATCGGCGATTGCAGACCAAGATCCGTCAGTTCTGGATGGAGAGTGGCTGCAACTATGGGTACCGCAACATCACGCTGGATCTCAAAGACGACGGTGAACGCTGCGGTAAAAATCGTGTGTTGCGTTTGATGCGTGGCCTCAATATTGCCTCACATCGGCGGTACCGCCGTCACAAGGGATTTGCCAGTGGTGACCTGCACTGTGTGGCAGAGAATCGTTTGGATCGACAGTTTGAGACCGCTGCGCCGAACACCCGGTGGGTGACAGACTTCACCTATGTCCGCACCCAAGAGGGTTGGCTTTACGCCACCGTCGTCATGGATTTATTTTCCCGTCGGGTGATCGGTTGGAG
>ENA-OUOG01001061-OUOG01001061.1-marine-metagenome-genome-assembly--contig:-NODE-1061-length-33259-cov-7.205232_pt1 | contig 33259 bp, 32 predicted proteins | sample MGYA00248635_ERZ508505 | MGnify/ENA primary metagenome ERZ508505 (study PRJEB26176, sample SAMN06267871) | marine metagenome | isolation source: Saanich Inlet, British Columbia, Canada | place: Pacific... | reverse complement strand
CTTGTCGAAGGTGACACACTAGAACTAATAATTAAGTAATTGAAAGAATTTGACTTATGGACAAGCTGCAGTTGAATTTAATCACTCCCACCCGGCATGGTGATCACCGCGGTTTTTTTGGTGAAACCTACAGCCGTCGTCGCTACGAAGAGCTGGGTATTACTTCTGAGTTTGTTCAAGACAATCATTCACTCTCACGGGATGTTGGAACGTTACGTGGTTTGCATTTTCAGGCGCCGCCAGCGGCACAAGGTAAGCTGGTTCGCTGCGGGCGTGGAGCGATTTTTGACGTCGCTGTGGATATTAGGCGCGGTAGCCCGACCTATGGAAAGTGGGAGGGCTGTGAACTAACAGCCGAGAACGGGCACCAACTCTATGTCCCCGTCGGTTTTGCGCATGGCTTTGTCACGTTGGAGCCAGATAGTGAAATTGTTTATAAGTGCACTGACTATTATGCGCCTGAGACGGAAGGCGCCGTGCTGTGGGACAGCTGTGAAATTGAGTGGCCATTGTCCGGTGATCCGATCTTGAGCGATAAAGATCAAGAAGCCCCAACTCTGGCTGATTTTGATAGCCCTTTTGTGTACGGCCATAACTCATGAAAATATTAGTTACTGGTGGTGCCGGCTTTATCGGTTCTGCTGTGGTCCGCTTGGCAATTGCCCGCGGGCACTTTGTAGTGAACGTGGATGCGCTGACTTATGCAGCGTGTCTAGCCAATGTAGCAGATGTAGCAGAGCATCCCTGCTATGCGTTTGAACAGGCCGACATTCGAGACCGCGCATCTTTAGATGCAATTTTTACTAAACACGCTCCCGATACAGTTATGCATTTGGCGGCTGAGTCTCATGTAGATAGGTCTATCGATGGACCAGCAAACTTCATCGAGACCAACGTTAACGGAACCCTCAACATGTTGGAGGCAGCTCGTAGCTATTGGCAATCTAACGGAAGGCCTGCAAACTTTCGTTTCCATCACGTAAGCACAGATGAGGTATTCGGATCGCTTGGCCCCACCGGATTGTTTACCGAGGATACCCCCTACGATCCGCGCAGCCCCTACTCTGCGTCTAAGGCCAGCTCTGATCATCTAGTACGCGCTTGGTATGAAACCTATGGGCTGCCGGTGGTGTTAACCAATTGCTCAAACAATTACGGCCCATACCACTTTCCAGAAAAGCTGGTGCCAGTGGTGATCTTAAATGCGTTGGCCAGCAAGCCGCTGCCCATTTATGGCGACGGGGGCAATATCCGCGACTGGCTCTTTGTGGTAGACCACGCAGATGCACTTTTGCTAGTCCTAGAAAAAGGTGTTGTAGGTCGCAGCTATAACATTGGCGGTGCAAACGAGCGGACGAACCTGGAACTTGTTAAAACGCTTTGCAGCATCCTAGACCGACTTAGCCCACGTGCAGAGGGAAGTTATGTTGAGCTGATCACCTTCGTTACCGATAGGCCGGGCCATGATGCCCGCTATGCGATTGATCCAAGTCGTATACGCGATGAGTTAGGCTGGCGACCCTCAGTGACAGTTGAAGAAGGCTTAGAGCAAACCGTTCAGTGGTATTTGGATAATGAAGACTGGTGGCAGCCTTTGCTTCAACGATCAGGCGTTGGGGAACGTCTAGGAACGTCTTCATGATCCTCGTCTTTGGTAAAACTGGGCAAGTCGCGCGAGAACTACAGCAACTTGGGGCCTTGATGGCATTGGGCCGTGAAGAGGCGAACCTTAGCGACCCACAGGCCTGTGCAGACGCTATCAGGCATCATTCACCCGATGCGGTTATTAATGCTGCAGCTTATACAGCCGTTGACCAAGCTGAGGATGAGGAAGTAATTGCAACTGTCATAAATGGGGATGCTCCCACGGCAATGGCAAAAGTCTGTGCCGAACTCGGTATTCCGTTTGTGCACATCTCAACCGATTACGTGTTCGAGGGTACAGGTAAGGACCCATGGCAGCCGCAGGATCAAACTGCTCCGCAGAATGCTTACGGTCGTAGTAAGTTAGCCGGCGAAACAGGTATTGCTGGTAGCGGTGGGACCTACGCAATCTTGCGAACGTCTTGGGTTGTCTCAGCCCATGGGGCAAACTTTATCAAAACGATGATACGTCTATCTGAAACACATGACGTATTAAACATTGTTGGTGATCAAATTGGCGGACCAACACCCGCGCGGGATATTGCGGTGGCATGCTTGCAGATTGCAGAGCAGTTGGTCCAAGAACCGTCAAAATCAGGCATCTATCATTTTAGTGGGACACCAGACTTATCATGGGCAGATTTTGCCCGTAATATTTTTGAGCAAGCGGGTAAATCTGTGACCGTCACACCCATTCCTACAACAGACTACCCCACGCCCGCCCAACGTCCGCTTAACTCACGTATGGATTGCACAGCAACAAATCGGGTTTTTGGTATTGAACGCCCTGATTGGATCACCGGCTTAAAAACAATATTGGACGATTTAGAGGCAAGAACATGACACAGCGCAAAGGTATTATTCTGGCGGGTGGGTCAGGCACACGGCTCTACCCCCTCACAATAGCAGTCTCTAAGCAGCTCCTACCAATATATGACAAGCCGATGGTGTATTACCCTCTCACTATTTTGATGCTTGCGGGGATCAAAGATATTTTGATCATTACAACACCGCAAGATCAGGATCAGTTCCAACGCCTTCTTGGAGATGGCAGCCAGTGGGGCATTCATCTGGAATACAAAATCCAACCGTCTCCCGATGGATTGGCGCAAGCGTTTATTTTGGCCGAAGATTTTCTCGATGGCGCACCCTCTGCAATGGTCCTGGGTGACAACATCTTCTTTGGCCATGGGTTGCCTGAAATTTTAGCTGCTGCAGATGAACAAACGTCAGGTGCTACCGTCTTCGGTTATCACGTCTCAGATCCTGAACGGTACGGTGTCGTCGCGTTTGATGTAGACGGTAAAGTGCAAAGCATTGTCGAGAAACCCAAAGTGCCCCCCTCTAACTACGCTGTGACTGGGTTGTACTTTGTAGACGGGTCAGCACCACAACGCGCCAAACAGATTAAGCCGTCTTCACGCGGCGAATTGGAGATCACATCGCTATTGGACAGCTATCTCAATGATGGCTGCCTTAATGTCGAGAAAATGGGGAGAGGCTATGCATGGCTCGACACTGGCACACATGCTTCCCTTCTGGACGCATCAAACTTTGTACGGACGCTGACAGAGAGGCAAGGCCTGCAAGTTGGATCACCAGATGAGATCGCCTATCAACAAAAAATGATTACAAAAGATCAACTGTGTGACCGAGCGGCCCTGTTCCAGAAAACAGGCTACGGGCAGTATCTAGCCAAATTAGGTGGCCAATAACAAGTACGACGCATCTAATTGCATTTTTTGCTCGCCGTTAACATGACCTTATGGTGCGGGAGGCTAAGAAGATAATAAAACGTCTCAGCCGAAAAGCTTGGACCCCTCGCAATATCAAAGGCTCTCGCCCTCAATTCGTCAAAGATTAAAGCCATCTTACGATCCCAGTCCCTAAAAAGGACTGCCCCTTGGCACAGCACGAGCAACGCTCGCACTGCTTGCTGGATCGCAGAGTTAAAATGAAAACATATTTTGCAGTGGTGAGCAAAGATCATGACAGCACATTCTGTGTCTGACGTCGGCACCTGCGGTTGACCAAAAAACCAAACTGCCTGCACATTTCAGAGACCTGCATCCTGCCAGTGTGGCGCAACCAAAATATGCGCAATAAAAGCGCGGCGATCAAGAAGCGCCACATGCCGAAGGGTTGCCAAACATACAGAAAGTATAATAACGAGACCTAAGTCAGGAGTTGTCCCCTCATTCCTATCAATCTGAGTAAAGCGTTTCACCTTTTCACCTGAAACAACTGTATCGCCAACAACCCGAAGAGGTGCCGCCCAGTAGGGCATCGGCGATCCAAGTTTAAGGTGCGGCGCTCTAACCCTTCAAGTCATGCTTTCTAAGTGAGAGCTTGACCCTATTTTTGGAAAGAGCATTGTCAATGCTGCAAAAGACTGATGACCTAAGCTAATGACTAACACAAGCTCCATCACACCTCAGAATAGCGTAATAAACCATGTTGGCATCATTATGGACGGAAATGGCCGATGGGCCGTGGATCGAGGGCTCAGCAGAAGTGCCGGGCATATACAGGGTGCAAAAGCCGTCAAAGACATCATATCAGCCGCGTCTCATTTTGGCCTTAAAATTCTAACCCTATATGCATTTTCAACAGAAAATTGGAACAGGCCAAAATACGAAGTCACAGTCTTAATGCGCTTGTTCAAAAGCGAATTACGTAAGCAAACTGCGGAACTAATCCACAAAAACGTCAAAGTGCGGTTTATCGGATCTCGGGCGCGGCTTCCAAAAACACTCGTTCAAACAATGAACCAATTAGAAGCCAACACAGCTCACAATACGGGACTGACATTGCAACTCGCTATAAATTACGGTGGACGACAAGATTTAATTGAGGCGTTTAAAAAGCTCGCGCACGATGTAGAGGCAACAAAGCTCAAACCTGAGGATATTACAGTGTCTGATATTTCGGATGCGCTTAGTACCGGCGGCATAGCAGATCCAGATTTAATCATAAGAACCTCTGGTGAGTTAAGGCTTTCGAACTTTTTACTCTGGCAAGCTGCCTATAGTGAATTCGCGTTTGTTGATAAGCACTGGCCGTCTTTTAGCCCAGAAGACTTTGTAGATGTAATAGAAAACGCCTCAAATAGAACACGAAGATTTGGTGGGCTATAAATTTGAAATATGATGATATGTTAGTGTGGATATGGAACCCCAACGCATTAAAGTTCAAAAAGGTGAGGCGCAAAAGGGAAGCTCACGCCAGTCCGCTTGGAGCGGAACATCCCTTAGGGCCGCACAATCCTGACTGGAACACTGCAAACGACATTCCCAAAACCAACACATCATCCAGCTGGCACCTTAATCATCACAGAGACTCCGGGACGGCCTCCCATATCACCCTAAAGCGTCTCGTGAACTTCAAATTCCAATACGCAATATGATCACGCTTCATGGAGTTTCCATCTCTCTACCATTTAGAGCACTTTGAGGCTTAGAAATGAATTTTAAGTATAAAAGCAAAATTTTAAAAATTTATGTTATAGTCAACGCTTTGACAGACCCTATATACGATCTTGTTCACAGATATCGTCTGCTCAAAGGTAAAGAGGATAGAAACGCAAAGACCAACCGTTTCGGGACTACTAAAATTGAAAGACCAAAGGGCCCGTTGACCTGGTTTCATGCGGCCAGTCTCGGTGAGAGCCTCGCGGTCCTACCTCTAATCGACAAGCTGCTGTCCAACGACAAAGATTCACATATCCTACTCACAACACAGACTTTGACGTCTGCACGCATTTTGAGGCAGCGCCTGCCCCCACGGGCGATACATCAAGTCGCACCATACGATACAGATAGGGCCACAACCCGCTTTTTAGATCATTGGAAACCGGATCTTGCAGTTTGGACTGAAGGTGACTTATGGCCAACCATAATGCTCAAAACCAAACAGCACGGCATACCCATGGCATTGGTAAATGCTCGAGTCTCTTCAAGCACCATTAAAAAATGGCGCCAGTGGCCACGTGCAGCGCTTGACTTACTGGGTCTCTTTGATCGCATCTGCGTCCAAGAAGAAGCCCTTGCCAGAGTCCTAAAACAAATCAACGTTGATCCCCAAAAGCTAACCGTAACCGGATCTTTAAAGGCAGATGCACCAAAATTAGCATATAAAAAAGATACATTAACCGACTTAACCCAGCTGCTTGAAGGACGTTCAGCATGGCTGGCAAGCGCAACACATCAAAATGAAGATGAGCTTATTGTCAGCGCACATCAGCAGATACTCCAAAATGGCGATCCAATACGCCCTCTTCTCATTATTGCTCCGCGCCACCCTGAACGAGGGGCTAAGCTGGCACGTGAGCTAAGAGACCAAGGATGGCATGTTAAAGTGCGTTCGGACGGTGAAAAAATTCTTGCTGATACAGATATCTATGTCGCTGACACTCTCGGCGAATTGGGACTCTGGTATCGATTATGCCCCATTGCGTTTATTGGAGGCACACTTGTCCCAAAAGGTGGACATAACCCATACGAACCAGCACAATTGAACTGTGCAATTGTTCATGGCCAACATACCGAAAATTTTGCTCAAATATATAAAGCTCTCGATACGTTAGACGGTGCAATCCGCGCGGTTAACGCCCAAGAGATATCAAATGCTGTTTTACGCCTCCAAGATGAAGGTCTGCGTAAAAAGATAACACTTGCTGCGCAGGATGTTCTGATGAGGACGCAACCTTCGTCGCAAAGTATGACGCTGCAAGCTTTGAGAGCTCTACAAAAACTGCATGACAAGCCACTTATGAACCAAAGACCCAATATTGACGACGTTTCGGTAATAGCACCGAACTTAAAATACCGCCTCTCCGGAGTAACCTCTACCGTAGTACGTCTGATCCCGTTGCAAGCAAAGGAGTTCCCTGTTGCTGCAACCGGACCTGGTTTGCCCGATGACGTACCACAAGTGTCACTCTGGTCTCTCATCTTCATGTCCCGCTCAGGGCCACAAGGCTGGAGGATCTGGCATGCCCGTCGCAATACCGAGATGGTTTTAGGGCTTATTCTTCGTAACCTCCTCAAAAAGCGCCTAAAACTTGTTTTTACCTCCGCGTCCCAAAGAGAGCACACATGTGTGACGCGCAGTCTAATTAACTCAATGGATGCAGTCGTCGCGACATCAGAGAAATCGCAGTCTTATCTCAAGGTTCCAGCGCAAGTGGTCTACCATGGTATAGATACAACCAGTTTTTCACCTATCACGAATAAGCGCACACTTCGGGCAAAGCTTGGCTTACCAATAGAGGGAAAACTGATTGGTTGCTTTGGGCGCATTAGACATCAAAAAGGGACCGATTTATTTTTAGAAACAGCTATTTCTCTTTGTCAGCAACACAAAGACCTATACGCAATTATACTTGGTCGCGCTCTACCGAAAGATAAAGATTTTTTACAGTCGCTTAAATTACGCTTAAAACAAACTGGGCTCCAGAATAGAATTCTCTTCTATGAAGAGGTCACGGTTAGTGAAATGGCCAACTGGTACCGAGCCATTGATTTGTATGTAGCGCCACAGAGATGGGAAGGGTTCGGATTAACCACCCTCGAAGCAATGGCTTGTGGTGTTCCTGTTGTCGCAGCAGATGTTGGTGCGTTCAGAAATCTGATAATCCACGGAAAAACTGGACTAGTTGTTCCAAAGGACTCACTGGCAGATCTGTGTGAGGCGACAAATACTCTGCTGGAAGACAGCGAAAAACTAAGCTCATATGGAGCATTGGCGAGATCACACACACAAACGAAATTCGACATCAAAGGCGAAGCAACATCTCTTTTGAACTTATATAAAGACCTCCTTAACAGTGGCGCAAAGTAACCCCACCATCGGACCTGAACGATCCCTCTTTGGTGAAGTCCCCATCGCCTTACGGAATATTGCTATTCTCTATATCTCTCAGGAGAATCCTTAATGGCAAAATGTTTGCGAGGGTGCGGTTGAAGGTACTAATTGGTTGCTCTGAAACAAATACAATATCATTGGGCCGTAACTCAACCTCATTTGCCACCAGAACACGTAGCGGATTCTGTGCGTCCAAATGATACGCTTGGACTGGGTTGCGACCGCGCAACAGGTAAACCGCAGAACGTTGCGCCGAAGCGGTCGCAAGTGGCCCATTTTTGGCAAATAGAGCTTCGGCCAATGTCTGACGATTTTCTGGCAAAATTGGGATTATTTGTGGCGTTACACCACCCAAGAGAAAGACCTTTCCCGGTTGATAGCTAAAGCTTTGAACAAACACGTGATCCTGATTTTTCAAATACAGTTCTTCTGAATTTTTGACCAATAGATCTGAAAGTCCAATAGTGTATGTGGTCTCGTTTCGTTTGACCCGCACGATCGTCAAAACACTTTCATCAAAATCAATTCCTGCTGTCGCAATCACTTCACGCAGAGTAATCCCCCGGTCGGTAATAGGTATACCTGCGCTAATATTTGCAGCCTTGGAAGCTGAAGACCGCGACAAAAGGTCGGTCGTGATGTAAGCTTTTTGTGAATTAAAGCCTTTGATCTCCAACTGGAAATTTGGCGCCTGGCCATTCCGGATCAGGATCGTTCTGATTTCATCGCGCAGTTCAGATATTTGGCGACCGTTTGCATCAAGCCGGCCCACTCCAATCAACAACAAACTGCCATCAGCGCCCACTCGACCACTCGTAGAGATTATACTTGAAGATGCCGATGTGGTTGTGTTTTGCCTCTCTGATGAGGCGCTCTGAGAAGAGTCCACGCCATTAACTATTGAACCAATAGTTGGTAGAGCATCTATATATTGGACGAGAGCAACCTCATCACCTATGCCAAGCATATATGGCGTGTTTGCCGACTTAGACGGTAAGAACGGCTTGCTCAAACTGGCTTCAGAAACGGCATCAGCAGAAAACGCAGCGCCTGGTTTTGTTACAAGCCGATCATAACGAGCTGCATTCAAAGATTTAGCGGCTTCGAAGCTAAGAGCTTGTAGGTTTATCTCAAACACCTCTTGATCTGTCGCTTCTTTTTGGAGCTCAGGCAAGACTACGGGCTCAACAATCTGTGAACACCCCACTAGAAACAACAGTGCAGTCGTTCGTACAAAATACCTACCAATAAACTTACCCATACAGCACAACTCCCACTTTGCTACGTTTCAATAAATTTTGAAGTGACGTATGCTTGGTTTTGCCCGGCTTTACGCTGGCGATCACATTGAGTTCACCGACACCCGAAGAGGCCTGAACCGTCTCCATGTCGTCATCATTAACGGAAAATATCACAATATCATGTTTTTCAAAAAGCCCCGCCACAATGATCTTAAACTTTTTGGAATATAACATGTCTAAATTTCTACCCTGACACACATATGCATATTCCGAACACCCCTCCCCTTCCCCGACACGCACGAGTTCATTCTCACTTTCCAAACCACGCAATTGGTCGCTTTTGATCGCACTACGTGACAAATCTATCAACGCAGCGTTACGTCCTAGAGCCCCTGCTGTTGCAGCAATAATGCGTCCCAAGACACCGCCACGATTGTTCAAACTTAGATCACAAAGAAACACGGGCTTTGCACCCTCTTGAACTTCAAGCTCGAGCACTGTTTGGCGCGCCCAATTAATGGGAAGTTTCGCTAACTCTTTCTGAACAGAGATAATATCTTTTTCTTTTAGATGCTTCAGCTTTCCAAGACTGTGCGCAGAATCCGCCCCCACAGCCCCTAACAAATTGGACAAGCTAAAATAAACACCGCGGCGCAAATTTAAAATCAATGCAAGCGCAGCGCTCCCAAATAACCCCAGCACCAAGCCAAGTGCAATAATGAGAAATTTCTTAGGCTCACTTGCTGAAATAGGAACGTCCGCTAAGGCTATAATCCTTGAAGAGTCAGGCTGGAATCCAGCGACCAAAGACTGCGTTTTCACTTGCTCAATTAAAACAGTATATGCCGCCTCAGCAATTTTTAAGTTTCGCGTTAACTGCGCCAACTCTTCTGCACTTGACGCATACCTCAACGCATCATCTGAAAGCTTCAGTATTTCGCGATCAAGTGATGCAAGCCTTTCTCGCACACTGGCCTCCACCTGCAAAACGGTGCCTATACTAGGCCATGTCCAAGCAGTAGTGACTTCACTTAACCCCATAATGCGCCGAAAGCCGGACTGGTCAATTTCGGGGAAGGATTGTCTGAGCTCCCGATAATCGTTTAAGGTGGTCTTATCAGCTGCCAAGAACGATTTTAGGGCTTCTATTGCCGCCAAATCTTCTGCACTCGTTTCACGTTGGTCACGCATCTCATCTAGCATGACAGACCCAACAGCAAAGCTCTCAAACGCCTGCGTGCTGTTTTCCAAGCTATATTGTTTCAAAGCGCTTTGCGCTTTTTCCAAATCTTGTAAAGCATCAGCAAGTGTCCGCGACAAATACTCCAGTTTTTTATCAACAGACTCTTCATTCTCCTGACCAAGCACTAAAATAATTTTTGACGCTAAAAAATTAGCTATCTGAGCGGCTCGCTCAGGAGACGTGTGCTTTACCGATATCTTGATAGACCCAGACTCTGTTAGTTCAATACTCACTAAGTCCTCATATGAAGAAACGATTGACCAAATTTGCATATTCACAGGATCTTCTGTCGCGGACTGCAGCCCCAAAACCGCTTTAAGTGAAGCCTTCCACTTAGGCGTTTGAGAATTTGGATCGTAGCTATTGAACAGCTCATCGTTTTTAAGATTGAGATCGGTTGCTACTTCAAGAATGAAATCTCTTGAGCGGACACGTTCAACCAACGCTTGCCCAGAGTCTGATCCAACGTTCACGCCAGCCAGCGCTGCTAAACCGCCAAGGTCACCCCCCAAACTGCCCAAAATACCTGAAGAGCGTTCACTTTCACCAAGGGAGAAAATGGTACTTGCTGTATACACCTTTTCTGCCCGCAAAGCATAAATGCCAGCCGCGATTGAAACGAAAATACTCAAGGCTGCAATGAGGAACTTATAAGCCCACAAAGCTAAAAACAGTTCCTTCAGATCTATTTCGTCACTTACATTTTGATCTGGTTCATAATTCGGCACTAAAGGAGTTCCAGTCTGTTAAATCATTTCGAGACCGTATAACCCTAAAAAACTACACAATGCCACTGTATGTTGAACCTTTGCGTTAAACTTTTTCAGCATTAGCTTTGCGAAGCAGTTACCATGAGCAACTTATATTGGCTGACTGATACGCAGATTGAGCGCCTGCGGCCTTACTTTCCATGGAGCCGAGGTCGTGCTCGCGTTGATGGCAGGCGTGTTCTGAGTGGCATTATATTCTTCAATCGCAATGACTGAAGGTGATGCGATGCACCTGCCGAGTATGGACCGCCGAAGCCGCTATATTGTCCGTCGTCAGGGTTTTTGGGACCAAAGGCTCCCTGAACGCGACGAGTTGGCGTATTTCAACTCTCGTACTCTTGAGTGCCTTGCCCGTGTTTGGTGTTGGCTTGGCTGAAGATCTCGGCTAAAGGACCATCAGGTGCTGGCGCTTTTGAGTAATCCCATGGTATGATCACAGGACTCGCGCGAAGCACGCTGCCTCAAACAAAAAAGACACCTCTCATGAACACCATCACTAAAAAAACTCTGACCCAGTTGGTGTTGATTATCAGCTTTGTTCTGATTTGCACGCCAACGGTCAAGGCGGATAGCGCAACAGTTCAACTGTCGCTTGGGGGAGGTGATGTGCTCAACAGTCGGCAAATATATGGAACCAGCAGTAAGGCTTCAATCCGCGGCAGCTACGCAAAGACTTTTGGCCGACTTGACGTGGGACTCAGCCTTGCTGCAGAGGACAATACGAAGACATTTAATGCCGACAGCTCTTACGTCAATTTAAACTTTGGCGACTGGGTACTCGGGGCCGGTGCTGTGGACCGGAACTGGTCCTATTCGCCCAACACCTCCCTTATTTTGTCTGCAAATGCACGGCCGATGCCCACTGGTTACATTCGGAGGAACTTGAGCCAGTCTACGTCGCGGCTGTTTTCCTGGATTGGGCCATGGGGAGGCGAGTTTTTCTTGGGCGAGGACAATGACAAGAACTTAATGGGTGCGCGATTGGAGTTAGAGCCGGTGAGTGGCCTAAAGGTCGAATTTCTCCAAACCGCCCAATTCACTGGGGGCTTGGACTCCCTTGGGACGGCCTTGATTGGCAATACAAATGAAGGCGCTGCCGCCTCGATTAATAAAATGGCAGGCTTTGGGATATCCTATGAACGCCAAGCCAACAGACTCTACATGCAAGCGATTGGGGAGGACGAAGCGGGCGGCCTGCCCTCCTGCTGGATGCATCTTGTAGGCTTTGAGCGCAGCATGGATGTCGGCGGCAAACCCTTGAGCCTAAACTTAGAGCTCGTCGACACGCGCATCGACCACACGGAAAATGGTTTCTGTGGGCCAAACACAGCCTATAACAACAGCACGCACCCCTACACAAACGACGGGGCCGTCATGGGCGCACCGATTGACAGTGAGAGCCGGTCTATCACATTGGAAGTCAAGCACGACTTAGGGGAGTATGACTTTAAGTGGGGGCTCGGCCACTACATTATCAATGACCAATCCTCAGCCGTGAACAGGCTTTCAACGAGCCGCGCAAGTGGGATGTCATATCACGTGGGGATGAGCCGGCAGATCGGCAAACTGATGGTATCGGGGCGCATTACCTACCAAGACTTTAACCTCGACAAGGGCGATATTGGCCGGGGCCTGGCAATTGGCATTGTGAGCGAATTCACTTTCTAATGCACAGCAATCAATAAAATTTAGCGCAAGCTCAACTTGCCCTACGCTCAACTTGCCCTCCAGGGTTTCTTCCTTATTTGATATTCTGAGGGACAATTTCGCAAAGTGAATCATTAATGGTTATATTTTCGGATATGTCTGACGTCAGCACCATTGGGACAGATTTGAAGCTTTGAATAACGGAGGATTTCTGGTTCATCTTATCGATTAGGAGATCGAGATGACGAAGAAGCCCCTTTGATTCAATGAACACTGGAACCGCTTTAACACGGTTAAAATCCCTAAAAAAACGTTTGCAATATTAGGCTGTAAGATAGCTAAAAATCTAGGAACAGTTTAAATTTTTCAGAAAGGTATCGAGAAAAATTTTTCATCTGTTCATGACACTCATTGGCCCTTACAAAGCCTCCATGCCGTCTCTTGCAACGGTTTCGAGGAAGTGGTTCCAAGCGTCTAACTCTGTTTGGAATGTTCCACTCCATATAACGGGTTGATTTTCTCCGTCATAGGTTGATAACTTCCAGCATTCTTTAGTATCATAAAAGATCTGGACATCAACGGCGAGCCCTTCTTTTATAAATGGACCAGAATATTTTTAACTATACTTAACCATCGCATTAACTTTACTTATAAGTGGCATAGAGTTTCCGGTTAGCGGAAGTTTAAACTACTCTCAGAAAGAATACTTGTCAAATCTGGTGTGTGAGGTTTGGCGCATGAGCCAAACTTGTCCGCGGTTGTGGGTTTAATCTTGTCCTGGAATGTGTGTCGTCCATGATTGATTTGGGCAGATCTCCTTTGTCACGACCTGACAAATGTTGTGGTTCGACGCTTTGGTCAGTGCTTGGTTTAAGGCGGCCCGCCTTTAACTTAAGACATACCCAGCCGCACAAAAGAAGTTCCAGTATGCGTCCAATGCGCACCAACATCCTTCTGGCGTCGGTTGGCGGGCTTTCTGCTCAACCCTTGGATGCTCTTCTTTATCATAGCGCTCGCATTGCGCGTTTTGTGGTTGTGCAGCACTGGCAAAATAGAATAACGCAAAATTTGCCTACCACGGATGATGGCGCCCAGTCAATTTAGATGATCGTCAAAGCGCTGTAATAGCCCCACTACCGTACCAGCTTTTGCCACTGCTACACGGCCAAGCTAAATTGTTCTAGCATCAACAAAACGGTTTCTTGAGCCAAACCGCAGGAGCGGACTGAACGAAAGCCTGTTGCGGACCTGATTGATGATAAGCTTAAAAAGTAAGCTCACGATCAGCGTCAGATCCGCTAAACAGTCAGCAGAAACGCATCGCTCGGCATGACTTGGCCAATCTCAACGGGCGAGTCTTTCTAGGTGCCCAAACTCGCGAGACGATTTGAAAGCTCGATCTTCACCATCATAGCGTCTCATTGTCTGATGATCACCTCACGACACCGCAGCAAACAGCCCAGAGCTATTCTAAGAGGTGTCGTTTGGTAAAAGCCGCCTTAGATGGAGAAGTTTTCGATAGAAGCACCATTTTCCAAAGCGGCTGCCAGCCATTTTGGCTTGCGACCACGACCCGACCATGTGTTATCAGGGTTTGCAGGGTCCGCGTATTTGGCCGCAACCGGTGCTTTTTTCTTGTTGCCTTTGCCGTTATCTAGGAGTTCGTCCAAAGAAAATCCTTTAGATTGCGCCAAGGCTTTTAGCTCTATTAGGGTTTCTGCTTTTTTGCGCCTTTCAAAATCAAATATCGCAATGGCAACTTTGTCTTGGAGGTCTTTGAGTTCTTCCAGGGAAAGGGTATTGAGGTCCATTTTCAGCTCCTATAGGGCAAAAAAATTAATCGATTGCGTTATTATAACTAAAATAGAAACTAGAGTATGAACAGAGCAATAATCCAAGCTTATCAAGCACTATTAAGTTTTAGCATAAATGTACAGCAAAAAAGTACCTTATTGAAACTTTATTTATTCCAATTAGTTTAAAAAAGTGTTTTTCATTGCGAACTCTTGAGACATATTATGACGAACGCTTCCTTGAAGAGTTTGCACTCTTTAAAAGTGGGGAGAGCACCGGCATGGAGTTGTTTTCAAATCTAGTCGTCATCGCATACCAGCTCAAATCCGATAATTATGGCCGTCTCAAGCAGAGTGGCAGCTCTAAACAGAGTAAAGGCTTCTCGTTTGAAGATATTTTTATCGGTGTTGCAGATGCATCTTAGCAAAGCCGTAAAACTGTCCTAAAAAGCAGGACCACTTCAAATTAAGAGGCAAAGCTTTTCGTAAAGCGATACAGTACCCCTGTGCTATCATCCGTTTTCTGTTGAGTGCATTGGTGTTGATGGAACGTGATCTAGAGATGTAAAGCCTCTTGGCGCGCTTCCCGCAGGTTAGCTGCTTTAGGAGAGCTCAAGTTTTCATATCGTTGCAATGTGACAAAGCTTATGTCTTTAAAAGTCGCTGCGTGTGAGCGGCGCAATGAGATACTCCTCGCCAGGGGCAATACCCAATTTGACGCTATAAATCTTGAGGATTGATCACAACTCAACTGGTAAGTGTCATAATGATATGATAAACATCTCATTAATTAGTTGATAATAATATGTGACTCGTCCATGCCGAATGTACCAATTGAATTGATGTCTATAAGTTTTGGCCTCTCAGCCATCCTTTGTATGTTTATCTTTGTCTGGTTTGAGAGAACTTCGACATCTTCACGCAAGCGCAATGATACATCCGCAGTACAAGCTTCGCACTCAAAGCCAACGGCTCGCATTGCAGGGCTTGCGATTGTTCTCGCCCTAGGCACGGTGGTTGGGTTTTCTCAGAACGCGACGAGTTGGCATATTTCAACTCTCGTACTCGTGAGTGCCTTGCCTGTGTTTGGGGTCGGCTTGGCTGAAGATCTTGGCTACCTTGCCAGTCCGCGCAAAAGGCTGCTTGCTGCAGCCGTTTCAGGAGCAGTCTTTATCGCCTTGATGGGGCAATGGGTGCCGCATACTGGCATTCCTGGACTGGACATCGCCCTCCAGTGGTCACCGTTTGCCATGACGTTCTCTTTGTTTTTGGCCGTTGGTATAAGTCATGCCTTCAACCTTATTGATGGCCTCAACGGCCTCGCAGGGTCCACTGCTCTTGGTGCCGCTCTTGCACTTGCTACAATTGCCCATAACGCGGGCCTCGCTGAGCATCGCGACTTTCTCTTAATGATTGCAGCGGCCATTTTGGGCTTTTTGGTGTTTAACTTTCCATTTGGAAAAATCTTCCTAGGGGATGCTGGAGCATATGTGGCTGGACACCTTCTCGTCTGGATGTCGGCGTCGATTTTATGGAATTCGTCAAATGTGACGCCACTCGCAATGCTACTCATATTCTTTTGGCCCGTGGCAGATACCCTGCTCGCCATTAGCAGACGCCTGGCGCTGGGCAAACCAATAACACAACCCGATAGATTGCATTTCCACCAGCTGGTGATGCGTGGTGTTGAAATTTCACTTCTCGGCAGAGGGAGGCGACAGATCGCAAATCCGCTGGCAAGCCTTTTGACCATGCCTTTTATTTTTGCACCAATGGTGGCAGGTGTTTTACTTTCAGGTGACCGTAGCAATGCAGCGATCGCTTGTGTCACGTTTGCGGTGATTTTTACCACAACATATAAAATAGGGATTTGGATCGCCCCCAAACTTCGCCGTTCCGTCTCTCCAAAATCCGCGGATACATCAAAAACTGAGCATCACCTAGAGACAATCAGGCGCTTACGCCTTTGAGAGATTCCGTCAAATAATCACAGAATTCGCACGCAGCACCCTGCTACCACCAAAAAAGATACCTCTCATGAACAGCCTCACCAAAAACACTTTGACTCAGTTGGCGTCGGTTATCTGCATTGTTCTGATGTGCACGCCAACAGTCAAGGCGAATGGCGCAACATTTCAGCTGTCGCTTGGGGAAGGTGATGTGCTCAACAGTCGGCAAATATATGGAACCAGCAGTAAGGCTTCAATCCGCGGCAGCTACGCAAAGACGTTTGGTCGGCCTAAAGTGGGGCTCAAACATGTCACAAACCATGCCGTCCTCATCATCGAAGGTGCGCGCCGCGGCGAGGATTGCACAAAACTGGTGTCGGGATCGCTGCGCGCAAAAACAGAATTGGGGCGGTCGCCCGATCGATCAAACCTGAAACAAATGTTCACAGTCGCATGCGCTGGCACCAGACAGGTAGCTACAAAGAATAGCCCTTAGTACGTGTCAAATTTAGAGTGGCGTTCGGACCCATCATTTTTCAACTATATCGCTATTTTTGTTGGAAAATCACTGGGCACAATCACTGTGTTAAACACACAATTCTCACTTTGGTGCAGCACACGGATTTACACATTTTTGTACACACTACAATTTTTTGGGTTTTAAATAAATAAAAACAATATGTTAAAATAACATTTTTAATTGCAAATCCGTGTACAGGAGTTCGATTCTCCTACTCGCCACCATTAAAGACCAAGCTATTTCAGAAAATTTAGAGCAGGTCTCGTGCAGGCGAACCGTTTCTGCTTTGGGGTTTTGATCTTTGCGTACTGCAAGTGACCTAACACCCGAAAATCATAAAAATGGCGAGAGCCCGTTTATCAGACTCTCGCCAGAAACTGCTAAAAAGTAGTTTTACAATTGATTGCTGAATAACCGTTTAAACACACACCAGCACTGCACAGCAATCCTGTGGGAACACTCTCTTGCGAGTTAGCGCAGAGGTATAAGTAAATCCAAATTTGAGACTATGCAAGGAGGGAAGCCAAAAAAGTCCAGGATTTAGACAAAAAGCAGCTCGTTCACACTTTCTTAAGAAACCTCTGTTTGCTTTTAAAAACTGCATTATTGCCAAGGAGATGTCTGCAATGTAGTGTTTTATCACATTTTGCTATTTGGAGCGCACGACGTGGATAATCTTGGCAAAACCGCACAACTCAGGCAGCTCCTGTTCGGTCTTGAGAAAGACTTGGGTATCAGTGAGCTCGGCACCGTTAAGCAAAATATCCTATATGCTGCGACGCTCGTGGCCAAGCCGGATGCGCCTATAGACACAAACGATATACGCAGGCATGAGTTGGTTAATGGTGTCCCGCGCAGTACATTTTTCAAAGCACTCAAGGAGCTGGTTACGGCGGGCTTTTTGCAGCACTCAGATGGCACGCAAAGAGCCAGCTACATGCTCACAGACAAGGTGAAGTAAGGTAAGGTATTGCAGACAGGCTCTTTTCGAGATGATTGGCTTTTTCCATTCATCATTATCACATTGATTTACTCAATCTCTTTTGGGCTGACGATTTACTGGCTTTTGCCTGTTCAACAAAAGTTTGCACCCGAAATGGCGGCTTTCGCGAGCCTGCTCTTCCTGCCACATGGTGTGCGAGTCCTGTCAGCATGGCTGCTTGGCTGGAAATCCATCGTTTTGATCGCACCCGTGGCGCTCTTTACGCATTGGCTCATATTTGGTGCGGAAGGCTTTTCTGCCTCAGGCATCATTGGCGCAATGTCAGGCGTAATATGTGCTGCAACGAGCTTTTGGCTCCTGGCGAAAGCGGGGCTCGACTTTCAGATTTCCAACAGTAAAGCGGCCAATTGGCGGGACATTATGGTGGCTGGCTGCTTGGCCTCGGTGATCAATACGCTCGGCATAGGCTGGATGTTGGGACTGGATACAACCACTATGACAGGCTACCTGCTTGGCGATGTCTCTGGGCTGTTCGCCTGTATGTTTATCTTGATGTTGACCTTCAAAGCGCTGCGCATCCGACACGCGCAAAGCTAAGACGTGTCTGCCTTTTCCAGCGGTTTACGTGTCGCTCGCAGGGCCTAAATCCCGATCTTCATCGGGTATTTTGAGCGTTGACCACGTGTCATCCTGCGGCGGCGCAGGCGGGGTTTCGCAAGTGCGCAGGTGAATGTTCACTTTGGCAATAAAATTGGCCGAGATCGGCGCCGTGACAAACAGAAACGCCATGATCAAGAGCTCGTGCATTGAGGGCGCGCCAGAGACGTAGGAGTAAGTCATCGACGCCAGAAGCAGTGCACCGATGCCCACCGTCCCAACTTTTGTCGGCGCGTGGAGCCGCGTCATAGAGTCGTTGAACTTGAGTAGGCCGAGCACAGCGACAAGCGCAAAGCCTGATCCGATAAGCAGAAAGACCGCTGTGGCGTAGGTTCCTATAACTTCAAAAGTCATTCGATGATGTCCCCCCGCAGAATGAACCGCGCAAGCGCGACGGTGGATACGAAGCCAAGCATTGCGATGAGCAAGGAGACTTCAAAATAGATCCGCACACCTTGGTGAATACCCAGCAGAATCACGAGGCCGAGCGCATTAATCACCATGGTATCGAGCGCTAAGATGCGGTCGCCTGTGCTTGGCCCAAGAACGAGGCGGATCATACACATCAGCTGCGCCACAGCGAGCGATATAAAGGCAATGCCGAGCGCTAAGCTCATCAGATCGGGAGCAGACATCATGAGAAAATCTCCTTCAGGCGGGCCTCATAGCGGCTCTTGATTTCGTCGCGCACGGCGTCCGGATCCTCCGTGTGGAGGACATGCACCAAAAGGCTGTGGCCCTCATCAGACAGATCGGCAGAGACTGTCCCTGGCGTGAGAGTGATTGTTCCTGCGAGCATGGTGATGGCCTCGGGCTCCAAAAGATCAAGTGGGATCACAATCCATGCGGGTTTGAGCTTGGCGTTTGGGACGGTAAGCACAATCCATGCAACCTGCACATTGGCGACCATGATGTCCCACATCACAAGGAAGCTGTAGCGGATCATCTTGAAGAGGCGGAAGCGATGGGGCGTATCGGGCCACCACGCGGAAGTTCCCCAAGGGATCAGGATCCCTAGGATCACGCCGAAGACAGCCATGCCTGCGGAGAACTCGTTTTGCAGCACGATCCAGACAACAGCGAGCAACAATGTCAGAAACGGATGTGGCATAAGCCAGCGGAATGCACGTCCTAGCATCTCAGTGGCCCTCCTTTGGTTGGCTCAACTTGCCGGGCGTATCGAGCACCTTCAACATATAGGGCGCAGGGTCAAAGAGCTGCCCTGCTATTTTGCTTGTGTAGCCATGCATCTGCCCCGCAAAGACCGTATGCGCAGCGAGAAGTGCGATCAGCCCACCGACCGCGGCGTAAGACAAAGGCCGCGGCACAGAGCGCGACGGATCGGCGCCCTCAAGCGTCATACTCTCGGCCTTCCAGAACAGGATACTGCCCGCCCGAGCAAAGCCGAGGATGCTGACAAGGCTCGACACAAGCACCACGCCCCAGATCCAGACCGCCTGAGGCGCAGAGAAGCTTGCGTTCAGCACGAGAAGCTTGCCTAGGAAGCCTGAGAGCGGCGGCAGACCCGCCATCGCAATCGCTCCGACAAAGAAAAACCCTGCCGTCAGAGCGGCGCCAGCCACGGGCGGCTGGGCGGTCAAGTCAAGGCTGCCACGGCCAGTGCGCACGAGATCAGCAATCAGAAAGAGCGCGGCGCCCGCGAGCGTGGAATGAATAATGTAATAGAGCGCGGCGGCGATGCCTTCGGGCGTGAACAGCGAGAGCGTCACCATGACCATACCCATCGAACCGATCACCGAAAAGGCCACCAGCCTGTCGAGCTTTTTCGCAGCGAGCACGCCCATCATACCGATTGCAACGGAGACCAGCGCAGCAGGCAGGAGCCAGAGATCATGCAAGCCCTGCGTCGCAGCGAGCTCGGGCGGGAAAATCAGCGTATAGACACGGATGATCGCGTAGGCGCCCACCTTTGTCATAATCGCGAAGAGAGCAGCCACGGGTGCAGGGGCTTCGGCATAGCTCGAAGGCAGCCAGAAGTGCAGCGGCACAAGCGCAGCCTTGATTGCAAACACAAGCAGCAAGAGCACGGCGGCGACACGGATGCCAACGGTTTCCTCGGGGCCGATGAGCGCAACACGCTGGGCCAGATCGGCCATATTGAGTGTGCCTGTCTCGGCATAGATCGCGCCAAGGGCAAACAGAAAGAGCGTAGAACCGATCAGATTGAACAGCACATACTGAACCCCTGCCCGCATCCGTGCGTTTCCGCCTGCGTGGATCATCAGGCCGTAGGAGGCTATGAGCAGCACCTCAAAGAAAACAAAGAGGTTGAACAAATCGCCCGTCAAGAAAGCGCCGATGATGCCCATGAGCTGAAACTGGAACAAGGCATGAAAATGTCGGCCGCGATTGTCCCAGCCCGAACCGATAGCATAGAGCAACACAAACAGCGCGAGAACGCTCGTCAGCAAGACCATAAGCGTCGAGAGCGCATCAGCGACGAGCACAATGCCAAAGGGTGCGGCCCAGTCACTCAGACGATAGAGCGTGATTGTGCCATCAGACGCCTGCAACGCAAGCGCAGTCGCGATCACAACAAGCGCCACCACACCCGCGAGCGAAAGGGCGCGCTGAATGCCGATATGATAGCGCGCCGCCAGCACGATAAAGGGCGCAAGCAGAGCGGGTAGAACGATGGGAGCGATGATCCAGTGGCTCATGATCGGCCCTCCGCATCGGCTGTCTCTGTCTCGGGTTGGTCATCTACATGATCATCATTGGAGCCAAGGAACGCGCCCAGCCCGATCATCACGACAACGGCGGTCATCCCGAACGAAATCACAATAGCCGTTAGAACCAGAGCCTGCGGGAGCGGGTCTGCATAGTGCGTGACTCCGTCACGCAAAATCGGCGCCCCAGCAATAGTGAGGCGGCCAGACGTAAAGAGAAAGACGTTCACAGCGTATGTCAGCAGTGAAATCCCAAGGATCACAGGAAATGTGCGCAGGCGCAGCACAAGATAAATCCCGCCTGCCGTGAGAATACCAATCGCTGAGGCAACCAAAAATTCCATGTTACACGCCCTCCTTGGCATAGCCGGCTTTTTCGGCGGGCGGATCACCCCGCGAGGGGTCGATATCCATCGGGTGCTCCGTGTCGGCCACATGGGCGCGACGTGCAAGGCGGGAGAAGCTCTCAAGCGAAAGCATCACAGCGCCGACAACGGCAAGGAAAACCCCGAGATCAAAAAGCGCAGCGGTTGCCAATTCAAATTTCTCAAACGGCGGGATGCGCACATATGTGAAATCCGAGGTGAGGAAAGGCTTACCCACGAACCAAGAGCCAATTCCTGTCAGCCCCGCAATCAACACCCCTGCGCCAATGACGCCGTGATACGGATAACGCAGACGCGCAGAGGCCCAAGAAAAGCCGCTGGCCATATATTGCATCACAACAGCGATCGAGACGATCAGACCCGCGATGAAGCCCCCGCCCGGCTCATTGTGACCGCGCAGAAAGATGTAAAACCCGACAAGCAACACAAGCGGCATGATCACCCGCGTCAGCACAACCATCATCATCGGGTGCATGGCCCCGGCCCGAGGCTGATCTGGCTTGCGGTTCAGCAGGCGGGCGCGCACAGGGCCGTCAAGCAGTGTCTCTGTGAGGGCGTAGATCAACAATGCGGCAATGCCGAGCACGATGATTTCACCATAGGTGTCAAAGCCACGAAAATCGACAAGGATCACGTTGACGACATTGGTCCCGCCGCCGCCTTTGTAAGAATTGGCGAGGTGAAACTCGCTGATCGGTGTCGCAACAGCGTCGCGCAGCAGGTAGTGATAGGCCAGTCCAAAGGTCGCGAGGCCACCCGCTATCGCCACCACTGCGTCACGCAAACGGCGTAAGAGCGAGCTCTCGACAGGTGTTTTGTTGGGCAGGAAATTGAGCGCGAGCAACATCAAAATAATCGTCACCACCTCGACAGTGAATTGCGTCATTGCCAGGTCAGGTGCGCTGAAGAAGACGAAGCCGATCGAAACCATGAGCCCCACGATGCCGATCAGAATGAGCGACAGGAGGCGGTTGCGATGCATGAAGACCATGCCACCCGTCGCCGCAATCAGCATCAGCCAACCCGCGACTGGCACAGGCCCGACAGACTGCATTTCACGTGTCGGCGCACTGACCGTGCCTGTGACAAATGCGTGTGAGCCTGCGGCGATAATCGCAACCGTGCCAATGGCTGCGTAGCGCGAGAACGCGCCATTGTGCAAAGGTAGGATGATCTTTTGCGCAAGGCTTGCCACAGCTTCCACAACGGCCTCAAATATCGTCTTGGCTTCGGGGCGTGGAGCAGCCTCCCAGAAGCGCAGCGCTGGATTAAACACCGCGAGCAGAAGCAAACCGCCCACAACAGCGGCAATCGACATATAAAGCGCAGGCACAAGGCCATGCCAGATTTTGAAGTAGGCTTTTGGAACGTCGGCAGCCTCGCCGAGCACTGAGGCTGTAACAAGCTTTACAAAAGGCTCCGCCAAAAACGGCGCGACCCCTATCAGAACCACAGGGATCATCAGCAGCGCGGGCGGCAGCCAGAGGCCAGCGGGGGGATCATGCGGCGTCGCGGGGTAGTCGTTGCGCACGGGGCCGAGGAAGACGTGACCAATAAGACGGAAGCAATACGCGGCGGAAAAGAGCGAACCGACGGTCGCCAAAGCAGGGACAAGCCACGGCACGCCAAACAGCGCGGTTCCATAGGCCTCCTCCAACATCATTTCTTTGGACAAGAAGCCGTTGAGAAGCGGTATCCCCGCCATCGACAGCGCCGCAAGAGTTGCGATTGTGAAGGTCACGGGCATCAGCTTGCGCAAACCCCCAAGGCGGCGGATGTCGCGGGTGTGAGCCTCGTGATCAACAATCCCTGCGGACATAAAGAGCGCGGCCTTGAATGTCGCGTGATTGAGGATATGGAACACGGCGGCCATCACGCCAAAGGCTGTACCTGTACCGAGAAGCATGGTGATCAACCCAAGATGAGACACCGTCGAGAAGGCCAGAAGCGCTTTCACATCATGTTTGAAGAGGGCAATTACCGCACCAAGCACCATTGTGATCAAGCCAGCCGTTGTGACGATCATAAACCACTCGGGCGTGCCCGAGAGCACAGGCCACATTCGCGCCATGAGGAAGATCCCCGCCTTCACCATCGTGGCAGAATGCAAGTAGGCCGAGACGGGCGTCGGCGCAGCCATCGCGTGCGGGAGCCAGAAGTGGAAGGGGAACTGTGCTGACTTGGTGAAGCAGCCCAACAGGATCAGCAAAAGCGCCGTCAGATAAAGCGGGTCCGCCTGGATTAGATCGCGGTTTTGCAAGATCACACTGAGATCATAGCTACCGACGATCTGGCCTAGAATGAGCATGCCCGCAATCATCGCAAGACCGCCCATGCCAGTGACCGTCAGGGCCATACGCGCGCCTTGGCGGCCTGCGGGCAAGTGCTTCCAGTAGCCGATCAGAAGAAACGAGGAGAGCGATGTAAGCTCCCAGAAAACAAGCAAAAGCAGGATGTTATCGGAAAGAACAATCCCCACCATCGCGCCTTGGAACAAGAGCAGATAGGTGAAAAATTCGCCCATATTGTCGTTGCGGCTGAGGTAATGGCGCGCATAAGCGATGACCAAAAGCCCAATGCCTAAAATGAGCATGGCAAAGAAAAAGCCCAAGCTGTCGAGCATCAATGTGAAGTTCAGCCCCAGAAGCGGCATCCAGTCGATCCGCGCCGTCACGACCTCGCCGGCGAGGACAGTGGGAAGATTTGTAAGCAAGCCGACAAAAGCCGCGAGCGAGACCGTAAATGTCACGCCGGCAACGGCCGCACGGCCCGCAGAATTCATCAAACCGGGGAGCAACGCCCCAAGAAAAGGCAGGAGGACGATGAAGAAAAGAGACACGGGAACTCCTGTTGAGCGTGTTTTTGGGTTTGTTCAAAAATGCACCTGAATTTCCAAAACGCAAGGATGAACGACAAAAATAGTCAATTACTCGCACCGAAAATGGAAAGTTTGTCATGAGGCCGCAGCAATGAGGCTCTGCGCTCACCCAGTGAGCTGGTCTGCCGGCACAGATTCATGCTCACTCTGGCGGTCTGGAAAACGGCTGACGTCTGCTGAAAAAATCAGCAGTGAAACTGTTTCAAAACGCACAAATTGGTGGGTGATTCGAAAAATCCTGCCCGCCGTTAATTAAATATTGTGTTATATCACATTTATTCCTATCACTGCTGTACTACTGTTTGCATCTAACGATGTGACATGCCCACCTTTAACTCCCCCTGTTGCCTCGGCAATAGGGGACTTTTCTCAAGGTGCGGCCAGACAGGTTGCCTATTTTGGCTTATCTCAGTGCGGCGGAGTTTAAATGACGCAAGAAAATCGGACTTGGCTCGCCAACCTAGAACAATCTATTGCCGATGAAATCATACGTGCGAAGAGCGAAACCCTTGCTGTCGCAGTTGCGAACGAGCGGCTTGAACAAGCGCAAATCCGCGCTGAACAACTTGAAGAAAAACTACGCGATGTGACAACCATCCTTGCCGAACTCAAGCGGATGTCTGGAGCCTGCGCGAGCGCAGCAGGGGCGAAAACCAAATTGCCTCCTCTGCGCTTGTTTAACCCTGTAAGCGTTCCACACTCAAAGGAGAGACCGCACTATGATGCTTGAAACCGACTTTGAGACAGACACAGACATCACCCGTGCGCGCGCGCCGCTCGAAGCCTTCAAAGACTTTATCGAGTTTGCCCCCGCAGGTGCGAAAGCAGTATACTGGCGCGGCACATATCTGGCGAATTATTCGGTCGCTGAATTTGCACGCAAACAGCAAGCCACAGGTCTGTGCGAGCTGGTCCAGCGCCGTATAGCAAAAGGGCGCAAGACCGAATTTGAGTATGTCGCTATAAAGCGCCGCGCACCCTAAATCAGCTGCCGCCTTGATCGCGCACCACCGCGCCTGCGCTTTTCTGGCAAGGCCAGATCGAGCGGCTTTGGCGGCATCACGAGCGCCTCTTCAATGAGACTGCAAAAGACCTCAACAGCAGGGTCTGATGAGCGAAACCTGTGTGCCGCGAGCAGGGCAATCTCAGCCTGTCGCGCAAAACTTGCCCGCCCCTGAAGGCCGCCAAGCCATTGCATAAATCCCATGCGTCCAAGCTCGGCGACACGGGCCTGACAATCTGTTTGTGTCTGCAACATGTGCAGCGTTCTGTGTAAGTTCATAGCGCCCTCCGCGCATTTCTTGGGCGAAGGGTCACAGAACAAAGAGATCGCGTCGAAACCTGCTGCAATCACCCGTTCCGAGGCACCCCGCCCGGTGGTTGACATCAGATGGCAGGTCTCCTGACTCGCGGGTCAATGCGCGTCTCCGTCCTTCCCGAGCCAGTGTGGCTCAGTGGAGCTTTCGGAGGGCACTCGCCGCTTACAGTTGCGGGGGCAGTCGCGGAATAAGCCAATGAAGGCCGCACCGTGTTCCCATTTTCATCTGACTGAGAACAGTCAGAACCATCGCAGCCAGTAGCGCAGCCGCGCGGGCCTCTGTCAATCAGACAAATCTGCAACGCAAAAGGCCCGCAGCCTAAGCCACGGGCCTTGTTCAGAATTTGGTTTGGCTCAGTTCCCGAATGTCACAGGCTCGGGGATCACCCAGCCAGCTTCGCGGTAGTAACGTTCAGCGCCGGGGTGCAGGCGGCTGGCAATCAGGCCAAGGCCTTGCTCTTTTGTGATCGTGTTGGGCATCCAAGCTGCAGCCTCGTGAATATCGGCAAGATTTTCCCAAATCGCTTTGGTCACCTGATAGACAACGTCCTCATCCACATGCATGCCCGCGCTGAAGTTCACGATGGCGCCATGGGTGCGTATAGCTCCCTCGTTGACTTGATTGTCACCATAGACGCCCGCAGCGATCTCATTGACCGTGCCGCCCGTCGCTGCGTTGATCTTGAGCTTTTCGACAGGCACATCCAGAAGGCGGATTTTCTTGGTCAGCGCAAACTGCTGGATCGCAGGGCTTGGCGAGTTGGTTGGCAGGACAATCACGTCGATCTTGTCATCTTGAAAGGCCTGAATGGCCGCATCAAAGCCGAACTCGACCACATCCATATCTTCCGCCTTCAGCCCTGTCGCATCCGCGACATTGCGCAAAACAACGCCCTTGGCTGCGCCCCCTGGAGGGCCTGCGAAAACCTTCTTCCCGCGCATGTCATCCAGCGTCATGATGCCTGAATCCGCGCGTGTCACGTAGTGATACGGGCCGATCTGATAGGAAAAGATCATACCGACGCCTTTTTCAAGCTCGGGCGCAGCAGCCATTTCTTTATAGGGGCCAAAGTTGTTCGCCATCAGCCAGTTGATCGTGGGTGAGCCGAAAAGAAAGTCAACTTTGCCCGTGGCTGCATCAACCATATGCTTGGTCGCAGCGCCCGTTGCGCGGACCTGAAACTCGACGCCATCGACCTTGGTGTTCACAACCTTGGAGATCGCCGTGTTAACCACGAAGGGCGACATACCCGGCGCAATGGACGTAACTTTGTAAATTTCGGCCACAGCAGCAGAGGCAAGAAGCCCACCCGCAACCGCGCCCACGGCCACAAAGCGTAGCCCTTTTGTGAGTATGTGTTTCATCGCTTCAGTTCTCCCTTTTTATGCTGGTTTGGCCGCCCCGAGACGGCGTGAGAATAGCCCTGCCACAAGCGTGAGGATCAGAGCTGGAATATAAATCATCGGAATGGGGATCATGGCGCCGAGGCCAATGACAAACCGTACGCCAGATTGGCCAAGCCCGATGCGGCCAAGCATCGGATCAGCGCGGCCAAGCGACGTCGCAAACATCCAGATCGCCGCCAGAAGTCGCAAGACCGTTATGGCCAGCTCGCTCCAGCTAAACTCTCCCGCCACGAGGAGAAGCGAAGGCGAATAAACGAAGATATAGGGAACAAGCAGGCCGACAATCGAAATCCGCAGGGCGACAAAGGCGGTTTGCAAAGGGTTCCCCCCCGCGATCGGCGCAGCGACATAACAGCCATAAGCGATCGGCGGCACGATGGAGGAATAGACCGCATAGTAGAGCACAAACATATGTGCCGCGAGTGGCAAGACCCCTGCCTTGATAATCGCGGGTGCAATCATGATCGCGATGATGAGATAGGCGGGAAGCGTTGGCAGCCCCATTCCAAGAATGAGCGCGCCGAACATTGCAAGGATCAGCGCCATGATCAGATAGTCTTCACCCCAGCCCGAAATCGCCGTGGCAAAGCGGATCGCCACGCCTGTTTCGTTGATCACGGCGAGCACAACGCCAATCACGGCAACCGCCAGCATAATCTGCGCCGCTGAAATCCCCCCAGCCACCAGCGCATCCCAGATGCGCATTGGCTCGCGGCGAAAATCAGGGTTGAGCGCAAAGCCCGCACCAATGGCTGTCAGCACGCCAACAAGCCCCGCCGTGGCAGGAGATTTGCCCATCAGGAAGGTGACCATCAGCATGACAATGGGTAAAAATACGAGAAGCGAATTGAGCCAGTCGCGCGCGGTGAGCACAGGCAGCTCCTCTTTTGCCATTGGCTTGATATCAAGGCGGATCGCCTCGGCGTAAACTTGGGCAAAGAGGCCGATGTATTTGAAGAGCGCAGGAAGCGCCGCCGCCGCAATGACCATGGCGAAGGGCATGCCGACAAGATCGGCCATGATAAAGACCGCCGCGGCCATGATGGGCGGGGTGAGCTGCCCACCCGAGCTTGCCGCTGTTTCGACAGCGCCTGCGAAGTTGGCCGAGAAGCCCTGCCGCTTGATCATCGGGATCGTAAAGACCCCTGTGCCGGCAATATTGGCGGCAACGGAGCCTGACATCATCCCGAAGACTGCGCTTGCAACAATGGCCGCATGGGCCGCACCGCCACGGATCCGCCCCGTCAGAGCTGTGGAGATATGAATCAGGCTCTCCCCCGCGCCTGTCCGCTCCAGCACTGCGCCAAAGATCAGAAAAATCAGCACATTATCGGCCACAAGCCCAGTGGTACGCCCGAAGACCCCGTCGAAGGAATACCAGACGATCTGCATAAAATCAGCGATGTTTGTGCCGAAATGCTTCAGAATACTGGGCAAATATGGCCCTGCAAATCCAAAGGCTACAAAACTAAGCGCCATGATCACGAGCGACCAACCCCAAGCGCGAATGGTCAGTAAAATAATCGCAGCCACGCCCAGAAGCCCGCCCGCAATATTCATTGGCGTGGCAATGTAAAAGCCTGTCCAAAGATCGGCTTTGACCCGATAAAACCAGACCGTTGAAAAGACAAACGCCGCAACGAGCAACGCGTCAAACAGATAGCCAAGCCACGGCGCGCGCTCAAACAACGCGAGCTTGGCAGCAGGCTGCGTCAGCAAGACAATCAGAGCACTTACAGCAATCACGCTAAAGCGCGCTGTCACCTCGTCGAGCGTAAAAAAAGCGATGACCGAGATGATTATCAGCGAAAATACACCAGCACCGGCGCGCCCAGCCTGTTGCAGCGGAGTTTGCGGGCCTGTCGGCGTCACGCCCTCGCTCATGGCGTGATCCCTTCGGCTTCGGCCCGCGCAATGCTATGTGCGGTAAGTTTGTCGAGCAGGCGCAGAAACTCTGCGCTTTCTTCCGCTGTAAAACATCCAACCACGCTTTCGTTGCGCATGGCAGCCTCGGCAAGCACCTTGCCATGCAGAACCCGCCCCTTTGCCGTCAGCGAAAGCGTCACAGCGCGGCGGTCTTCCGGAGAGGTGTGGGTGAGAAGCAGGCCGCGTGCGACGAGCCCTCTCACACTGCGGCTGAGCTGACCCTTGTCCATCAAGAGCATCTTGCGCACATCAGAAACCGTCGCAGGCGCCAGAGCTTCTGTCAGGCCGATGACGCGCCACTCATTGAGCGTCACACCGAGGCGCTTTTGGAAGTTCATTCCGCCAAGTCGCTCGTTGAGCAGACTGAACCGCGCAACCCGAAACGACAGCGCATCAGTCACAGACAGAATTTCAGGGTGAATCTTCTCCCCCTCAGCCTTTTTAGCACGATTGGCTTGCATGGCGGCCTCCCCCATTGAGACCACCCTGCCCCTTTGGTTGATTTAGTCAACAATTTTTTGACATTTTGTCGCAGCTGCACCTAAGCTGGAAAAAAGGAGAGCTCTATGGTCAGAACCACGCCCGACGAAATATTGACAGGTGGCACTGTTCTGACGATGGACAGCAAAACCCCTTTTGTAACAGCCATCGCGCTGGCAGGCGGGCGTATCCTTGCCATGGGCACAGACGCAGAGATCAAAGCTCTCGCAGGCGCAGGAACCAAGCACACGCAGCTACACGGGCGACACATCATGCCTGGATTGATAGAGAGCCACACCCATGCGCTGTGGGGCGCGTGCCGTGATCTTTTTGATGTCTACACAGGCTATAGCGCCAGCCTTACAGAGCTCCTGCAAGCCACAGGCAAGCGCGCCGCAAACCTGCCAGCAGGCAGCACTGTCCACGGAGGGCCATGGCGCCATGAGATGCGCTCCGAAATGGGCCAATGCCCACGCATACTTCTGGACGAGATCAGCCGCGAGCATCCGATCGTGCTGTTTGACACCTCGCAACATGTGGCGTGGGCAAACACATTTGCGATCAAGCAGGCAGGACTAGGGGGCATTCCAGACGATATCAAAGGTGGCGTCATTGAACGCAGTGAGGACGGATCGGCAAGCGGCATCTTCGCCGAAAGCGCCATAGAGGGTCTGAAAGCGCTAACCGTCCATACTGAAGCACAAATGGCTGAAGCCGCGCGGGAATTCACCCGCTACTTCAACAGCTTAGGCTTCACCGCATTCAAAGAGCCGATGGCCTTTGAGCCCGAGCTGCGCGCCTATCATGCCGCTGACCAACGCGGTGAGATGACGCTCCATGCGGCGGCGCATATTGTAAAGGCTGGGGTCTCCGCCGAACGCGTGAGTTATGACGAGCTGGAGCGCCTGCGCAAATCCTACCGCAGTGAGAACTTAAGAACAGACTTTGCCAAGCTCTTCGTTGATGGCGTCGCACCGAGCTTCACCGCTTCTTTCAGTGAGCCCTACTTGGCCAGCGCTGGCTACGACGTGGCGGGCCATATGCCCGATGCCACATTGCTGATCTCGCCTGAAGAGCACGCCGAAATGATGATCGAGCTCGATCGGCGGGGCTTCACTGTCAAGATGCACGCCGTCGGAGACAACGCCATATCAAAAGGGCTTGATGCCATCGCCGCCGCACGCCGCACGAACGGCATGAGCGGTCTGCGCCACGAAATCGCCCATGCAAGCTTTATCGCCGATGCCGATGTGGCACGCTTCAAGGCGCTCGATGCGATTGCGGAGCTTTCCCCAAAGCTCTGGGCGCCAAACGCTGCCACGCCCTCACAAATAAAGGTTCTCGGCGCGCAGAGACTGGAAAAAATATATCGCCTCAAGGACTTGCACGCCGCCAAAGCCGAGATGACCTATGCTTCGGATTGGCCCGCCTCTGCCCCGGATGCAAACCCGTGGACAGGGCTCGCGGGGATGCTCACACGGCGCGATGTGACGGGGCAATTCGCGGGCACCGTGGCACCCTCGCAAGCCATCAGCCTAGCCGAAGCCTTACCACTTTTCACAACAAACGGGGCGCGCAGTCTGAAAATGGAGACAGAGACTGGCTCGCTCACAGCGGGCAAGTGGGCCGATTTTATCACCCTGCCCAAACCACTGTCAGAAATGGCCCCCGAAGAGATCGGAGCATGCACGCCGCTTCAGACCAGATGGAAGGGCCGCGTTGTCTATGAGGGCTAATGCTGGTACCCGCGGCCGGACTCGAACCGGCACGGCCTATACGGCCTAGAGATTTTAAGTCTCCTGTGTCTACCATTCCACCACGCAGGCACTGTTATTTTATTGACTTATTTCAACATACTTCCATAGGTTTATACCACAAACTGTCTACCAAATGTCTACCAATCAAACCTAGAGACTTTCATGCCAATCAATAACTCAATCACTCAAGTGACCCTTCAGAACATCAAGCCAACTGGCAAAGTGCAGTTCATTAGAGATGATTCACTTAGTGGCTTTGGTATCAAGGTAACCGCTAAAGGAAAAGCCTCATATTTTGCAGAGAAGCGTGTCAGAGGCGGTCGGACAGTTCGCAAACAAATAGGTGATGTCTCCCTCTTGAGCCTCAAAGAGGCGAAACAAGAAGCACAAGAACTGTTGCTACGACTGGCTAAGGGTGAGGATGTAGTCAAAACAGCAGTCATTGAAGCAGCACCTCAGAACAGTCTTGCTAAGTCACTCGACCGCTACATCACCATACGAACAGCAAAAAAGCTCAAAGCCTCGACAGCAGCCAAGTACAGACAACAGGTCACTCGCTTATTTGATGACTGGCTCACTATGCCTGTGCACGCTATCTCAGCCTCAATGGTTGAAGACAAATACACCCGCCTCCTCAAAAGAGGTAAAAGCGTCAACTACATCAACAGTGCGTTTCGCACTCTAAAAGCTGTTATCAACTCTACAGGTGTAGCAACAAATCCTGTTACAAAAGCCTCTCGTATGTGGGCGCTTAGTCTAAGCTCCGAACCAAAGAATACCTTCCTGCGGTCAGGTGACATAAAACAACTACTTGGCGATTATTCGAGACTTGTTTGGGCATCTGATCCAACACGCCCCGACCTGCACGCCTTCTTGGTGTTCGTACTGCTAACGGGGTGTAGAAAATCAGAGGCTCTCTCACTCAAGTGGGCGAACGTAACAGATAGAGAAATCACCTTTAAGAACACCAAAAACCATTCCGACCACACCATCCCAAATGTTGGCCTGATTTCGGACGTGATAAATCACCGACGTTACCCCAACCTACAAGATAGTGAGCGTGTGTTCCTGATGACAGACAACATGCTCAAAACTCGCCTTAAGAAAGCACGAGAGCGAGGCGATATAGGCTCATTCATTGTACATGATCTTCGGCGGACGTTTGCGGAACACTCACAACTGGCAGGCTTCTACCCCCACCAAATATCCTTGGCACTAAACCATTCAGCCAATGATGTGACCCGAAAGAATTACCTAGCAGGGAAACTGGCCAAGCTATCTAATCTTAGAAGCATGTATTCAGTGTATCAAAACCAACTCATCTCATACATCAACGGGGGCAACGATGAAGCGGGCGTAGCCAAAGACTACAATGGGGGCGGCATAGACGGTATGTTACAACAATCGCTGATCTCAAGCCTTCCCCAATACTACAAAACCGTTCACGGTGAGCTTGTTGAAGAGATACTCGAAAACTAACTGGGACGTGTGAAGTCTGGCAAAACCACACTTAGTATCCAAACTCATTATGTTTGATTTTTGAGATCGGGATTAACCTCATAAATAAGAGGCTCCACAACCCCAACTACACTACGTGATATGTGTTATCACCCCTAATGCCACAGGCCCTACACACGGCCCTCTGACGCACCTCATGCGTGGTTGTGTCATTACTCGTTGTTAAGATTAGATCAGCAATCTTATAACTGAACTTATGACCACAAGCACTGCACGTGAGGTCCATGCGTTTGTTACATACCGCAGCTAGCTTCGTGTTCATGTGGTAAGCCCTATGTTGCTAAAGTGACGTATACTGCAAGCAAGCCAATAGCGCTGACGACAGACGGGCTGCCACAAAATTGATTGCCAAGTTGTAAAGATATATGGAAACTATATCCCAAGGCAAATTCTGGAGAATAAAATGGCTGAATGTGGATGCGGACGTAGCCCGACTGGCAAATGTGTGGGTTGGCACAATCTTAGTGAGGAGCAGTATTTGGCCAAGAAGGCTGAGCACGAAGCAAAGCAAGCTGCGAAGAAATCAGATAAGTAATCACCCAAGGTGGCGCTGGTGTTTTATGAGGTGCAAGCCCAGCACGCCTCTATATTGAAAGCGTAAGTCTTTGGAAAAAGAGATAGGTATGT